>Ga0222716_10000605_pt1 | contig 30932 bp, 22 predicted proteins | sample C33_13DmetaG_FD_165044 | JGI IMG/M metagenome (GOLD analysis project Ga0222716, IMG submission 165044) | Estuarine water microbial communities from San Francisco Bay, California, United States - C33_13D | ecosystem: Environmental > Aquatic > Marine > Unclassified | place: USA: California... | reverse complement strand
ACGGCGCGGGCGGTCGAGGGATCACCACTGACATTTTCAACCTGATAACAGCAGCCTGTTGGAATACAAGATCCAGGCCCTTCGTCTGGTCCTTCTTCCCATGCACCTGCACACTGACTTTGACATGTATAACTATGAACCGAATCTGTACAGCAGTTGCCGAGTGCATCGGATCCACAGTCGCATGTTAAGTTACCGTTCGGACATGGAGTATCTGTTTGACTCCACACTCCACCACAGTCTGCGAATCTCGTTTCTGTACAATCTGCATCACAGCACTGACCGAATGGACATGGGTTGTCTGATGGATCACATGACTCTGCGGGGAAGAGTGAGGAGTCCTCACTACATGTTGTGGTTTCTAAACACTGTCCAGTCGAGCAATTCCAACAAGAGACTAAAGGTTGATCGAATGGTTCGACAAGATCTTCAAAGCCACCACACTCGGTGCAACTATTTCCTCTACAGAATACTCTGTTCTGACAGTTTGTGATCAACAGACCTCTCTGCTCATTGATCCTTTCGTCGGCAGGAGTTTGATTAATAGTCGCTTCGATTCTAGCCTTTGGAGTTCCAGATCGAGAAGGCAAACTATCTACACAACTACCACCGATACAAAGACCTAAATTGCTATTGCTCGTTGCTGAACCAATCAAAGACTGGTTTTCATTTGCTGGATCGTTGATGCCATAGAGTAGTGAAGTATATCTTGGGTTAGAAAACTCTGATGGCCAGTCGGACTGTCCTGCAATACAAGGATTTGTTTGGTTACAGATAACAGGGACGAACTGGAAATTCAATCCGCCAGGTAGTGGCGATAATGGTTGCATGAGTGTTAAATAGTCTGCCTTAACAGAGTAATCAACATACTGTAAAGTTTCAAACTCAGGATTGTTGAATACATTACAATCCGGTCCTGACAGATTGGATGATCTTAGTTGATCTAGTTCAGAACGACATTTTCTTGAATTGTTACTAAACACTACTCGATCTTGATCATCATATTCTCCAATATCAGAATTACTTAAAGTAAGCCAATTGATGTTTGTAGCGTCTAATCCACAGAAAGGATTATCTAGGTTATCAGAGTTACCACACTCATTATAGTAAACACTCTCTAAATAACTCTTGTAAAGATCAGCACAAGTATCGCTCCACTCACCACCACTCTTGCAACAATCTACCGTGTTATCCCCAACGGATGTAGTGTATGCACAGAAGGCATTTAGACATGGTTCGCATGTAAATACGCTTGCTCTTCCTGTGGTTGCCTGTGGCCAGTTTGCCTGTTCACCGTTCCATATGCGAATGGCTTTATTACAGACACCATCAGTAGGGGCACAGTTATTGCTATCAATCCATATGACATCCGATGGCCAGTTTGTGGTGCTGCATGTTGTGTTCTCTAATTCATTCAAGATGTTTATGGTATCTCTTTGAATTGCTTTTCCACAAAGAGCAATAGAGTTTGGTGATAAACAATCATCAATCACCGTATCAAAGGTAGATTTTGCTTGACCACAAACGTCAGAATCGCCACATGAATAATTTTCTCCATATAACCAATCTTGATTGCAATATGCTCTCAGTGTTGCCGCTGCAATCGCAGTGGGTGCTAGAATATTTCTATCTGTACCGCACTCCATAGCCTTATCGTGTCCAAGACAATAACCTTGTGCAAGAATGCCTGTGTCTGCATCTACTGCGGTGGCACGAATATCATAGTCTGGAGTTGAATCATTTTTACCTGTGACATTTAGTTTGTCGTAGTTCGCAAGATCATTGGGGACACCGTTGATATCTACGGTTCCTGCGTAGTAGTAGAGTTGCTTTGATATTCCAAATGCACAATCAAATTCCGTTGCTTTGTATGAGATGACTCCCGCTCTCGCACAGTTTAAGGTTTCAACTTGTGTTGGATCATCTGGCTCGCATGGATTGTCATCACAACTAGCATCTGGGTTGTCTCCAGAATAAACGCCAGGTGGTGTAGATAAAATACAGTCATATTCATTTGCTATACTACACTGGTTATTGGTACAGCACTGTCCAGTTTCTAGTGGATCTGAACATGTGTATGTTGGAAGTTCAAAGGTTCCTGTGTTTTGATTACTCAAGATCACAGAACATCCAGCAGCAAAAACACCAACAAACTTTTCACCGTCAGCGTTTTCTTCTCCAACGGCAGGCAGACCGCTCTCGTCTGCTCCATTCTCTAACATCTCTCGTCTAACAACAACGGCTCTCTTACCTAGATTTGGTTCACCTATGTTAGACATCTGAGTTTCTAGGACAGATCCTGCTTCGTTTATGGTGAAGAATTCAGTATCACTTGATCTTGTTGATGTCCAGTATGGAGAGTTGTTGACTGTATCTCCGATTAGAATGTTGAAGTGAATGCTGTTCTTCAACACAATGAAAGCCATCTCATTTAGACTTGGAATGTAATAATCATTTTCATTAGCAAAGCCTGGTACGTTCAATGAACGTGCGTATGGAATTGCCTCTGTTAATGGATTGTGTGATGCGTTTGCATAATTTGTGTAGTATGTGTTGTGTAGTCCATCGGATAGTCTATCACAACCAAATGGTCCGCTTATATCTGCTACAGCAACTCCACTTCCTAGAAGTTTTACGTCAGGGGAATCTGGATTCTCAGAAAGATTTGAAACAAATATATCCTTTATCCACAAGGCCCACTTTTTAAATCCAGCGGGTTGGTTACCACCCTCCTCTGTGCAGTTACAATTTAGGACTGTTCCACAAACATCACACGCAGCGTTTTCAGTCCACTGGCATTGGGAAGGACAAAGTGACTCTACAATTTGATCATTACATTCTCCGTTTGAGCAGCAGCACGCACCAAGAGGAATGCTTCTACCTGCACAACAATCTACCTGATCACATACAGTGCCTGCACCCATGTGAATACCACCTGCCTCTACACATTCGATTGGTAGTACGTTACATAACTTAGATGTATCTGGTAAACAACAGGCTCCTCTTGTTAGTTCTTCACAACCATTTTCACCGTCTGCTATAAATTCTTCACATGATTTATCAGCATTGAATACACCACCCAGATTATCACATATGGGTTTAGTCGAAGTGACTTGTCCTTCAATACCGAGACAGCAACAACCTAAATTATCACACGGTCCCGGACATGTAAATTCACCACATGATAGATTTGAAAAGAATTGGCCACCAATATCATCACACTTGGAAAGAGAATAGTTAAAGCAAGAGTTGTTCACACAACACGCACCAAGAGTGCCATCACATGGATCTGCATTACAACTTACTCGATTGAAGAAAGTACCAGAGCAGTTCTGAGAAAGAACATAATCACTACACTGATCTGGTCCTTGACAACAGGCTCCTACTCTAAGTGTTCCATCAAACGTAGTATCATAATCTTTACCAGCGATGAAGCATTGCCAAGTGTCACCATTGTTAAACGTGATGCAGTTTACAATATCAGTGCCAGATCTAGTAAAGGTGGGGCCTGCTGGACTGAATAAGAATTTATCTTCATTGAATGGATTTTGATTTGTTGCTAGCCCACCATTTTTGATTATGAATGTTGTGTTTACTGTTTCACCAAAAGTCACACCGTCTGTTGTTACAGGTTCAAAACCGTGAACATTTGCCACCGCATCTGTAATTTCAAAACCAGTGCGACCTACAACGTAGTGGTTGTTGGTAATCGTTGTATCTACAGTTATGGACTCATTATTTACTGGATCATATCGTTTGATTAACTCTTTGAAATCTCCAATTACTGCCTGAAGAGAACCCTCTTCTGCACTGACACCTTCCGCAAAAAACGTATCATCAGCACCTCTGATGAAAGTGGTTCCCGCATAGTGTAAGAGTTCACCTGTCTTACCAACAACTTGTGATAATAGACCAGAACCAAGTGGAGCATTTAACTCAATGTTGTTTCCAGTTTCATTGATTGTAATGTCAGGACTGGTTCTGAAGGATCGGAAGAACGCAGTATCGCCTACTGAGTTCTTGAAGATCTTAGCCCCGCCACCCAACTGCTGAACATAGAACTTTGCTGTTCCTACAGATCCATCAGATCCTGCTGTGTTTCCAGAGACGGGCCCGATTGAGGCAGTCGTTCCATCAGCGTTGACTAAAACTCTATTCTTACAATTTATCGTTCCAGCAGTCCAACCAACCAGAGCGTATCCAATTTCTCCTGTGGCACCAGTTGATCCAGTAGGACCACTTGGACCACTTGGTCCTGTTGATCCTATAGGTGCTTGTGGTCCTCTCGGTCCACTTGGTCCCATGATTGTAGAGATAGAGGAATTCGTCATGCTTTAACTCACGATAGTCTTAATATGTAGGAAAGAATATATCTGTGCCTGAACTAGATTTTAGTGGAACACCATACCACACGGTTCTTTTTTCAGAGTCTTTCTTACCAAGACTATAGAACTGATATACATCAAGACCCGAAGTTAATACTGGATTTTCTCTGTATGGGAATATCCAGTTTTGAGGCCAAACAATACCGCAAGTTTTTCCATCAGTTCTTGGTTTGTTACTTCCACCCTTGATAGCAAGAGTAAAGGAAGTTGCTCTACCACTTCCGAAGTAGTGTTCAAATGTGTCGGCAGTTGCCGTAACGTCATTGATCTTAATGAAAGGAGCCGATACTCCGAGAGGAATCGCGGCGGCGGGAACTTGAGATATGTACAATTGATCAACGTCAATATACCAAGTGTTTCCCCACGGTCCAGATGGTCCGTACTGATCTTCCCGAACGTATCTTGTACCAAGATGTAAGCCTGGATCTACATTAAATTCTATGACTCTTGTTGAATCGTTTATAGATCCACCACTCACTTCTGTTATACCAAATCTAAAACCAACCTCTCTATACTTACGAACAACGGCACTGATAGTTTTGTCTTCGGGGTTATAATTAAAACCTGTTGCACCCCGAACAAGAGGAGTGGCTTCTGCACTATTACCAGCAGTGCCAGACATGTATGCAATTTGATTTTTTGTTGCAGGGGTAACACCGACAATTTGTTTATTATCTTTATAACTGATGTAAATTTCATTTTCAGTTTGTGTGACCTGAATACCACCAGTTCCCTTGATGGTTTTTAGATCCATTGTTCCGATGTAACAATTGTCAATGATACCCTTAACAAGTGCAGTTGCACCCGCAGTTCCAATATCTTCAACGAATAGTTTATAAACAAAATCACCAACAGGTCCAAGTGATCCCCCCGAACCAACAACATCACTAGACAGAACACTCACACCATTGGTGTAAACTGTTTTGATGTCTATTGAACCGTCTTCGTTGAAGTCGCCGATTATGACTTCAGAGACAGAAGAACCAGTGGGACCAATACCACCCGTTGCTCCAGTTGGTCCTGCTGGGCCTAGTTGACCATTAGGGCCGAACCCACCTGTATCACCAGTGGGTCCGACTGCTCCGAAGTTATAACCTATTACGCTATTTGACATTTATCGCCTCAAGTTACGATTTTAAGAACACCGCCATCGTTATATACAGATCCAACTGCCAGTCCACTGGCACTAGTAGGTAGTTCAGTTAGACTGAGAGTTTTTAGACTCAACTGATTAAGCAGGGAAGTGTAACTTGAGTCTCCCACGCGGATGATCCAATTTACAGTAACGTAAGGAGGGAGGTTTGTTAGATACTCATATGTGTTTTCATTAAACCCTCGGTTGATTGTACCAGTAACATCACCGATCTGATCCATTTCTAATTTATCATGACCACCCTCTTGGTTTAGTCCTGCCACTTCTTCAGTGTCAGCGGGCGCACCCATGATAAATTTATTTCTTAAATCAGGAGTCAGGGCCGAGTCTAGCGTGACTAAAGTTATTGTTTGGTTTGGAGAAACTTGACTTCCATTAATTACGTTAACTGTTTTTGTTGCATCAAATCCAACAATAGTTGGTGTAGTAGTTAACTTGGCGTCTTGTGATCCAGTTCCAGAACCGCGAACATTGTCTATTCTCGTAACATCTTGAATTAAGTGTTCAACCAAAGCCTTTTGTCCGCTTCTTTCGATTAACCTTGCTTGAATATCACCTTGCTCTATAATATTTCCTGCTGGAATATTACCTGCAAAAGTAAGCACCTCTCTGAAACCATATCTCTTATTAATTGCTGTAGAGAAGTTTGGATAAGTCGTCACACTGATGGGACTACCATCACAGACAGCCCATCCAGATGGAATGGTTGTAGTATCTCCAACGAAGGCATGGATTGAACCTATTGGGTTTACTGCACTCATGTAGATTGCAGTATCTCCACCCAGATAATTACCAACGTAGTTCTTAACTAATCCTCTTTCTTGAGTTATGCCAGAGCCGTCTGGAATTGAAGGCAACCGCACTACGACAGATTTGAGAACTTTTCCAGCATCGTTAGGTGGAACACTATCTAATACACCAGCAGTTTCTCCGCTTAAGAAGAAGACCTCTCCTCCTGTCGATCCGTAGATTGTGTTGTTTAGGATAAACTGAGATGTTTCTACATCACCCTCGACTACAAACCTAAAGACACTCGCACTAGATGTTGAAGTAACCACACCACAAACCTCTGCGTTTGTTGGACTATCGGCTTGTGCTAGAGTGTATCCATTTGAACCAACATCAAAACGAATGACATTACCAGCGGTGAACCCGTGGTTCGTTTGAACAATCGGTCCTATTTCTAGGTTAGAACCTACCTGTGATACGGTTCCCGCAATAGGAGTCCCTGATATATTTGAACTTGAATTATTGCAATTGCTCATTAGGCGTCAACTCCTGTATTGAATTCTGCTTTCGCTGCGTAGTGGAATGTTAGAGCATCACCAAAAACGGCACCAGATGGAACGAATATGTTGAACCCCTTCTCCGAGTTGGAGGCTGCTGACAGACTCTTAAGGTTCGTGACACTTCTCGTAGCATCATTGTAACCCTTTGTTCCAGAAGTCTTATCCAGATCCTTACCTGCATCCAGATTGAATATCATTTTATCGACACCAGTTGGAGAGAGAATATCAATTGTGGTTGGTGCTGCTCTCATTTCAATTGGGAGTTCAAACTGAATGTTACCACTGCTATTCATCGTCACTGTAGGACTTCCGTACTTGGGAATGTTGGTTCCAGTCACCATAGTATTCTTAGCACGATATTCATTTACCGTATAACTAGTTTGATAGAACTTACTCGCTCTTCTTCTCTCTTCGTTTCTGTCGGTTCTGAGTGGATTAGTCACCTTAAAACCAGATTCCATCTGGAACTTGGCAAGGAAGAGTTCGGCGTTGTATGTAACATCAGCCGCGCCAGTGTTACCTGTTGTTCCATTGTATCGATAAGGTAAAACCGAGAACGTTGCGTAACTATCCTCAGAGTTTGTCGTTGCGCCAGGTGGTAGGGTTCTTGGTTTGAACGACATGGCATAACGTGTCCATCCAGTAGCACCATCGATATAAACAAGATCTAATTTTTGTCTGCTTACAATTTTCCCGTGACCAGCAGGAGCGCCGTTCCAATACTGTGCGTATTCTGTTGCGACAAAACCAGTCGCACCAGTTGCACCCTTCGCATAGAATGAAACTGTAACTGGCATACCTGCGTACCTGTTTGCATCTTCTATGATTATACTGTAGAGAATTTTATCCCCAAACGTAGCACCAGTATTACCAGTTGCACCCGATCTAAGTACAGAGTAATATTCAGGGTTTCCTAGAACTTCGGACTGACCGAATGAGAAGTTCTCTCTCTTAATTGAGAAGTCTTTATCATATGATCCTGTTAAGGTGGACTCTCTCATCCAACGATCTGCAAAGTAAGTATCGTCGGTTGTTGTGTGGGCAGAGTCAACACCAATTCCTCTTTGCCATATATCAAAGCCACCGTTTACAAATTCGTTTACTACTCCTTCAGCCACACGGGACGCTGCATAACCACCACCACCGATCGTGTCGCCATCTGAAGATCCAGCAACCTCTGCTGCTGTAAACGCCTGTGCTGATCTTTGGGTTGTCGTAAGATTGTTGTCAACAGGAGTTGCGTAACTCTGAGCAAATCTGGCGTTGAAGTAAAATACCTTATCTCCCAAGACAATTGCCGAGGGTGAGATAAAGTCTGTATTTGGAGTAGTCGAGGTTAATCCAAATTGACCAGCAGTTCCATTCTCTTGATTTGCATAAAGTAAGTGGTCATCTCCTGCTTTTCTGTTCGTGTGAATTGTGTCTCTGAAAGTATCACTGTCCTTTGACATTCCATAAAGAAGGAGTTCGTATCCACCAGAAACTTCATTGACCACCAAACCAAAAATTCTAGCCTTATTAGACTCACTTAGTTTTTCGTATCCACCACCCTGTTCTTCGAGTGCTATGATGTCACCGATTGCGAAACCAGATCCAGCGATTGTGGTTCTAACAGAAACACCGTCTGCGGTTGAACCACCACCACCACCAGCGCCGCCGACTGTGTTGATTACTTGTCCGCGATAGTTCAGTAACACGCCTCTGTCTGGAGATAGACCAACGAACACTGGCTTCGAGACATGTCCCTCGGTTGATGGTTCTGTGAGTGTAATGTTACCAATATTGGTTGGGGAGAGGAAGTAAGGACAACCAACCGAAAGGATGTTTGTATCATCAGTAACACTAGTGAATGTACCTTCGACTTCTCCGTTGAATGTTACTTCAAAGTCAGAGTTACCATTGACTCTAGAAATCATACCGACTGCTTCTGCTGATGTTGCACCACTAGCAATCGCAAGAGTAAACCCTGCGGCATATGCGTCGGATGCTCTAACGACTTGACCAAAGTTGAAGCCGTGAGAAACACCAGTGACTCTTCTCTTGTTTACACCCTTTAGAATATCAACTCTACCGTCGCTTGCTCGGATTCGAGCGATCTCACCCGCATGAGTGGCACCAGTTATCAGTGCGTCGTATGTGTGACCATTCCCAATAACCAAATCGGTTGCGGTCTGCTTGAAGGATAAAGTCTTACCATTTGCCTGTCCGAAGATGATCTGCTGCATCGCACTATCGGCTAGAGTTCCTCCGCCAACTAACTTAAGATCTTGATTAGTGAACCACTGTCCATTCCAATTCAAGAAGTATGGGTGAGTTGTCCCTGAATTCCAGTATGGTCCACCACCACCAGTGTAAGCACCAACTACAATACCAGCAGTCGCTTCTCCTGCGGGTGGATTGTCATCACCATTAACATTAACCAAACCATTAGGGAAAGAGACTTCTCCCGCTGTAGAGAAGGAGACGTTTCCAGTAACCACAAGATTACCGTCGATTGTAATTCCTTTACCAATTGTATCGGCAACTGACATCTCGAAAGTTCCGCCAGTTCCACCACCAGCAAAACCACCAGTAACTGAAAGACCAGTAAGAGCAGAGATATCGTAAACCTTCATCAAGTTTAACTTACCGATGATGTCAGTATTTGTTAAGGTTCGCCAATCATTGATAGTATCACCTAACGACACTATCGAGATTTGCTCATTGTTTTTTGTGATATCTGCCATTTAAATCTTTCCTGTCAATTAGTTGGTTGCTCGAAGAGGTGTGGTGTTGTCAAACGCCCAGAAGTATGTGTTGTTTCTGAAAATAGCAATAGGGACAAAGAACTCTCCGATAGGTCTTGCACCTATAGATGAGTCATTTATTTTTAAGTATCTCGGAGTGTCACTAGTGGGATCTTGATTCTTAACTCTATACGCAAATCGTGTCGCTCCTGGCGCATTGCTATTTGCAAACTGATCTCCTGCTGGATCTAGTAGACTTTCATCGGTTGTATAATCGACATACTCAGGGCCAGGAATATTTTCTAGACTCTCTATTTCAAAACCAACGATGTCATTTGTGCCTGGATCTTGTCCATTGTTTATCTGCTCTGTATAGAGATTGTCTGTCACTGGGGGAAATGTTAACCAAAAACCATTTGGTTTCGACAGTTCTGCACCACCAGCACCAAGTTGAAAATTAGCAAAGAATTGAGCATTTCGGATAATCGAAAATGTATGTGTGGATGTATTTACGGCAACTGGAGAAGTGAACCTAGTATCTACTAGAGACTCTTCCTCCAAGTCAACTCTAGGTTGTCCATGTCTAAACATAGTTCTTGCTGTGGTTGACATTTGGTGCATAATAATAGTTTGTAGTTCAAGGAGTTCCCTCGACTGCAAAGCATAGCCTGGAGCAAAACCAAGCGACATGTAATTTTTGGTTGGACTCCAACTGTCCAAATAAGGATCAGTTGGAAAGAAACTTTCATACCATGATTGCTGGGCCATCTTCTACTCCAATCACAACGGAATTATGAATCTAGTTGTGTATAGTTGTTCTTCTAAAATGTTAAACGTTACTGGTATTATGTATAAGAGATCCCCAGAGCCTACCTTTAACGTTGGCTCAAAAACTTGCTCAACTTCAAAGGTCTCTCCTCCACTGGCAGCCATTGTCTCTCCTGGCAATGGTGGTGTCTTTGCACCTGTGAGGAAAAGATCTGCTCGGTTACTAGTTCCTGAATCTGAAAATTTAAGTGGGGTAAGATCAATAACCTTTGCTGTGGTTTTTGACGTATCAAACAGAATTGTGCTATTGAATTTTAACCTATCATCATTGATTGTGGACTTTGCAGTAGATATCACAAACCCAGTTCCACTATTATCTTTCAATCTAGTTTTAGTTGCTTGTCGTAGGTTGAGTGTTTTACTTCCACCCTGTCCGAATTCTTGACCTGCAATCTGACCTTGATAATCACCTGTGGCGTAAACTGGGTTTCCAATCAATCCAAATGCCGACATGGTAACTCCATTTGGGAAAGAACCAATAGAGTCGTCACCCTGTCTCATATTACCGACAAACATCATTGTTCTTGCCTGTAGTGTGATAGTGGGATCACTACCCAAATCTGTTTCAGTTCCACCATAGGAAGAGGAAAGAGTAATTTTAGATTCAAGATCTGTCTTGCTGGTGATATCACCATTACTATTAGGAGAATCTACTAAAGATAGTATACCTCCAACATAACCAACCCCTCCATTGGCTACTCTATAACCAGTTACTTTATAACCCTTTCCAGGCTCAAACGCTGTGCTAAGTTGAACAGACGCACCAGTTCCCTGACCAACTACAGTTGCTTGTGGATTTGGCATATCAAAGTAAACATTCTGTTGTTTCAAATCAATCTTGACATCATTGATTTTACCTGCGGTTGTTTTTGCCTTTTCTTGAACCTGAAATTGACGGTACTTTGCACTAGATGTGTTTAGATTTGTTGGTATAGATTCGATTGGTCTTGGGACTGGTAGCCACTTGGTTGTCAAGAATGTGAACAGTTCATCACTCACCGAATACAAATACTTCCATGTGTATCCATCTTCTGTAGTAAACTCGTCAGTTCCAACACTAGTGGGTTTGACATGGGAAGCAACTCTGTCCCTTTCTAATCCCGACTCACAGTTTTTTATGCAGAGATATACGTTGTAATCATCTGTCATAACGTAAGGTTTATACTTGTAAACTACAGTTCCATCAAATGCAACAGTGTAATCGTAAAAATTTACATCAGGATCTAAGGCATTATATACTGTGCCTCGGGTCCAATTAATTCGAGGCACAACCAAAGACACATCGTCCTCAGTAACTCTTTCCATGACAACTATGTTCTCATAAACTTCCTCATCAGACTTAAGAGAATCTGCGGAGATGCCACCTGGCGTTGATTCCTTTGCAGCAAAGAAGAACAATTGATTATCTTTCCAGATATAATCGAGAGTAGTTCTTGCCGCTAAACTACGAAACATCGTGGAACTTGTGTTCGATATTGTTCTGTTGCTTATATTTACATTACTTTGTGAAGCCATCTATATTTCCTCTTATTGTCCAGTCGCTAAAGGCGTTGAGCAAGCCAAAGTCTCAAGCGGATCGTTTGGTGAAACATTGTATCCCTTTGCAGCATCTGGGATCAAGTTCATTAACCATCCAAGTCTCATATCACCAAACGCTGTTCCTGTTGTTGGACCAACAGACCAAACACTGGGATGATGATAAACATGCCATAACGTATAACCTCTAGCCGCTGCCGTAGTATATGTATCTGCTCCATAGGTTGGACCAGTGTAACCGTTCTCACCAGAAGTGCCTGCGGTCCATCCTATTGGATACCCACCTGAATCATGAACCGCTGTGAAACAGTTTACTGATCCTAGTGTTAATGGATTAGTATTATATGGATTGTATCCACAAGTGAACCAGTCCTTAGCAGAGCAAGCATCTGGAAATGGTTGTCTTGGATCTATGGTGGTTGAGAATGTGTATGCCAGATAGTGTCCAACCAAAGGCTGTTCAGAATAACCCGTATCAATAGGGCCAGGTGCGGCTGGAATATATGAATCTGGTCCAACGTTATTGAATAGTCTAAATCCTGCTGGGTGTGCAATTTGTCTTATTGGATTTAAATTGAAATCAACTCCACCTGCTACATCTTCCACAGGCAAATTACCCTGTCCCGCTGGCACAACAGAAGTTACTGAGTAAGAAAACTCTTGAAAATACTTGTCTCTAAATCTTACTCCACCACTAAGAGTGCTTCTACTATCTTTCCAGTATCCTTGGTATGTTACACCAGCCGCATCTTTATCAAAACCATCTATGTTTGGAACCCAGATCGAATCTGACAAAAAACAAAGTTGAAGTTTGGGATAGTCAAAATCAATAGAAGCAGCCTCTAAACCGAAAAGAGAAGCCAGGAGAAAACGAATTGACTCCTCGGTTCCTTTGGTCAAATAGAACTGTCTGATAAAAGTCAAGAATCTTCTAAGATCAATTTCAGAATTTGCTGGATCCGACCATAGATAATTTTGATTTATTGGGAATAGTTTAGCCAATAATTCTTTGTGGTGAATCAACAGAGCAGGAGAGACATTATCAATGTCCATGAGATATGGAATTTGGTTGATACCGTTAGAAATTCCTAACCACTCAAAATAACCATCAATGAATTTTACATATAATTCATGGTTTTCTAAAACATGAACAGGTAATCTATCACGAACATAAAAAGGAAATCTTGGTGTATCAACATCTACCGCAGCAGTCGAGCCTAATAGACTCTGTTGTGCATTATAGAATGCAAGACCTAGATTATTTTCAAATTCATTGAATGGATTTTCTGTTGTTGTTATCATTAGTCAGTTACCGTCATTGTATTTGTTATTGTTCCTAGACTATATGAAGCCTGTCTAATTCCTCTGACTGATTTACTAAATGGTGTGGCATATATGGTTAGATCCATCGCTGCTGCATCACCTGCATCTCTCTTTGCATCCCATCCTGATAGATTTTGAATAGTAATATTTCCCGTTTGATAATTTACGGTTCCTATTCTAGAATTAATAATTTTCTTTGCACTATTTACATATCCACCAAAGCGAAGGAAACCATTTCCGTCATCATCAATGAAACCTAAGTTTTCGTCGTCGTTATCTAACAGGTCCACTAGAATTGCGAATTCATTAGAGAAGATACTGCCAGGTACAATTCTATTTGCGAAGGAGATGAAGAAGTTTCTTGGTAGTGGATCTGTAATGTCTTGATTATAGGCTGAATTTGAAAATGATGCAGATATGTTTACGTCAAAGTCCACCGATCTGATGTCATCATTTTCTGTTACCAACTCAGACACAATATTTGAATATGGAAACACTGCTTTAAATCCACAGTCAGGGTCGTACAATCGTATCTTACTTGTCACCTTGTCACGAATCCCTGTTCCATCTGAGTTGATTATCGAATCATATACGACAGTTCCTCTTGGAACATTAATATCGTAACAGGTTGGATTTTTAAATTCAGGCAAAACACCAACGACCATTTTCTCTTGTAGTTTAGCACCAAATTCCGACAACTCACTCGCACTAAAAGTAGCACCAGTTGCATCTTTAATTGCAGCAAGGAAAATTCTACCATACTGGGGTGGGTTGTTATCCTCTCCACCCCATGCGGTGGCATCAAATACTTCTGGGTTGTCTACCTTGAAAACAATCTCGGCATCATTTGCCGTGACTGCTCTATTCTGTGCCTGAAAGTATGACGGAGCATTCGTTCTAATGCTTTCTGCACTCTCACGCTCTGCTCCACCGAAGGAAGGAGTTTTCACAGTGATAGATGATATGATCGTAGTTCCAGTTTCACTAAACTTAGTCTCTCCATTGGCATTGTTAATACCATTTGGTGTAAGATATTCGACTCTAATATCAGAGTTTTCTGGTACGAGCAATCCATAAGTTCCGTCACCAAACGAGACTTCGTATGCTCCCGAGTAGATGGGATCAATAAAGAAGACTTTTGAGTTTGAATTCAACGCAGAAATTCTATCTGCTTTTTGATACTCTTCACCACCAACAAAAACTCTTAGTGTAGAAACGTCTGCATCTTCTGGAACAGTAACCTTCCCATTGAAAAAAGTAGTGTTGACTGTGAAGTTTCTAGATGCGTTTTGATATACTGTTATCTCACCTGTATTGTTACTGAGTTCTGTGTTGTCAATTGTAGTAAAGACATAACCAGTGTCTGCTCCATTGAAGGCAGTTCCTGCTGGTATGTTGTTCTCTGTAGAGGTAACAGTAAGAACGGCTCTAGAAGCAATTCTGGAACGAGGTGTATAACCTACTAATCTAGCAAGAGACATCAATGAATCTCTCTTCTGTGCCGAATCGATGAAACTTTCGTTTGCAAGGAAGTTCGTGTATGTTGAAAAGAAAGCAGTGTTATATGCTAGGATATCAAGCAACGTACTAAGAGCAGATCCACTGAAATCATAGTCAGTAAACTCCTCCTTTGTTCGTAGAAAGTCAATCAAAGAACTTCTTACTTGATCAAAATCTGTTTGACTAAGTTTTATAAATGAGTCTGCCATTATTTTACTCTCTCTATTACTATGTCTAAGGTGTCTTCTTCATCCAAGAAACTGTATTCTACATCAACAGATACTGTTTGTGTCACATCATTGTATGCCGTTTTAACGGATCGTAATGTTACTCTTGGTTCAAAGTCTGTGATGACTTCAGCAACATGTTGTCGCATTTCCGACAAATCACCATCACTAAAACTACCAAACAATCTGGATATTAAATTCGCACCCAACGACGGACGAAAAGGTCTTTCATAAAAATTAGTAAGTAATAGATTTTTCAAAGACTGTTTAATTGCGTTGTTGTCAAATTTCCGTGCGACATCATTCGACGCTGACTTTGCGAAGTTGAAATCTAAATCAGAATATCGATACCTATCTGTTACTTTTGCCATATCTTATGTATGCCTTATGTTACGAGTTATTTGGATCATAAGGTAAACTATCTCGGTTTAATCTAACCCTCATTGCTTGTGTATTATTTCCTGTGAACGTTCGTCGAATACCCGTAACCAAGTATCTACCCGATAAGGGATTGATCCTTTCCTGATTAGCACTATCTTCTGTTTTTGCAAGAGATTTCGACTTGGGTAGAATTAAGCGAACTAAATTACCAATAGTCAAGTTCATGTCATTCGGAACTGTGATCTCAACCTCTTGAGACTGAATAAGAGCAACTTGCGCCCTTCTATACATGGGCTGCTCTTTCGGTGTTGACCAATATCGATTCCAAGCATATGAACACAACTTAGCATATTCAACTGCTTTGTTCGTCTCTGGATTTATATTATTTGGTTCACCGTCAGCAACTGATCCTACGCAAGTTCCTCTACAATCAAGGAAGTTTTGCCAATCTTTCTTATGATATATTGGTCTGTTTGCATCGTATAGATTTAATGCCCTATTACCAACGTAAGAAGTTTCTATTCCCTTTTGTCTGAGCGTACCAGACAATTCTGCGATACCAGCCCGATTCCCAAATCCAGTGGTGTCGGAATTCTGTTCTTGAATTACAAAGTCGCCACCAGTTTGGTTCTGAAGATAGTCGTCATTAATAATTCCAAACTGCTTTAGGAATTCGATGTAAGAACTATCCAAGAAATTACCTTGATACCCTATGAATCTTTTTGGTAAGTTTGATATATTACCGTAGTTGTATGGAAGTCCTCTGGACCAAACCGCAGGGAATTTCACACTGATTGTACTTGTTTGTACATCAGCCAATCTCATAACATATACCGGTTCTCCGCCGCCGAAGCCGCCGTCGGGATCGTCGTCGGGCAAGCCGAAGGCGCCGCCGCCGCCGAAGCCGCCACCCTCGCCGGCGCCTGGGAAGCCAGGATCGAACCCTGTACTCGACTGACCACCGAGACCTCCGGCACCGCCACCGCCAAATCCACCGGTGCTGACTTCCTCTGCACGATATGTTAGTTTACTCACATATGGAACTGATATGGTTTCTTCACTTGTTGTTTGATGACCACACAGGAACGGAGTTGAGCAGATTGTCGCTTTGTCATACTTCGGATTTTGAATATAGTTAACATCAACTGAGAAAGTAGTGGTAATTTCATCACCTTCTTGAACTGGATCTGGATCTTCAAATGTAGAATTACGAATATCTCCTTCAGTAACGCTGCTTCTCACCAAATCGATGGTAAACGAAGCATACGACTCCCCGAAATATTTTCTAGGAGTATCTATAGAACCACTACCATACTGGTTGTAAACTATATCCCCTAGAGAATCTGTATTTAGATAAGGAGTGCCAAAATCAAAATTAAGCAAACCAGTTTCTGCTAGATTATTAGGTAAGAAGTCTTTGAGGAACATGTTTGATTCGTGTACTGCATATAACTGTGCCTCAGAACCACTAAAGTTGGCATCCAAATCTCTAAAGAATGAAATATAGTTTCGTCGGTTTGGTAGTCCAAATTTTGGATTAATCCAATACCCATTCCAAAATGTTGGATTGTCGATGTTTATTGGTTGTCCATAATCTCCTCTGATTATAGGAGACACATACTCTGGACCTAGATGCGTGCTAACCAATTCACATTCAGATGGAATGGCTTCCCACTTTTCACGAATTGAAACACAATCAACTTCGCTACCATCATATGGAAGAAGTGGTTCGGGCGTAGTGCATCTTGGATATGATAGACCTTGAATTGATTCATCTACTCTTGCCACATTATCAAACTCTATAACTGGTAGATCTAATAAAAACTCAGCGATTCTCCGTTCTTCCTCTTCTCCGAAATTAGGGTTGTTGAAGGACGTAGTGGGAATGTAGGGAAACCCTAATATTTGAGTCCTTCTGTCTCTATTCTTTGCCGTACATGTTTGAAAGGCATTCCCATCAAAATCATTTATATTAAAATCTAAGAAATCTGCGAAAGCCGACGTTTGAACTGGAGGAAGACCTGATACAGGCCCGACGTTATTGGCACCAAAAAGATATGCATTTATTACCGCATTTTCATATCCAACTTGATCAAAACCAATTATATCATACTGAGGTTCTTCAGTTGGTTCATCACGATTAGTCCTTACTTTATATGTAAATCCATCAATATATTGTTGTTGAAAATACTCATCACCAAAAATTCTTTTGAGTTCAGCCTCACCATCAGAAATTGTTTGTTCTCTATTTAAACAATAATCACAATAAGAACCACCATCACCTCGACCAATTTTGCCCTCGCCGGCTTCTAGAGTATTTAATCCTCCTTCAATGACTAGATTATGTTCCAAGTAAAGTCTCTGAAGACTGATGTTGTAATAGTCCCGTAAAGCCTTAATAATTGGTGTTTTGATTTTATCATAAACAGTTCTAAACTTATATCCCTCTAGAGTTGTTTGCCGTAAGAATTTTTGTTTAAAATATTCTGCACGGTTGTTTACTCTAAAACTCATCTCAGTTCCAACTCTATTCTGCTGATACCATCGATATGTTAAATCGTTTTCATCGTATGTTGCAGAAGAAAACCATGAATCATTACCTGCACTAGATTTAGTATATGCAGGTGGAACTTCCAAGAAACTAGGCTTACTGTAATCTGTATACTGATTATCTTTGTCTTGAAGCAATGGATATGCCTCTACTTTTGCCCATTTATCATAGTCTAAAAGATAATCATATCTTATACTTGATTCTTCTATTGTTTCATTTTCTATCAAAGTCTCACCGACACTATCTTGAAAACCATTCGGACCAATAACTCTGGTTGTTCCTAGTAGATTCTCTGGTAGAGACATGTAGTATGATGCAAACTCGTTTTCTGGATTTAGTTCGTAATAAACAACCTTAGAGGATAATGCTTGACTTGCAAGTAAATCCATCATGTCAACTTGTTTAATAACTTTCAAATCGATGACTCGAACAATTTCTGTTTCCGATGGCACTTGTATATTGGTAATATCATATTGATATGTGCGATCTACATCTTCAACATTTTCACCCCTATCTCTGAGATAACTATCAACCGACCTAAAGTGCCATCCACTAAGATCCTGCCATACAAAAAAGTTTGCTGCGTTTGGATTTTCTTTCGAGATTGCATTTTCGGCTAATTCATTAAGTATCTCAAATACTTTTCTCGGTCTACTATCCTTTCCTGCATCATCATTATGACCACTATAATACGAACCAAATCTCCAGTATTCATCAAGGATACCCGAACTGGTTCTGTTATCAAGATAAGCAGGAACGTAGTTAATCCAGTTAGTTGTGGCTTCGATGTCTGGATTTGGTATTTGATTTTCTACATCCTCACCTGAGACAAAACCTTTTTGTTGATCCGACTCGACGTATAGATGATCAAAAATTTTATTAACAAAACCGAAATCTTGATTTGTCGGCTCATTGTTGGATTCGGAATTGGCTGAGTCTGTAGAAATTGGACCAATGTGCTGGTCGCTCAAATGTCTTTCTAGTTTATGTGTATCAATCAACGCTTGGTATGAGGTAAAAGCAAAAACATAAGTGTTCATATTGCCACTATCAGCAACAGTGTTTGACACTTTATATGCCTTAAATCTAATCTCTGCTTGGAAGGAATCTGCATCACTATTCTCATTACTAGAGAAACTGTTGAATGTAATAGTGATCCACTCGGTTCCATTAATACTACCCAAGTCAGCATCCCACCCAGATCTTGTAGAGACTACAAGTGTTCCTGCTATTGAATTACGAAACATGTCCTCAGTAAAATCTAAAGCGATTACATCAACATCAATTGGAACATCGACACTATTGCCTTTTCCAATAATCCAACCATCGCTTGCAATACTAATTTTCTCTATACCACCTTCGTAAAATGACATCTATTCTCCGTGACTCATAAAAGGGACAAGTTATTTGCGTTTGCTGTTTTAATGTCCAGCACTCTACCTGCTGATGGCTTTTGTTTTAATATTTTAGCCGCTTCGTCGTATGCTTGAAATTTTAACTCTGGAGGGAACACTTTAAGTTTTCTCTTCGCATCAATACCAGTTTCGATATCGAATATTTTAGTTCTTGAATATGGACTTACATCTTGATTATTTGGATTTAGAATATACCGATATATCAATGTTGTAGTTAAGTTACTTGTTGACGATGTATCTGATGGATCATTGATTCTCTCTAGGGGAGTGTCAATGTTAGATCTCCAAGTGAAAGGACTTAGAATTCTGCCACTGGATGTTCTAAAGGTATCTATTCTAGAATATGGAGTTTCAGCAAGACCAACCTGCTGAACTCTTCCTATCTCACCCCGATCATTTAGTCTACCAAAAAATTCTCCTTTAGTGAGCCGGCGACCAATTGAATTTTTTATATCAAGATCAATACTAAAAAGTTCACGACGAACGGCAGAAACTCTAGAGGTAAATTGATCTGGATCTATATTACCACCAGCATCACACCTAGCAACTATATCACCAACAGCGAAAGGATATAATTCATTTTCCGTTTGTCCTGTTGGAAGAAAACTAATCGAATCGAAGTTGATAGCAAGTGTAGTATTATTGATATCCAAACCATCTCTAGGCCAATCTCTAAACGGATCGGTCATGTCATTGAAAACCATCAAGAGCCAATAGAACTCTGAATCTCCATACACCTTACTGGAAACAATATCAGGTGTCTCTCCAGTTTTTACTTCATATGATCTGTAATTTTTGACCGCTCCAAACTTATCAATAAATCTAAAACGACGTAAAATATCTAAGACCTCTTTTACATCTCTCGTCCCGCCTATGTTGTTGGGATAGTTTACAAACGTGGTTGTAGGAAATAAACTACTGAACATTATTATCACCATCCCTTTCAAATTTACCATTAATCTTTTCACTCGTCATGACACGAATGTCTTGGAAAGTTAAAGTTAGATCTATTGCTTGGAAGTAGTCACCTTTAGTTAACACTGTTCTACCACCCCCTGCAAAATTAGTTTCAACCGACGTACAGACGGCCGCGGGGATAGGAGGAAATCCATTACCAGCCATTCCATTTTGTGGTTGTGGATGGATTCCAATTGCAAACTGGTATGGAAACTGGAAAAATGTTGCTACATTTCCGTTACCGATCCCGGCCAACGTGGTGTCTGGATATGCAATTCTTCTAAATTCTCTAACTATATTTACTATCGTTTGTGCCTCAGATTCACTTTTTGCAAAGAGATTGAATGTAAAAGTATGAGATCTTAGATTTGGATTTTTAAATAACAACTCTTCTTTTGGATTAATAGATTTACCTGATAGTAACTGAGCGGACTGCTGAAAACCATCAGGAACAAATCGTGCTAAGGCTGCTCCAATCGCTGCCTCTACTGAATCACCAATGTCTCCATTCACAAGACTTGCGAGTGCCTGTGTTTTTAGCAGACTGGTTGACTCGTAGTTAAAACTATCTGAACTAGTCAATTGTGGTGACATGGCTATGCGAAACGTTTGTTCGGTTTCTGGATCCGCACTACCACGCTCCACACGTTTTATTGCAGTTTCATAGGGACGGGCCTTGAAGAATACATAAGGTATGTTTTCATTATCTACGTTAGGTGGATATGATAAATTGTATGATGGCATCTTCTAATCCTTAGTAAAATTATGGCATATAAAACAAAATATTCACCACAAAATCCTCAAAAGTATATAGGTAACCCAAACAACATAATCTGTCGTTCTTTGTGGGAACGTAGAGTTTGTAGGTTCCTAGACGAGAACACCAAAATCATTCGATGGGGTTCTGAAGAACTATTCGTTCCATACTACTCTCCTGTAGATAGGAAAAATCACAAGTATTATCCAGACTTTATCCTTGAAAAAGCAGATGAAAATGGAGAAGTGAAAACTCTTGTAGTAGAAGTCAAACCAGAAAAGCAAACGAAACCACCAAAGCAGCCTAAAAAGAAGACTAGAAACTACCTCCGTGAGTGTATGACCTACGAAACAAACATGGCAAAATGGAAAGCAGCAAAAGAATACTGTGAAAAAAAAGGTTGGGAGTTTATCGTGATCACAGAACTGGATATTTTCTCCAAATAGGGCATATATACTACGGAGAAAACCAATGACCTCACGATCATTTAGTACACTACAGTCAAAAAGTAAGAATAATCTATCTTATAAGCACACATTTGATGTGAGTATAACCTCACCTCTAGCCGAAGACTTTGTAGGTCCAGACTCGATTACAACATTCAATGGTGATTTTCATGTTCTAAGTTGTACCACACCAGGCCGTCAGGTAGGAACAGAACAAAAAACGATATGGGGCCCTGTGTATAACGTTCCAACAGAGCGTGTCTATAGTGGTGATTTTGAGATGACCTGCCTATACAGTCAACCACTACACCAATACATCACGAACTGGATGAATACAATAAAAAATGCTCCCGATGATAAAGTAAACTACTATAATGAGATTATAGGTGGTCTCGTTATAACTTATTACAGTGGCGACCGCTGGGATAATATGTCTCGGACTATATACAACCTATATGACTGCTTCCCAGTAACGATGAACGGAATCGAACTAAACGCCGCATCACAAAATGAATACCAAACGATGTCTATCTCTTGGTCATTCAGACAGTTTGAACTACAAGTGGGAAGTCGTGGAGAGGCGATGACCGACGCAGCATCAGGATTACCTCAGTCTAGAATCTAAGTTAATTTATTGGAGTTTATGAAAAATGAAATTAGTTGAAATGTTAAAATCTGAACTACCCGAGTATTCAACGAAGTTATCTTCGATCGATAATACTCTGTGCTTCAGACCTTTCTTAGTGAAAGAAGAGAAGACCTTACTCCTCATCTCAGAGGAAGGTGAATTTGTTGATATTATACGAACAATCAAAAACGTTTTAGACAGTTGCTATAGAGACCTTGATATTTCATCTATCCCCCTAGCAGAGGCAGAATATTTGTTTCTTAAGTTAAGAGAAAAGTCGATTGGTGATGAATTAGATTTGGTCTACAGAGAAATAAACAAAGCACCAACAACCGTAAAGGTTGATTTGAAAGAAGTGAAACCCCCAGCAAAGGCAAAAAGAAGAAGTTCTAAAGTAGCCATAACGCAAAATATTAACATCACAATGCGTGATCTTACGATGAGTGATATCATCAAGCATGAGATAAATGTGTATGATCCAACACAAGAAGTAATCATTAAAAGTCTAGCATGTATGATAGACACTATAACGATGCAAGAAGAATCACTCAGCGGAAATGATATATCACTGAAAGAAAAAATTGAGTTCATTGAAAACATGACCGAAGACCAGTTCACAAAATTAATCAAGTTTGCAGAAAAGGCACCTGTTCTTTCATACACATTCAAGCAGAATATTTCAGAGGACGAAGAGAAAGAATTTACCCTGACAGGACTCAACGATTTTTTTGGATTAGTGTCTCCCACCTGAATTTGGAGACGTACATGAAATTGACATTTCAATTAATGCACCATTATAAGTATTCATATCAGGACATCATGAACTGGATTCCGTGGGAGAGAGACATTTACATTGCACAGTTGCAAAGATGGCTACAGGAAGAAAAAGAAGCATCAAACAAAAGGTAGTTAAATGGCCGATCCACAAAAAACAGAAGAACTAACCCAAAAGAACGCCAAGCGTCTCGATAAATTTTTAAAGAATTTAGAACGAGATAGAAGTGGTAAAAAAGGTGTTGGTGGATCGTTTGATCGCAAGTCTATTAACAATATGAGAGCGATGACTCGTAAGTCTTCTGCTGACTTCATACCAGATGACCGAAGCACACTGGGCGCTCTTGGTGGAGCAGTTCGTGGTGGTGTATCCGATCTTAAAGAAAGAGCGGTTTCGATTACTCCCGGTGGTGGTCTACTTAGATCAGCAGTTAGATTTAAAAGACAAAAGGGTCTTGTTAAGAAAGCAAAAAAGGATCAACTAGAGTTAAGAAAGTCTATTAAAAAAATGTTCGATGCGGCGAAAGCCAAGAACGAGAGTGGTGGTGAAGCACTCGAAGCAATTTTTGCTAAAGCAGTAAAGGGATCTGACGACCCTGGCGCCTTCATTGATATTCTTATTCAACTAGGAGCGACCACTGAGGATGAAATGGAGTCCCTCTTAGAAACATATGGATCTGGTGATTTTGACGAAAACGCACTAACTCTTGCATTATCAGAGAGAGCAGAGCAGGCTGGTCTTACAGTAACGGGTGGTTCGTTTGGTCTTGGACTAAAGAAAAGTGGAATGGGAATGGCAGCACCTCGTGGTGGTGCTGATATATCTCCATCTAGTCCATACACAGGTGGTCCAATCACAGGAAAACCAAGTGGTGATGGGATAACAAAGGAACTAGTAAGACAAACCGTAATTTTAAGAAATATAGAGAAGTTACTCACCCCAGACAAACTACAATCAAGAGAAGACAAACTAGAAGCAAGTAGAAGAAAAAAGGCAAGCGGTGATGCAACAAGAGCAGCATCTATGCAATCAGGTAAGGGAACAGATGAAGAAGGTGGTGGGGGTTTATTAGGAAGTCTTATTGAGGGACTTGCAACTGCGGCTGGTTTAGGATTCTTAGGAAGAGGAAAAAAACCCCCCGTCCCATTCGGACCCCAACCCAAACCTAAAGGTAAATTAGGAAAACTTCTGGGTTTTGGTAAAAAAGTTGGGGGCGGCGCACTAAAGATCGGCGGAACGCTCCTCACTGGCCTTGGTCTTGGTAAATTAGGAGGTCTTGCCGCTGGAGCGGCCGGTGGAGCAAGTGCATTAGCACTACCAGCGGCCGCAGTTGCCGGCGCCGCAGTCGCAGGTGGTGCTGCTGGGTATGGTTTAAACAAACTAGGCAGTGCGGTCTTTGGTGAAGATAAGTTCAACGACGCTCTTATTAATATGTTTAGTGCTACACCCATAGGTTTTCTTGGACGAATGACGGGTATGCTCGCAACATCAAAGGAAGCAGAGGCCGGAGTAGCAGCGGACACTGACTTCAACGCCGAGAGTCAAAGGCTTTCGGCTGATAAATCAAACTCAATGATGCTTGCTAAAAAAGCAATGAGGATTGCTAGACCGTTCTTGGTTCGTGGTGAGATAGATAAAGCGATACAAGCAGTTAGTCTCGATCCTGAATTTATATCTGCTGATAAAGATGGTCTTCTATCTGCAATGCAATCATTAAATGCTCAAAGTAAATCCGCAGGATTGAAGAGTATAAGTGACTCAGACTTGCAACAATTTACAAGAGAAACTTCTGCTTTAACACCCACTACAATATCTCCAATAAGCACTGCAACATCTACTATCGCTAGTGCAGAACAAGGGAGAGCAAGTTCTGGTGGAGGTGGAAATAACACATCCGTTGTTGCACCCACTGTGAACTCTGGCAATTCAACCACAACGAATACCACGATAAATGGTGTCGGTGTAGGTAACAATGAACCATCAGCCGCGATGGCAAATGCTCTAGCAAAATACGGTGGATTCTCTTCACCTAGATTTGCATAATAGAAAAGGGGAGTGACCGAAGCCACTCCCCTGATCATCCCTCTCCTGTTTTTCACTCGTCATCTGCTGCGAGTTTGTTGAAGAAGGACAAGGCGTCCTCTTCAGTCTCAGCAGTGGGAGCGGCTGCGGGAGCAGTAGTGACTTCAGGCTCACTAGTCTCTGCGGTCTCAGTAACAGCATCATCCCGAGTGGAACGAACATCGTTGCCAAGAACGTCATTGAGACGCGCCTTGAGATCCTCATACGACTTGAACTCACTGGGAGCGATGATCTCTGCGAGAGAGTGTTCAGACTTCCAGAGATCCTCAAGACGAGAATCATCACCATCAAACAGTGCAGACTGTGCCTCGAACTCACTCTTATCGTAGTTGATGTAACCAGCAACCTTACGAACCTTGAGTTTGAAGTTGGCACCCTTCCAGAAGTCAAAGGGATCGACTGGAGTTTCGTCTGCAAATTCAGGCTTCATAGATTCCTGAATCTTGTCAAAGATCTTCTTACCATACTTGTAGAGGAAGACCTTACCCTCATTCTGTGGGTTGCTGGGATCGCTCACCACGAGAATGTTACTGATGTAGGAGAGACGACGCTTACGCTGTCGAGCAATATCCTTATCAGATTCGAGTCCGCTGTTCCAAAGATCGTTGTTTACCTCACAGAGTGGACACTTGCCACCGATAGTGGTAGGACAGTTCTCAATGAACCAGCCACCCTTACCCTGAAATCCGTGAGTGTAAAGACGAGCGAACGGGAGTTCCTCATCGCCAGGAGCGGGGAGGAATCGAATAACGGCATAACCATTACTCGACTTGTCTAGTTCGGGACGCCAGTAGCGGTCATCCTTGTAAGACTTCTTGTCGTTCATCTTTTCCATCTTGTCTGAGAGAGCAGATACGTCTCCGCTTCTCTTCTTCATGTCTGAAAAGCCCATATGCTTTTCCTTTCTCTAGGGATCTACCCTAGCCTGAGTTACGCAAGGAACTACCTTGCACGAATGTTAGATTTATTATACCACCCAAAAGTCATTTGTCAACTAAATTGGGAGTTTTGCTGAGGTTAGTTGAGGTAGGATATTGAGATCTCTACCTTCAATTTCTAACTTCTCAATGATAGGCTTTGTGAGAGTCTTCGCAACGAAAACGGGATCAATATCGTATTGTTCGCAAATACTCAACACAGCCTCAACGTAGGTTCCACCATTTTCCTTCACATAAGTTTCAATCTCATGTGGGAAGTTTATATCTTCAATCATTACGAATCCTTTTGGGTGTTGGTTACTATTATATATATTAAAGATCAGAATATCAAACGGAGTAGATCATGCCCGATAATATCATCATCGCTAGCGGACCTTCAGGAGCCACATATAATATGGCTACTGACTTTGGATTTGGTGCTACCGCAGACGCACACGTTCAAATCATCAAACCCGTTTTTGGCGACAACACCTCATCAACTCGCGTATCAAATACCAATCCTATGCCTGTTCAGTTGTTCTCCGCTTATTCAGGAGGATCAACTGCATCTATTATAGACAATGGTGAACTGAAAGTCAAGGGTACTTTAGACATTGGAAACTCCTTACAGATTTACGGAAGCACCGCATCATTCCTTAAGGTAATCGTTGCTGGTGGTGTAACTGGAACCGTAGGTGGAACTGGTTCTATTGGTTCTTCTGCAAACCCAGCCGTTTATTCTGCCGTTGGTATTACTGGATCTATTCAGGGAATCTCTGGTGGTTATGCAGTAACCGTTAAGGGAACTGATCTCGATATTCGTAGTTTAGCAGGCGGAACTCTAGGATTTACTGGAACAGATTCTGGTAGAGATAATGTTGCCGTTCAGGGTATGTCGGGTGGACTTGCCGTTCCAATCTCAGGATCATCGTTTGATATTCGATCTCTTGAATCTTCCCGTGATACCGTATCAGTAGTAGGCACAATTGGATCGAACTTGGGTGTTACTGGTACGGTAACAGCCGTCGCAACAGATCTAGACATCCGCGATCTCGCAGCAGGAACGGACTCTGTAGCAGTCTACAACTCATCTGGAGGTACGACCCTCCCAGTCGATCTCTACGCAGCAGGAACCCGTCTAGGGGTCTCTGGGGACGCTCTGAATGTGAACTTCACAAACACTAGTGGAATTACGTTCTCAGTCAACGTGGCAAGCAACATCGGTGTGTCTAACACATCAGGAACCACAATGGCAGTTGAAGGTAAGGTCAATATGGTCCCAGTGAAAGTCAATGGAGAAGGGGCAGGAGATTCGGTTATCGTTTCTGCCAGTGATCTTGACATTCGCAACCTAACTTCCACAGATGAAGTTACCGTGGTGGGAACTGTGGCAACTAACACACTAAACACCGCAACGTCAGTGACTAACGTGGATAGTAAGATTGCCACTCTAAACTCCACTGTAACTACGGTTAGTGGAAAGGTTGATACCGCAAACACATCTCTAAGTTCAGTTGCAGATTCTGTAACCACAGTCGGAACAGAGAAGTTTGTAAAGACAAGTGTAAACCAAGTTGTCCCACCTTCAACCATGTTCGTGGAAACCATATCAGTCACTGGTAATGGAAAACCACTTAAGTCTAGAACATTACAAAACGGTGTAACAATCAAGGCATCACAGAATAATGTAGGACAGGTATTCGTAGGAACAACGAGCCTACAGAATTCGTCAACTAATGGATATCCACTAGAGCCAGGTGAAGAAATCTTCATCAGTATATCAGACTCGTCTCAGATTTATCTAAGAACGGCTACTTCTAGAGCATCAACAGTTCATGCAATAGGATCGTGAAATGATTAAAAGATCTAGATCGAAACAAAAATCAAGAACTTCAAATAAAGAAGTTGCTTTGATTCGTGAGAATACTGCTACCCTATATGGATTGTACTTTGCTACATCCAATACGGACTTTCTTCTCAACGAAAAGAAGACTAGATTTTCTGTTAGACCTGATGTCGTTGTAAAGGAGGATCGACAAACTGCAATCTTTGATTATTCATCAATCAAAGGTTCTGAGCAGGCTTCGATCTTCGATGGATTCTTTCGTGGTTTGCAAGAAGGCACTACATGTGCCGCTGGTGTTACTGGGTGTTCTGGAGCGACTTGTTGTGGATCAACACTTGGCTTGGCTGGTGCAGTTACAACCACATGTAATTTCATTAACGATGTAACAGGAATCCCAAAGACTGACTTTGCTGATACCTATACACTATCTAAGGTTGATGTAACAAGTAAAACCATAGTTGCAATTAAAGAAACACCAATCACCACGACAACTGCCGTTCAGTTCAATGGTGATTACTTTATCGATCTACCACAGTGGACCAAAACTCAAAAGAACGAAACCTCCACACCAGTTAAAAGAATCATAAACCTTCTATCTTCTCAGTCACTAGAACACCTCGGAATTAGGCGTGGTAGTGTTTTAGAATTCAAAAAAACAAAGAATAACAACAAGAAATTTACCGTTGTCAACATGTACAACGAAAACGGATTTGAGATACTTGAGGTCGATGAGGAAGTTGTAAAAGAAGATCTAACCGACACGCAAATTATTGTATCTATTTACAAGTCAGAAGATACACAAGACAATCCCATAGAAAGACAGCCAGCCGCTGCTGTTGTTTATACAACATCTGGAGGAACAGACTGCGAGCCGCCCATCTACGGACCTATGCCAACGCCGCAAGGCGGTGCTGAATTCAGAAAGTGGTTAGATAGAGACATGAATTGTTGTAAGTGTCTTGTCTATGCAGAGGGTGAGTGCAATAACGATCAATGCCAAAAATGCACTGCATGGGCTATATGGAATCGAAGAAGAGATAGAGTTCCAGGCGGTGCAGTCCCAGCATATAACGGAAGAGAAGAAGACAGTTATTGCGACCAAGCAAGAATGCGTGGTAGATTTGAAGGTGGATGGGGAAATGCAAAATTCAATTCATGTTTCTGTGGAAACACAACAAATCCACTATCAAGAGAATGCGAACGAAAAGCAGACTTGATCTGTAGACAGATTGGTCACTCTAACTATCGTGGACTCCCAGATCCAACAGGAGGAGCAAACTACTTCTGGACAGATGGACAGGTTCCTGATTACATGGACTGTAATGTTCAAGCAGGAATATGTAAAAAGGTTACAGGGGTTTGCGCCGACTGTGGAAATGCTTTCTACATCTGTAAAGGCGTTCCTCAACCTTGTGACGTTCTCGGAAAGAAACCAAGAACCGACAGCGACACCGAGACTGATGACACTCCAATTATACCCGCCTAATCACTCTTCGTCGTTTAGTTCATTCGCCTGATCAACCATTTCCTTGATACCACGCGGCGTGGGTTCTTGTGTTGGGATTTCCCTAGCACGGAATTTGATTGGTCCCTCTTCAAACTTTTCAGTCTGCTGCGAGTTTTCTAGTTTCATCTGGCTTTGGATTTCGTGCATCTTGTCTAGCCACTCTTGGAAACCAGCACCATAGTTCATAAGAATTTCCTCGTCCTTTTCAATAGGACGAAGTGAAACGAGGGAGGTTAGTCCTTCCTGATAATCATGGACTAGACCAGCGTTTGGTTCTACGGAGTGGTTGGTGTATTGACAATAACCGAATGGAATCGCAAAGTTGATTCCCTCTTTCTTACACTTATCACAACTGCAATTGATACCGTAAGAGTAATGATACAACGCAGGATCTCTGTTTTCATCCTTAGCACGTTGGGTTGTTCGGATGAACATCGTCTCCTCGATCACCTCTCCCTTTTCGATATTGTCTGTAGCAAACAAACCATATCGATGGAGTTCAGAGGGACGCACAGAAACTTTTGTTGCAATCTTTAGTTCTTCTTTCATGATGAATATCCTTTAAAGTATATATTACCGTGCCCGCGCCCACTCACGATCCAGACGACGAACATTCTCCTTACCCTTTGCGATAAAGAGTTCACTGTCGCACTTGTGACTGTAGATCACGCGGGCGATCGTGGGGGTAGAATTTTTATCAGCACAATCGACACAATATTCTGTGTCGGGCAGTGCTTCGAGCCGAGCGGGAGAAATTTCATTGTTACAATCAAGACAGTTCATATTATTCGTTAGGGTAGGGGCCGTGGTCGGCCCCAGTCCTGATACCTTCCAGATAAATTAGTGAAGTAGTTTGGGTTGCGGCGAAACCGCTTCAGATATAACCTACGACGGCGAGAAAGCAGGAGTCGTTTTAACATGTGTGGTGTCTCTATTGTAAGGGGACACCATATATATCACTTCTCTTCTTCAAATCTTCCACGGAGAATTCGAGTATCCATACGTTCTCGATACTGCTTCGGGTTCTCCCAGAGGCGAACATTGCCCATGAGATCCACCTTGCACTTCCAGATCATACCACACATTGCGAAGAAAGCAAGCGACATTCCGTATTCAATCGGGACAAATCCAGCGACCATTACAATACCAAGAAAGACATTGGTCACGGTCATAATCAAAAGCATAGTCATTGCGTACTGTTGTTCAAACATTGTCATTGATCCTATCTAAAAGAAGGTTCCACTTCATCAGTGCCGTTTCATGTTCGGCAATCTTACCCTGAACAATCTCAAGGAGTCGAGGACTGTCGTAATCATACGCACCACCAAGACCACTCATACCATCATTCTTAACGAAAACAATATCACGATCGGGGTGAGTATGAATCTGGTATGGTCCAGCAAAATCATGAACTTCGCCTTTCATGGTCCAACCTTCCTTACCTTGTTGTCCTTGCGAGAGAGCATCCACATCACGCCGTCGTTGTCTTCCCAGACCCAGTAAACGGGCTGACTCGGATCTTCGATACGAAGCAACCACAACTCGGCGGTTGCATTCTGAATTTCTCGGTTATCTTCGAGTTCCTTCTTGGTATCATCCCAACGAAAGAAGAAGGTCATTGAAATCAAAAGAGAAATGATTGCAATACAAACCAGAAGTTCTAGTGTACTAAATGCTCTCATCGGTATCCTTGCCTCCACTCG
>Ga0222716_10000604_pt1 | contig 30945 bp, 36 predicted proteins | sample C33_13DmetaG_FD_165044 | JGI IMG/M metagenome (GOLD analysis project Ga0222716, IMG submission 165044) | Estuarine water microbial communities from San Francisco Bay, California, United States - C33_13D | ecosystem: Environmental > Aquatic > Marine > Unclassified | place: USA: California... | reverse complement strand
TAGACCTAATTCGGTAAGGAATAGGACATTTTGATTACCACCAAGGGTGTCAGTACTACTGACTACCTTTTCATCCTCGTCTAAATTTTTAATAGTTTCGCGAATATTTTTAAGTCCTAATAATTTTCCAATTTGATTTGCTTGAAATAAAGGGTTGTCAACAGTACCATGTATATTAATTTCAATATTTTGTTCATTATCCATGAACAGTTTGATAATATCCATTTATTTTCATACATATACTATATATGTATCTTTATATAATTTTTATAAATGGATATGGTCTTATTACGATATGGTTATATAAGTATATTGATATGTGTTCAACCTTATTGCTAAACTTTCATATACTTAGAATAACGATGTCATTAATATGCATATCCTTTTAATATTTAATTAAAAATGAAAAAATAAGACGTGAATGATATTTAATTCATATTATATCATTATAGGGTTATAAAAATAGTACATAATTTAAATAATTTGCAAAATATATTAAACCATTTTAAAAATCTGAAAAATAAAAATTATGTACTATTTTACAAGGTCGCTAAAAACTTAAATAAGCTTCCATTTATAACCATTATAAATTGTATTGTTTTTACTGTGTCTTTTAATAGTTTTAGGAGCAATTTTTAACTCTTTGATTAAATCTGATAATGAAAGATGAATCTTTATTACTTCATCTGTATCCGGATTTATTTGATGGATTTTTCTAGCTTTTTGCTTCTCTGTAATAATAGTTAATTCATTTGTTTCTAAATATTTATTTTGAACTTCTTCATCAATAATATCCCATAATATAAAATATTTATTTGATAATAGTGTCTTATAATTAACCGCTCTACTCATGGCCGATACTGTTTGTCCAATAAAAATTGCTGCATCTTTTTGCTTAATAAAAAGTTTTTCCACTTCTGTCATATCATCATTTAACATAGCAATATAACCTTCGAGTTTATACCTAGGAACAATAGAACTTCCAATATCTTTAACTCCATTTGGATTTGGATCATTTCTATTTACTAAATGCCATCTATAACCTTTGTAAATTTCTTTCTTCTTACATGCATTCTTAATACTTGTAAATGATGTTCCTTCCATATTTCTTGTTGCATCTGTAATACCATTATAAACATATAGTAAATTGTTTGTATCATTTCCATCATATACTTGAACATAATGACCGCAATCTTTAATTTCTCTCTTTTTTACTATATTGTTGTTAATGATGATAGGAGTATTTGAAGTTTCTGTATGAGTGATAATAGGAATGTTAATTGTTTCTTGTGTATCATTATCTTTTATTACATCATTTAATGGAATAGTTAGTTTTAATTTATAATGTTCATTAAGCTTATCAAAAAAATCTGGGTTTTCATATAGCTTATTATTAAATTCAATCTCTTTTTCTTTTAGTTCAATTTCTTTTATTTTAAGTTGTAGTTCTAATGATTTGTTATTTTCTTTCATAATATCAAGATTTTTACCATTATAATTATAAATATTATTATCAATAATTCTTTTAATTTTTTCATAATTAATGTCATTAATACGATATGTTTCAATTGATGTAGCCTTATCATTAATCTTTCCAGTATATCTATATTGAGAAATATATGGATTACTATGTAAAAACTTTTCAAAGTTGTTATTGTCTTCACACGGATATACGCTCATAATTACTAATTGGTCTTTATTACAATATAAAGAAACAAGCTTACTTGTTCTATCTGTTAAATTATCTGTTTTGCCAATTTTAATAATATATGTGCCATCGTCAAAAGATTGTAATTTCATAATATAAACAACACTTTGTTTATTAAAAGCGTTTTTGAAGTTTTTATTTAATTTTACATCAAAATTATTAACTTTTGTTTCTAATGTTTTAATTCTATCATTAGAATAATATAATTGATCTTTTGTATATGAAAAGAATATTTTTTCTAATTTAATATAATAACTACGGATTTGTTTTGCTTTTTGTGTAGATGCTTTCATACAAAATTCTTTAAAAGTATCTACATTTAACATAATTGTTTCTTTATTTTGCCCTCCGTTTTGTTTTCTTTCTGGTTGTGAAAAACCGCTCCTCATTTTGGAGGAGCAAGATTTACCATCATTATCTTCTAATAAAAACCGCTCCTCATTTTGGAGGAGCACTTTTTTATAGTCTTTATTTTCTTCAAAATGTTTTTGTAAAACTCTTAAAGCATTATATTTTTTATCAAATTCACACATTTTCCATACATCATCAAAATTAATAGGAAAAGTATTGTTTTTATATCCGTGTTCTAAATATATTTTGAAATGTAAAGCAAATTGTTTTTCATCTTCTGTATTTAATCTTTCTACTAAATAGTTTGTAAAATTGTTATTAGTTGTGGTTATAAGTTCTTGTGTCATTTTTATTATATATTATATGTTATATTCTTAAATCAATTTTAGTAGTACCATTTTTATCAGTTTTTTATTTTAATCAAATAATATAAGATTTTTACAATATATATTATTGTAATATAAAAAATAAAATGAGAATGATGTTTAATTGGAATAAGCAAGACCACCCATACCAGAGAGGATACGGAGGACGTTGTAATTAACCGCATAGATTGAGATAGCACCTGTTTTATTGTTTGTGCTTGGTAATGTTGTTGATACTGATAGCACAGCGGTGTCAATACGAGACATGTTAAGTGTTCCAGAAGGTTGGTGGTCTTCAGGTTTTATTGCGAAACTGTACACATTAATACCTTCGTGGAATTTGTCAGGAGTGCACTCATGGTGTTGGTATGGTTGAACAAGAGAGAAATATGTTCCGTTTCTTTCGGCATATCTGTCGTTGCCGTTAAGAACCATTTTGGATTTGACAGTAGGGTTAGTAGATGTGATATAGTTATTGACATCATCAGTTCCTGTAGAAGCAGACGAATAATTGTTCCAGTAAATATTAGAAGCGTTCTTTCTGGTAACCCATACGATTTCTTTACAAGGATGGTTAAAATTCATACGAATACTCTTCATAGTTTCAGCACCATGTGTGACTGAGTCAGAACCTGTGAATTGTAATTGTTCAATTAAATATTCATGGGTTACTTGGGCAAAACGACGACGTTCATCAGTATCAAGGAAGATGTAATCAACCCATATCTTAGCATCATCTAATGATAATTCAGAAGAAACGTTAGTAAATGTAGCAGTAGTGCTGTTGTCTACACCACCATCTTCTTTTTCATCTTCAAAATCGGTGAAATTTCCAGCATTAGTATCAAACATATTTACAGCTGATTCATATTCTACGTTGATTTTAACTTCGTGGTATTGAAGGGCGATTAAAGGAAGGGCAAGACCAACATTTCTACAGAACCAAAATTCAAGAGGAACATATACTTCATATGATTTAGTAGCATCTAATTTAGTACATCTGTTATATTTATCAGCACCAACCATAGCCATATAACCTTCTTTTTTACCAGGAGTTAAAGTTAATTCATTCCAAATGTATAACCATTCTGAATAATGTTTATCTATACGTTGACCACCAATTTCTAATTCAACAGTTTTTAATAATCTTTGACCGAAGTTAGGAACAAGAGCGAAAGCTTTTGTGGAATTTTTATTTGTGATTTTTCCGTTGAAATATACACGATTGATTAAATCACCATTACGAGTTATTTGAACACTTACACGAGAACCTAAAGTATTATTCCCAGTAGGAGTTTGTTCAATAGCTTCCATAGCGAAATTAGTGTGTCTACGATAAACTACTTTGAAGAAGGTAATTTGAGGATTACCAGTTAAATAAACATCTTGAGCACCATAAGCAACAAGTTGAAGAAGACCACCACCCATTTATGCTATATTCTTTATACTATAATAGGAGAAAAAAAAGTATGATATTATAATGTTTTTATTTTTATGAAATTATATTTAAAATATTTAATTGGAATAAGCAAGACCACCCATACCAGATAAGATACGAAGAACGTTGTAATTTACAGCATAAATGTATAAACTGGTTTTTGAGTATGATGAACTAGTTGTTAATGCAGAGTTAGCAGTTATATTAAGAACAGCAGTATCAATACGGGACATATTGAGTGTTCCAGAGGGTTGGTGATCCTCAGGTTTTAATGAGAAACTGTAAACGTTGATACCAGCATTCGAAGGTATATTCTCGTGATGCTGATAGGGTTGTACTAAATTGAAATAAGAACCGTTTCTTACGGAAAATCTGTCATTACCGTTAAGAACTAATTTAGCATCTCCAATAGGATTTGCAGATGTTGTAGATGAGTTTTTAAGAGCAGCTTTTAATAATCCATAGTCAGTTGGAAGGTTACCAGATGGTAAAGTAACAGCATTGTCAGATGTGGTGTAGTTAAACCAGTTATTATTAGCAGTTTGAGCAGTATCATTTTTAATAGAAGCAAACCATACTAATTCTTTACAAGGGTGATTGAAAGATAATTTAGGTTTGATTGAAGCAGAACTGAATGATTCTTGACCTGTGAATTGTAATTGTTCAATAAGGTATTCGTGGGTTACTTGGGCAAAACGACGACGTTCATCAGTATCAAGGAAGATATAATCTACCCAGAGAGAAGCATTTAATGTTGTTGTTCCAATAGCAGTAGCAGCTCCTTTGCAATTTTCAGCAGTTTCAAAATTGATATTGATTTTAACTTCATGGTATTGGAGAGCGATTAAAGGAAGGGCAAGACCAACATTTCTACAGAACCAAAATTCAAGAGGAACATATAGAATTGAATTGATTACACCACCATAAGCACCTACCATTTCGTTATAACCATCGCGTTTTGATAAAGGTAATGAAAGTTCATTCCAGATATACATCCAATGAGAATAGTGTTTATCAATCTTTTGACCTCCAATTTCAATTTCAACATAATTTAATAGACGAAGACCGAAGAAAGGACATAATACATCAGTAGTATTACCAGACATATCAACGACTAAATACATACGATTGATTAAATCGCCATTACGAGATATTTGACATGTAACACGTTGTCCATATCCAGGGTTTCCATTAAAAGTTTGTTGTATAGATTCTAAAGCAAAGTTAGTATGTCTGCGATAAACTACTTTGAAAAAGGTAATTTGAGGATTACCAGTTAAATAAACATCTTGAGCACCATAAGCAACAAGTTGAAGAAGACCACCTCCCATTTTATGCTATATTCTTTATACTATAATAGGAGAAAAAAATTGTTTGATTTTTTATAAAAAAATAAGATGAAAAATAAGATATTTTTAATCTAGTTAGAATAAGCAAGACCGCCCATACCAGATAAGATACGAAGAACGTTATAGTTGACAGCAAAGATCTTAACACCGGAATAATTGGCTGTTGTTGAATTATCTGCTTTAGTATATTTATTCTTAACCTCAAGAGATAATACAGCAGTATCAATACGTGACATATTGAGTGTTCCAGATGGTTGATGATCTTCAGGTTTTAATGCGAAACTGTAAACATTAATACCTTTATTTAATGGTATAGATGAATGATGTTGATAAGGTTGGACTAATGAGAAATAGTTTCCAGCACGGGAAGCAAAACGATCATTTCCATTAAGCTGTAATAAGCAAGATGTGAAAGGATTTGATGCAGATAAAGATGGTATTACATTAGCAACGTGATTGGAAGCAGTAAGAGTGAATGATTTGAAATTAGAAGAACCATAAATATAACTGTCGTCGACTGTAAAGTTAGTTTTATCAGCAGGAGTATTCCATGAATTTTTATCGGTGTAATTGTACCAATATTCAACTTCTGGTTTTTTGGCAACCCATACAAGTTCTTTACAAGGATGATTAAAATTTAATTTTACACGAGTAGTGCTTTCAGTAACAATATTTTCATCACCGCTAAATTGTAATTGTTCGATAAGGTATTCATGTTTAACTTGAGCAAAACGACGACGTTCATCAGTATCGAGGAAGATGTAATCTACCCAGATGGATGATTCTTTAAGATCAGGGATTCCAGTAGCAGTTCCAACAGTTGAGCAATTGCTTTTTGTTTCAAATTGAAGTTTTACTTTGACTTCGTGATATTGAAGAGCAATTAAAGGAAGAGCAAGACCGATGTTGCGGCAGAACCAGAATTCAAGAGGAATGTATAATGTAGTATCTTTAGAAGATGTAATATCACCATCAACACCAATCATAGTATCATAACCATATTGTTTTCCTTGGGGGAGAGAAAGTTCGTTCCATATGTATAACCAATCAGAATAATGTTTATCAATTTGTTGTCCACCGATTTCAATAATGATATTGTTTATTAAACGAGGTCCTAAATAATTAACATATTTAGCACCACTAGTAGTAGCAGGAACAATTACTTGTAAATACATGCGGTGTATTAAATCACCATTACGGGATATTTGGCAAGTAACGGTATTTCCATATTGAGGTAAACCATTAAATGTTTGTTGAATTGCTTCCATAGCGAAGTTAGTGTGTCTACGATAAACTACTTTGAAGAAGGTAATTTGAGGATTACCAGTTAAATAAACATCTTGAGCACCATAAGCAACAAGTTGAAGAAGACCACCACCCATTTATGCTATATTCTTTATACTATAATAGGAGAAAAAAAATGTATGATAATAAAATCTTCAAGGGTGTAAAACAATAGTATATAAAAACAATACTATATTCAACATTATAACTAAACGATGTTTAAAGAAAAAAGTTCAAAAAAAAAGAACAATAATAATGATATAAAAGATAATAATATTACACTTGATGCCATGCATAATAAAATGATAAAAAAATTTGTTTCAAATAGTGCTGAAAAAGATGATAATTTAATACTATTAAAAAAATATAAAGAAGAATCCGAAAAATTATTATTAGAAATTGAAAGAGTTAAAAATACTGATAATAAAGAATTATATAATAGTTTATGGACAAGTAATATTAGAATTAAAGATAATATAATAAAAATTAATACTAAATTAAAAGAATTTGAGAATTTTGATGAAATAGATTATTATAATAATATAAGCGATATTTTATTTAAATATTATGAAATTATTGAGATGCAATCTATAAGTACAAATGTTATTAAAAATTCTAATGTACCTCCTATACAATCTATACCTACTTTAACATCTTCATATAATGAAAATAAGCCAAAAACATTAAATGTATTAGAAGCTTTAAATAAAAATTTAAAAAATGAAAATACTTATAATTATGTTAATTCTAGTAATATTAATTATAATATTAGTGATAATAATGATACTTTATCTTTAAACATATCTCAAAATAATAATGATAAAACTAAATTGGTAGATGAATATCTATCTATTATAAATAAGCAACATATTAAAAAGATTGAACAAGATAAAATAGAAATTTGCAAAGTTTGTAATAATTCTATGATTTGTTATCAACATGATGCAATTATGATATGTAATTATTGTGGGTATCAAGAATTATTATTAGTTGAACAAAACAGACCAATATTAAAACAAAATACGAAAGACACATCACATTTTAGCTATAAACGAATAAATCATTTTAGAGAATGGTGTAATCAAGTTCAAGGCAAAGAAAGTACAGATATTCCTGACGAAATATTTGAAAAAATTTTAAATGAGATTAAAAAAGAAAAAATTATAGATACTAAGACAATTACATATAATAAGATGAGAGAAATATTAAAAAGATTAAGAATTAATAAATATTATGAACATATTAATTATATAATTAATAGAATAAACGGTATTCCAACGCCTCAATTTTCACCCGAATTAGAGGAAAAATTATGTAATATGTTTAGAAATATTCAAGTTCCATTTTTAAAACATTGTCCGAAAGATAGAAAAAATTTTTTATCATACAGTTATGTTTTATATAAGTTCTTTCAAATACTTGGTTTAGACGAATATTTAAAATATTTTCCACTTCTTAAAAGTAGAGAAAAATTATATGTTCAAGACCAAATATGGAAAAAAATATGCGAGGAATTAAACTACGATATTATACCGTCTTTATAATTCTTTATTTAGGCAGGGAATCCTACTAAACGGAAACCAGCTCCGAGTCCAACACCTTGGCGAGCTCCTGCAGAAATTGAAGGAGCAAGTAAATCTAAGATTGAGAAAACACATGCAGCGGTTAAACCGAGCATCCATATTTCACTCCAATGAAGAGGAGATTTAGGTAAAATTATAGCAACTAATGCTACAATTAAACCTTCAAAAGCATATTTGACAATTCTTATTAAAGCTTCCCACATATCAAATGAGTAATCCATTTTATTCTTCTTATACTTTTATTATAAGAATTTATTTTATTTAAAATTGTATAAAAAGTATATAAGATTATATTAAAATATATTTAATATATAAATGAACGATAATAATCTAGTAAGTACCAAAGAAATTGATTACTTAGAAGAAGATAAGGGAATAAAAGGGCAAAATTATGCTCTTCTATCATTTATTAGCCCAGAAGATGTTATTGTAAATAAAGAAGTATATTTTTTAAATAAATATCTTGAAAGTTTTGGAAAAGACATGAAAACACTTTTAGATGGTATTAGTTCAAAATATCCCGATTCAAAAGATCTAATTGATACTATTACAAATAATCATTCGTATATTTTTAATGCTAAAGAATTAAATGAACAATTTAACTTTTTTAAATCTTCAAATTATACTGAATTAGAAAATACATATCACCGTGATAATAATTTTGTTACATCTATGAGAGGTATTAAAGTTCGCGGTGTTTTTGACACAATAGAAGAAGCTAGAAATCGTAGCGAATTCTTAAAACGTTTTGATGATAAATTTAATATTTATATTGCTCAAGTAGGATGCTGGTGTCCTTGGTCACCTAATCCCGATTCATTAGAAAATCAAGAGTATTCTGAAACACAACTAAATACTCTAATGAAACAATATAAACAAAATATGGATGAAAAAGATGCTATTTTTGACGAAAGAAAAAAGGCTAATATTGAAAATGCTGCTTCTAAAATAAAAAAAGAATCAACTGATTTAAACGAAATTAAAGAAGTAATCGAACAAGTAGATACTTGGACAGCAACAAAAGAAGCTGAAAAAGTAGAATCTGTAGCTGTAACAGAAGATATCGTATCAAATGAAATTACTGATGAAACAGTTCAATAATAAATAAATTTTTTTTATAATATATTAATATATTAATAATATAATAAAAATGAAAGCAGTAGCATTATTTTTATTATTTGTAGGTTCTATATTAATAATTCAAGGATATTATAGTTATAAAAAAGTATGTGAAAAAAACAAAATAGAAGTTAAATACATACCAAGACAATTATATGAAGAACAATTATCTGATAAAGAAAATTTAAGTTTATTTTATAAAGGGATGTTTAACGATGTTAGCGTTTCTAGAAAATAAAAAAAAGAATGATAAAAATATAATAATATATTAAATGGTAACTATAAGAAATATAGGAGAAGCGATATTATCTCATATTGAAAATAATAATAAAACTCCTGCAAAATATATTGAAGATTTAATACAAAAACATAAAATTTCTTTGGAAGAATTATCTAATGTTGAAATGTATAAAAAAGAGCTTTATAAAACAAAATATGAAAATGTAAGAATACAAAATAAAATGATATATGACTCATATTTAAAGGAAAGAAATGGTTTAATAAATGAATGGAAAAACGAAAAATCATTATCTAAACTATTTGATATTATAAATTTTAAAAGACCAGAAATAAAAGATGTGGAAGATATTTATACGTATCAAAATATAAATTTAAATAAAAATAAAAATACTGTTATATTAACAGAAAATACCATTAAAAAAGATTTTAATGTTAAAACTTCTAAAATTACTAAAACCAAAGATTGTCCTGAAGGAAAAATATTAAATCCTAAGACTGGTAGATGTATTACTGATAAAAATTTAAAAAAGGTTATAGATATACAAGTTACAAATGTAATACAACCAGATGTATCTGATAAACCTGATATACTTGTTAAACCTGATATAGATGTAAATAAAAATATTAAAACCAAAGATTGTCCTGAAGGAAAAATATTAAATCCTAAGACTGGTAGATGTATTACTGATAAAACTATAAAAAAGAAAACTTTATCACAACAAGAAAATGAATTAGAAATTAAACCAGATTTAGTAATTGATAATGATATTAAAGTTATCAAAATTAAAAAAATAAAAGATTGTCCTGAAGGAAAAATATTAAATCCTAAAACAGGTAGATGTATTACTGATAAAACTATAAAAAAATTGTAAAAGTATAAATTCCCCTTAAAAAATAATAACTATTTTGTATAGAACAAATGAAAGAAAAACATTTTGTATTTAATTTCGTGAGTTTTTTTACTGCTTTTGCATTAGGTATTTTATATGTATATATTTCAGCACCAAAGAAGAAAATAGTAATTAAATATCCCACACCTTTTAATGTTAATAATACTATGTATCAAACAGAAGACAAATTATGTTATAAATATAAAGTTACAGAAGAAAAATGCGATAATAATTCTATTCCACAACCTCTTTTATAAAAATAATTATTATTTATTAGATAGTTATAGTAAAAATGGTAAAACAAACTATATCAAATGATAATATGGTTAATACAACTGTTGAAAGATTGTTTTATTCACCAGAAGGTCATATTGTAGTAAGTGCGCTTTTTGGATTAGCCCTAGCTCTTATTTTTAGAAGAGTTTGTAAAGATAATTGTACTGATTATTATGCTCCATATATAAAAGATATTGAAAATAAAAAATTTAAAATCGAAGATATGTGCTATACATATAAACCATATACTGTTAAATGTGATAAAACACAAAAAATTTATACATCATATAATATAAATACTGAACCAGAAAATAAAATTGCAGAACCAGGACTAATAGAAAAAATATTTAATTAAATGATTGCGTATTTTATTTTTATAAAATGATATATTATATCATTAGAATAACAGTAATGTCCGGAGCTATGTCAACACCTCTTAATAAATTACCTTTAAAAACACAAAATAATATTGAATCAACCGATAATGATATAAATGATCCTATGGTTCAAGATGTATTAAATGAATTTCAAGAAGAATTATCTACTAATACTATAAGTTCAAATAATATGACATCTCCTCCATCTCCTCCATCTCCTCCAATACATCAATATATGAGTCAACCTATACAACAACCTATGAATAATCAGATGCCTTCTCAAAATAATATACAATCACAGCAACAAAAGTACAATATTAATTTTAATAATGCTGATCAAGGTTACGCCCAATATGTAAATGTTGATATTGCTAAAAAAATAACTATAATTACAATTCTAGTAGTTGTAATTATATATTCTAATATTTTACATATGATATATGAAAAATTACCATCTTCAGTATCTGAAATAATAGAACAATATGATATATATATTAAAGGAACACTTATATTTATTATTTTATATGTTTTAGCAATTTTAAATATTATTTAATATTATTGATAAGAACCACTTAATCTTTGACCATATTGATTTACAATAACCGGTTTAAAAACTTTTCTTGTAGTCATATATTTATATATGAAAAATAAACCTATAAAAAACATGAAAAACATGGTAAAAATAGATGTTCCAATTATTGACATATATGATAATTCATCATATATTGATTTATTTATTATAACAATTGTTAATATACCTGATGCATATAGTAATGTAAAAAAAGTCATAGCAAATATAAACATATATTGATTATCATTGCTAGCATTATAAGCCCATGTAAATAATACTGTTATAAATATACTAGCAAATACATAACTTATGACTATTAATATATATTTTACTAAATTTGTATTTTCTTCCTCTGATATAAAGCGTTCTTTCATTTTTATCTATTATAATATAATATTAAATTATTATTATATTTAATTATATAAAAATTAAGTTATTTATATTAAATATATTAATAATTATGCTTATGTTATTTACCCACCATGATAAATATAATTTGCATAAAATATTAGGATTTTTTTGTCTTTCACATTATTTTATACGTATTTATTACTTAATTATATACGGAACTATGTTTTTAAATTATGATTCAAAATATACATTAGCTACTCCTTTTATACATTTACTATTATCGGTTTCTTCTTTTATATTTCATGTTCCTAAAAACCGCTTTGATTCTAAAATTATTATATGGAAAGAGCTTCAATTACATAATATTATATTTACTTCAAGATCAGCTGTTTTAATGATATATTGGCTATTATTTAATATATACGACCCTAATGATAAATATTATGATTTACATTTAATATCACGTTTATTATTAATTGTATCACATCATTATATTGCTGATAAAATATCTTTAAAGTATAATGTTAAAAATAAAACTACAACTCGTGATATTAATTGGGATAATATTTCTGATAATAATAAAAAATATATAAAGAAATATTATGCTATTTGTCAATTATTTGCAATAAATGCTCTTCTTTTAAGTGAAAGCGATAGAACTGGTAAAACATTTTTAGAATCAGCTTTTTTAATAATGTTTCCAATACAATTATCTGCTTTTTTAATGACTCTTGTTAGAAAAAATATAATATCAAATATTTGGTGGCATATTTTTTATAGTATTTCATTAACTATACCTTATTTTATTACAATAAATAATAGTAATTCTCTTGATAAAGTTAAAATAATTTTATCTATATCATCGGTTATTCTAAGATTATCATTTAATTTTAATAAATATTTTTTGATGATTGCTTCAGTATTTATATATATATATTCAAAAAAAATAACAGTTACAAATTTAAATATTAATTATCTCTAATTAAATTACTTTCTAAAAACATATCTTCTTTATTATATCCTTTAACTGTTCCAACATCTAATCCCTGTGTACTATATAAATCTGTGTCATTATCTAATATTTTTATTTCTGTATTATAATTTTGAGTATCAACTATATTATTTTGAGCATCTATTAAATTTTTTTCTGTTGTATAATTTACTTTTTCATATATTGATTCATAAATATTATTATCTTTATCATTAATATATACTTCATACGGTACATTTTCTGTTTTTTTTATTAACATTTTATTAAATAATTTAAAATATAATACAAGAATTGCTAGTATTAATATAAATCCAGATATATTATCAACTATTAATAATATAAATAAACAGAAAACAGCTATCATAAATTGTATACTAGCATCTTTTATAATTCCAATATATGGATAATTGTCTATAACAATAATCATTAATAATATAACTATAGCTAAAAATCTCAAAATATCAACATACATACTTATTTTGTTATGTATTCTTTATAATATAGATATAAAAAAATGATATATATTATTATGATATTAATATTAATTTATAAATAATATGTATTCAATATTATCATCAAATGGATATGGTATATTAAAATCTGCATTAAAAGACGATGAATTAATTAAAATTAAAGAAGCTCTTACAAATACACCTTATAAAGGATTCTCTAATACAGGCGATACAAATGAATTAAATAGTACTTTTGTAATTTATAAAGAAAATGATAAGCGTATATATGTCCCGAGATATTATGGTCTTCAAAATTATGGTATTCCGACACTAAATAAACTTAGTAATGGTATAGAATGTCCTAATTTAATATTTGAAGGTTCTTTAAGAGAACCTCAATTAGAACCTATTGAAAAATTTATAAAGGCTGCAAATGATCCTTTAAAAAGAGGAGGTATTATATCAGTTCCATGTGGTTTTGGAAAAACAATTATGGGTGTTTATTTATCGTGTCATTTTAAGAAAAAAACCATGTTTATTTCTCATAAAGACTTTTTAAATCAACAGTTTATTGAATCTGTAAAACAATTTGTTCCTTTAGCAAATATTGGAATAATTAAACAAAAAAAAGTAGAAGTAGAAGGAAAAGATATTATTGTAGCTTCATTACAATCGCTAGCCATGAGAGATTATCCTCCTGAAATATTTAATGATATAGGTCTTGTTATAATTGACGAAGTACATCATACTGGTGCTCAAGTATTTAGTAAATGTTTTAAAAATTTAAATCATCCTATTATTCTAGGATTATCAGCAACTTTAAATCGTAAAGATGGTATGCGTAAAGTATTTGAATATTATATTGGTAAGTCTGTTTATAATTATAAATCAAAAGAATCTACCGAAGTAAATGTTAAGATTCATAAATACTTTGAAACAGATCCAAACGGTGATTATGGTGTTACTAAAAAAATTTGGAATGGTAATCCTAATTCAGCAGGAATGATTAATAGTATAGCTAATTACGAGCATAGAAATAATTATATTATTGATATTTTGAAAGATATTTTAAATGTTGATAAAGACCGTAAAATTTTAATTTTAAGTGAAAGAAGAAATCAATTAAAATTTTTTGAAGATGCTATAAAAGATAATTTAAATATTAAAGCGTCTTATGGATATTATGTTGGAGGAATGTCACAAAAAGATTTAGATATATCATCTACAAAAGATATAATTCTAGCTACATATCAGCTAGCATCTGAGGGATTTAATGTACCTAGTTTAAATACTGTCATATTTGCGAGCCCTATTAGTGATATCCAACAATCAATTGGTCGTATTTTAAGACAGAAACCTACTGAAAGGAAATATACACCGCTTTGTATTGATATATGGGATCAATATTCTTTATTTATAAATAAGGGTTATAAAAGAATTACATATTATAAAAAACATGGTTATGATATTGAATATTACGATAATGGAACATTAATAAAAATAAATGAAGAAGAAAAAGATAAAAAAACTAAAATTACTTTTATTAATGATGAGTAAAATATTATATTATAATAGATGATAATGGATTTTTCAAATACTGTAATACAGATATTATTATTTGTTATATTTTTATTAATTTTATTATTTATAAATAAATTTTTTTTAAATAAATCAAGTATTAAATCAAATAATATAAATAAAATTAATAATATTAATTCTAATAATATTAGTGAAAAAGAAGTTATTTTAGAAAAAAACAATAATGTTATTAATTGTAAAAATGATGAGACTGAAGACCCTTTAATAAACAATAATAAAAATGATTTGAAAATTGTTAATAATAAAATAAAAATGTATGGCGATGATAATAATGATTATGATTTAATAAATGAACTATTACCAAAACATAAAGAACATAAAATACCTTCAAAAGAATTAGATAAACATTTTATGAATAATAATATAATATATAAACCAGAAATAAGCAAATGTAATATAAAAGAATATAAAACAGATTTACCTATTGTTAATATAATGGCATGTAATTTAACAAAGAATTCATATATGAAATTATCAGAATATATATAAAAATTGATACAAAATATATTAATAGTCATTAAATGGTTCATATTACTAAACCAATTATTAAATGGATTGGTGGTAAAACACAAATAATAGATACTTTATTATCAAAGTTTCCTACAAATATTGATAATTATTATGAAATATTTTTAGGAGGCGGTAGTGTTTTATTTGCTTTACTATCATATATTAAAGAAGGTGTCATAACAGTAAATGGAAATATTTACGCTTATGATATTAATGATGCTTTGATTAATCTTTATAAAAATATTCAATCAAAGCATATAGAATTATATGATAATATAATAATATTATTAAATGAATATAATAAATGCCCTGATAAATGCAATAATATAAATAGAAAAGCTGATAATGCTTTAGAGGCGTCAAAATGTAAAGAAAACTATTATTATTGGACAAGAATGAATTATAATAAACTAACAAAAGAAGAAAAAATTAGCTGTAAAGGTAGTGCTTTATTTATATTTCTAAATAAAACATGTTTTAGAGGAATTTTTAGAGAAGGACCTAATGGTTTTAATGTACCATATGGTAATTATAAAAATGTTGAAATTGTGAATAAAGACCATTTAGAAGAGATACATAATTTAATAAGAAATGTTATATTTACTTGTAATAATATGAGTGAATCATTAACATTAGAAAAAATAAAATCAAATGATTTTGTATATCTCGACCCTCCTTATGCTCCTGAAAATTCTACATCATTTGTAGGATATACAAAAGATGGATTTACATTAGAACAACACAATAATTTATTTAATATTTGTGATTTATTATCACAAGAAGGTAAAAAAATAATGATGAGTAATTCAAATACAGAATTAGTTCAAAAACATTTTAATAAGTATTATTATAATAATACTGTAATATCTTGTAAAAGACGTATAAATTCTAAAAATCCTAATTCTAAAACCGATGAAATTATTATTTTGAATTATTAGTTAGCAATCCAATAGTCTAATTTATCATAATAATTTTCGTCGTCTCCATAAAATACTTTGATGTTATTTTCTTCTAAAATACGCTTTAATATGATGTATTTTTTATCTTTCGATTCCATTTTTTTTGTAGAAAAGTGCTTAGACAGAAAGCATATTCTATTATAAAATTATCTCCAAAAACAATTTCATATTCTCTTTTAAGACCTATACAAGCCCATAATTTTGTTTCAACAGAACCTTGTCCGTTTTGGGCTTTTTTTTTCTAAAATTTTTATTGTAGTTTTGTCATCTTTTTTTATAATATATGCTTCATCTGGTTCTCTAATAGCGTCTATATTGTAGTTTTTTTGACAAAATAGTTTTAATCCGCTTTGCATTATATATATCGTGTTTTCTTTTTCTAGTAAATAGTTATATTTTGCCTTTGTTTTTTAGGGTCTATAATTGTTTTTATATATCCTTTTTTCATTAATCTGGTAATATTTTCGGTTTTATCTTCAAAACTCTTACCATTAACATTTGTGTTTTTTCCTCCTGCACCAGTTCCTTTGTTTATAATAGTAGCCATTATTTGGTTATAATAGTTTTTTATATGTAAACCCTTTATTTTTTCAGAATATATATAAAAATTGAATCATATATACTCATATATTGTTATTTTTATTATGTATACAGGTATTATATCATTTGTAGATAGAGTAGCATTTAATATTAAATCAAATGATATTAAAGATATTATTTTAAACCAACTTTCTTCTTACAATATTAAAATTATTCAAAAACATTATTTCAAACTTGATGAAAATAATATTAAAAATATTAAGAATCAAAAACATCTTTGCAATCTTCGGTCAAATGGTAATCCATATTATATTTTCATGACAACTTATAATGATATCCCTATTATTTATTATATTGATAAGAAAGTGCACCCTAATTATCAAAAGCCTCGTATTATTTTAGGACGTGGATTATTTAAAGAAGCTCTATTTAAAAACACTTTATTTGATGGAGAAATGGTAAAAAAATCAGATGGCAAATGGACATTTCTTATTAATGATATTATAGTATATAAAGGAGACTATTTAGAAAATAGTGTATTACCTGATAGATTAAAGTTACTATATGATTTGATTGAAAATTGCTATACACCTGATAGTACTATGGATGTATGTGAATTTAAAGTTAAGAATTACTACTATTTATATAAAGAAAGTATTACAGAACTTATAGAACTTTCAAAAAAATTAAATTATACTTGTCGTGGTATTTACATTTGGTCGTATAATTTAAAACATAAACCAAAATTGTATAATTTTGATGAAAGCACAATTATAAATGTTATTAGAAAAGTCAAAGATGATACAAATTTTAAAACTCTCGATGAACCTGATATTAAATATGAAGAAAATATTATTAATAAATCAAAAGATAATGAGATTATTTTAGATACAGAAAAAGAAAAGATTTTATGGCTTATGAAAACTACTGAACCAGATATTTATAAATTATATGATAATGAAAATGTAGGAAATTCAAATAGTATAGGTAATGCTTTAATTCCTACTATGAGTATTAGTAAAATGATGAGAGCTACCTTTAAAAATTGTAATGCTGTTACTGTTGCAAAATTTAAGTGTATATTTAATGAAAAATTCAATAAATGGTCTCCTGTTCAATTAATACAATAAAATACTATTTCATTTCTGCTATTATTCTATTGTGACTAAAATAATCTGTTAATTCAAAATCTTCATATTTTAAAGATTCAATCCATTTTATTTTTTCTTCTATCGATGATGTTAGTTCAGGTGGTGTTGAATTAATTTTCATTTTAGGTAATTTATAAGGAGACCTTTTAATTTGTTCTTTGGCAGCATCAATATGCTCTTCATATATATGTGCATCGCATATAGAAATACAAATTTTATTAGGTTTTAAATGTAATACTTTTGATATAATCATAGTAAATAATGCTACAGACGCTATATTGAAAGGTTGTCCTAAGAATATATCATTTGAACGCATATATAACATACAAGAAAGTCCTTTGCTATCTTTGTAAAAATTATATAATAGATGACACGGTGGTAATGCCATTTGATGTAACTGACAAGGATTCCATGCAGATAAAACAGCTCTTCTGCTATTATTGATTAATTCGTTAATTACATATTTGAGTTGATCAAATCCTTTATCATTTTCATTTTTAGGATATACACCATTAAAAGATCTCCACTGATGCCCATAGCCAGCGCCTATTTCACCTTCTTTATAATGATATAATCCAACACTATCTAAAAATTCTCTTGAAGTATTTCCATCCCAAATATGAACCCCTTTTTCTTTTAATTCATTTGCATCTGTTGAACCTTTAATAAACCATAATAGTTCATGAATAATTCCTTTTGTAAACATTTTTTTAGTTGTTAATAAAGGAAATGATTCTTCAATATTTTCAAAAGAAATCATATTTCCGAAACAAGATATTACTTCTCCGTTTCTTCCTTTAATTTTTTCACCATTTTCAATAGTATCTTTTAATAATTGAATATATCCTTCTTCATTAACATAACTGTTACTCATTTAATATAATTATATATATCCATATGTCATATATTTTTATATATTATTTATTCATCACAACCTATATTTGTCCATGATATTCCACATTCTTTAGCATATTCACATCTATATTTATTACCTTCTGGTGTATTTTTGTCTAATTTTTCTAAATATTTAGGATATACTTCATTACAAATTATATTATTTTCAGGTGCTGGAACAGGAGTAGTAGTAGTAGTTCCACTTGAAAGTGAACGTGAACTTAATCTTTTATCGTCAATAGGACCTGTTCCTGTTGTATGAGATGCCATCGTATTATATTTTTTAAGTTCTGGTTCAGGATTTTCTATAGGTGTATATAAATAATCACTTTTATTTCTTGTTGTATTATTATTATAATATCCTTTAAGTTGAGATTCATAACTATCTAATGGTGTTATATCTTTGTCTATTTTACATTTATATTTAATATCATTCTCATTTATTTTTGTTATTTTATTACTAGTTAAAGTTTTATTATTTTCTATAATTTCACTAATTTCACCTGTATTTAAAACCTCTAATTTCCAATAGTCAGGGCATATAATATCTGGTGAATTAGCATATCTATCTCTTTTTGGTTCTAAATTATAAATAGCTATGTATAAATAAACTATAATAAAAATTGCACCAATTATATATGTTATAGCAAATGGTAAATATTTATCATATAAATAACTTTTTCCTAATTCAGTAAAATTAACTAATAAGAATAGTGCTACTCCTGTAATAAAATAAAATCCACATAACATTAAAGTTCCATTAAAAGCGTTTAATTTACTTTTTTCAAATTCATATAGTTCTTTTTGTGTTAATACAATATCTGGTTCACAAGACATTTTTATTTAATCTTTCTATATTATAATATTATAATTTTATATAAAACCAGTAAATTCCATACTCTTCGTCCCTTTTTCACTTGTTAATTGGGATCTTTCTAATGGAACTGGCATAGTACTAATATCTTCAATATATTTTTCATATTGTTTTAAATTTGTAATAATACGAGGAATAGACCATTCTAGAACTTTTTCATTTAATTCTCTTATTTGACCGATTATATTATCTTTTTGGTTTTTACCATATTGATAATAAATTGATCTCATTATTATTTTTAATTCATCGTCACTTTGGCGACCTAAGCGTATTTTTCCATTTGATTCATTTAGTATTTTATTACGAATACCAAGTTGTAAAATATTTATATTATCATTTGAAAAATATATGTCAGATAATTTAGTACATGATGTATTACGAGATGTTATATTTGTTGGGTTTTCTGTAGAATAATTTTTTTCATTAACATAATTTAATTTTGTGCTATCGTATGTTGCATCTACGCGACCATTTATTAAATCACCATACTCCATTATTATTTTATCTATTTATTTATAGATAATATTTATTTTCACTATATTTTATAGGTAGATAACATATAAATTATATGAGTAGTTATAGGGATATTAAAGAATGTATATTAAAAATGATAACATATTACAGATTAAATATAAAACAACATGAAAAAACTAAAATAGTAAAAAAATTATGTAATTATGCTGATTTATTATTATTTAATATTGTATCTTTTGTTTGTTTAATAGTATTAAAGAGCGGTCATAAACGTGTTTCTGAAGATACATTATTGTCATTAAAAAAATATTTAGATTCTAGATGTTGTATTGATAAAAAAATATCAATTGATACAAATACAAAATGTTCTTCTCCTAAAATGAATGGTGGAAATAGTTTACCAGCTGTTTATTTTGCAGGAAATGAACAAAGTATGTATAAACAAGAAAATATAGGTGGTGATGTAGCGTTAATTGATTTTGGTAATGGTCATGTAAGAAATGCTTTAGGAGGAATGAGCGGAGGTAATAGTTCATGTAATGGTATGCTCGGAGGATTTATGCTAGGTGGCTGTGATTCTGTTACAAATTGTAAAAATATGAATAAATTAATTAATAAAAAAATATGCGCAGTTTTTAAATTTTACGGAATTATATGTAATAAGAATGTTAAAGAAATTTTAGTAAAATATTTTTTCGTATTTATAAATCAATTATTTGTTTTAATAACTAAAAAGACAAAAGGAAACCTAACTTTAACTAAATTAAATCAAATATTACAGAAAACTAATATAATGAAAAAATGATAGATTAATTTATATATTATATTAAATAAATGACAATTATAACTATTGACGGTAATATTGGATGTGGTAAAAGCACAATATTAAATTATCTTCATAAAAATAATAAAATTGCAATTGATTTAGAACCTGTTGAAAATTGGGAAATATATCTAAAAAAATTATACGATACTAATAAATTTAATTCTTATGATTTTCAAATAAAAGTATGGTCTGATAGATGCTGGATTCAAGAAAAATCCGATAATATATTATTAATGATGGAAAGAAGCCCTTATTTTATTAAAAATGTTTTTGTAGAGCACGCTAAAATAAATAATACTATTACAATTGAGGAATATAATACAATTCAATCTCTTTATAAAAAGACAGATGAATTATGGGAACCAAATGGATATATTTATCTAAGAAGCGACCCTGTATTATGCTATGAAAGATGTTCTAAAAGAGGTAGAGAATCTGAAAAAAATATTACACTTGAATATATTAAAGAAATACATGATTTACATGAAGAAAAATATTTAAAAGCCGTCGAATCAAATTTAAATATTATAGTTATTAATATTGATAATAAATCTATAACAGATATTGTAGATGAAATATTAAGTAGTAATATTTATAAGTATTCAACATTCTAAAAATAAAATTTATAATAACATATAATTATTATTTGAAAATTTTGATAATATAATATCGTCTTTCTTTTTTTCTTTATTTTCAATAATTTTTTCTGCTATAATTTCTTCTTTTTTCTCTTTTATTTTTATATCTTGAATTTTCTTTTCAGTAGGCAAAATATCTTCTTTTTTTGCTTCTTTTTTTGATACTATAAAATCTTTTTCTTCATTTTCTTTTACTGTTGATTTTAAGCCTATAACTGTATTATTTAAAAAATATTCAAGTAATATGAATGTTAATATTATTGTAAATATCCAAATAATAGTATTAATTATAATCTTTCCTAAAACTTTAAATATTGTTTGTATAAAATAATTTTTTTCGGTTCCAAATATGGCATTTTCATAAGGAATCATAATAGTTCCTATATATTCATAAAGAGGAATTGATAATTTTAAATTCTTTTGAATATATTCATTTGTTGACATACCGATTACAAATCCTGATGCTGTTACTAAAATGTTATTTGAAAATATGAAATTTTGAAAATCATGAAATATTTTTAAATATATTAACTCAGAATATGACATTTTGTTCTTTTATTATATATTAATGGATAAAAAAATTTAAAATTTAAATAATTCCATTAATGCTGCTGCTATAATATAACTCAACATTCCTATTGTTATACTTAAAATAGCACTTTCATAGTTAATATTTCTTAAAGTGCATTTTTCACCATATAATAATGCAAATTCTACAAAAATAGTTTGTATAATTTGTAGCCATAAATCTTTAAAACGGAATATCAAACCCATGCTAAAATAGAAAACTACATGAAACATAACGAAATAAAACATTTTACTACCTGTTGCAGAACTTTCTGATAAATATAAATATTCATCAAAAATTGTTATATTAAACTGGCATTTTAATAAGATAAATAATATTGTAGCAGCACTAGCACCATATATATATAAATCAAATAATATTTTAGTATAATTATTCATTTATTTATTAATAAGAAATAAATATATAAATATATAAATATATTAAAAGATTAATGTTAGATTATATCAGAATGAAAATGCCAAATGGTGATTATTATAGTGTAAAAGTTCAATCATCTTATACTGATAATATTGTTAAAAATGTTAAAGATATTAAAAGAGATACTAATGAATGTCTGTTTTTTTTTCAACAATTGTTAATGTTATAAGGGAAACATTGGAGAGTACATAATTTTATTTTTATAAATTTTTAGAATAGTTTAATATATTTTACAAATTATTTAAATTATGTACTCTTCTTAATAGAATATATATGAGTAGTAAAAGTACATCTTCATCTAGAGCTACGTCATCTAGATCTTCACCTAGAATAATAGTATCTAGAGCTACTTCACCAAGATCTTCACCTAGAGCTACATCACCAAGATCTCCACCAAGAGCTATGTCACCTAGATCTTCGCCAAGAGCTATTCTAACATCTAAAGAGTTAGAAGAAAGAAGTCTATCAAGATCTAGAACACAATCTAGATCTTCTCAAAAAGATTATATACAAAATAAAATAAATAAAATAAATAGATTTAAATATGATAATAATAAAGATCCAATTAAAAAGAATAATAACAATACTAGATATCATGATTTTATAAAACTTAAAAATGATATTAAAAAATATAAAATTAGAACTCTTGAAAAATTTGATAAAAAATTCAAATCTAAAATTAGCAAATTAGAAAGACAACTTAGAGAATATAAATTACATAATAAAAGAATATGGGATAATCTAAAATTAATACGTAAAAATTTAGATAGTAAAGAAGTATTTTTCAAAATCTCTTTATTAAATCGTTATATATATGAATTAGATTTAATGTTTAATGAAGTGTTATCAATATAAAAAATGAATATTATATTATATATATAATATATAATGCCACCAATTTTAGTAAAAATAGGTAAATTCAGGTTGAGACAAAAGATCGCAATATTTGATTATGATTGGACGTTAGTTAAACCTAAAACTAATGGAACATTCTCTAAAAATATTGATGATTGGATGTGGTTAACTAAAAAAGTTCCAGAAGTCCTTTTAAGTTATTATGAAAAAGGGTTTTGTATTATTATTGTATCAAATCAAACAAGATTAACAGATATGAAAATTAATCAAATAACAAATGTATTAACTATCTTATCAATACCTTGTATGATTGCTGTAGCATATGAAGATGAATATAAAAAACCTAAAAGAGCTATGTTTGATTTGATTGTTGGTGATAAAAAGGTAGATGTTAATAAGTCAGTATTTGTAGGAGACGCTTTAGGGAGACAAGGTGATTGGTCTGATACTGACAAGCTTTTTGCTAAAAATATTGGGTTTAAAAATATTCTATCTCCTGACGATTTGTTTTCTGTTTCAAATGAAGTTAAAGCTACTGTTGTAAAAGAAAATAAGAAAACAGAGGTTATAGTAATGGTAGGCTACCCTGGAAGCGGAAAATCTACAATCGCAAGTTCATTTGATAATACTAAATATAAGATTATTAGCGGTGATGAGTTTATTACTTCTAAAAAGATGATTGCAGAGGCTGAAAAACATATTACAAAAGGGTTTTCAATTATATTTGATGCTACAAATCCAACTATAGAAAAAAGAAAAGAATACATCGCTTTTGCTAACAAACATTCATTATCTATTAGATGTATAGTTTTAACAACTGATATTACAGAATCAATGTTCAGAAACAACAAAAGAGATAAAGTAATTCCTAAAATTACATATTATGTTTTCAGAAAAAAGTATATTGTTCCTAGCACTGAAGAAGGCTTTACAGAGATTGTAATGATTTAAGAATTTAAAAAAAAACAGATATTCCATCTTTTTTACAAGTTTTGCAGTAAGTTGCAACATTATCAGTTTCATAACCAAAATAAGGGTTCTTACATTTACATTCAATACATCTTTTATTTTTAATATTAACCATATCATCTTTTTTACAAGATTTACAATGAGTTATTTTATTATCAATTTCATATCCAAAAGAAGGTGTTGTTTTTTACATACATTTTCTTGTCATTTTTATATATTATATAAAAATAATTATTTATATATCAATTTTTATATTTTTTTACCAATAAAAACTTATATTTTTTCATTTATTCATATAAAAAAATGATGAATATGTATATGTAAATTATTATCAAACATAAGCAATGGCAGTTAATGATAAAACAATAGAGGAAAAATATAAGAAATATAAACTTAGAGACCACGTCTATAACGTGAGTGATACGTATGTCGGTTCTTGTGAATCTACTAAAATAAACTCTTATGTACTTGATAATGATACTAACAAAATGATTAATAAGGAAGTTAGTTATGTTCCTGGTCTTCTTAAAATCTTTGATGAAGTTATTGTTAATGCTATAGACCATTCAACTCGTCTTAAAATGGAAGAATTAAAAGGTAAAGAAAATATAAAACATGTTAAGAATATTAAAGTTACAATTAATAAAGAAACAGGTTATATATCTGTATTTAACGATGGGAACGGTATTGATATCGTAAAACACCCAGAAAATGATGACGTTTGGATTCCTCAAATGATATTCGGAGAATTGCTAACTTCTACAAACTATGATAAAAATGAAGAAAAAGTGATAGGGGGAAAGGGTGGTCTCGGTACAAAACTCTGTAACATCTTTTCAAAAGAATTTAAAATTGAAACAATAGACCATTACAGAAAAAAGATTTATAAACAGACCTTTAGAAACAATATGATTGATATTGATTCTCCAGAAATCTCTTCATATACTAAGATTCCTTATACTATAATTACATTCTTACCAGATTATGAACGTTTTGGGCTTACAGGAATTACTGACGATATTTATGATATTTTTAAAAGACGTGTTATTGACTGTTGTGCTACTACTTCAACAGATGTCTCAGTCTTTTTTAATGAAGAGAAGCTTCCTGTTAAAAACTTTGAAAAATATTCTGAATTATTCTTAAATAAGGCAGAACAACCTCTTGTATATGAAATTGCTGGTGAAAGATGGGAATTTGTTATTAGTCAATCTAAAAACGGTATATTTGAACAAATTTCATTTGTTAATGGTATCAATACCCTAAGAGGAGGTAAACATGTTGATTATGTACTTAATCAAGTTGTTAAAGGACTTGTTGATATGACGCTTTCAAAGAAGAAGAAAACAATTAAAGCTCAGCATATCAAGGATAATATTATGATATTCGTAAAAGCTACAATTGTAAATCCATCTTTCGACAGCCAAACGAAGGAAACTCTTACAACAGCTGTAGCAAAATTCGGCAGTACTTGTTCAGTAAGCAATAAGTTTATTGAAAAACTCTATAAAACTGGAATAGTAGATAAGGCTTTATCTCTCACAGAAGTTCAAGATCAAAAAAAACTTGTTAAGACAGATGGTAAAAAACTTTCTAAAATTATCGTTCCTAAACTAGATGATGCTAATTTAGCAGGAACTAAAAATAGTGCTGAATGTACTCTAATTCTTACAGAAGGGGATTCAGCAAAGACGATGGCTATTACAGGATTGAGTGTAGTAGGAAGAGACAGATATGGTGTGTTTCCTCTTCGTGGTAAAATAATGAATGTAAAAGACGCAACTCTTCAAAAGATTAGTGACAATACTGAAATTACAGCTATTAAGAAGATTCTTGGATTAGAACAAAATAAAACATATAAAGACCTTTCATCACTTCGTTATGGTTCTATTATGATTATGACAGATCAGGATCACGATGGAAGCCATATTAAAGGACTTCTATTCAATATCTTTCAAAGTATGTGGTCATCACTTTATAAAATGGATGGATTCCTATCATCTATGCTTACACCTATTATTAAAGCATCAAATTCAAAGAATGAAGTAATTGAGTTTTATAATATGTCAGATTATGAAAAATGGAGTGAAACAGATATTGCAAAGAAGGGGTGGAAAATCAAGTATTACAAGGGACTTGGTACTTCAAATGACCAAGAAGCCAAAGAATATTTTAAGAATATGAAGAAAATTACTTATAAATATACAGAAGAATCAGACGAGCATATTGACCTAGCTTTTAATAAGAAACGTGCTGATGATCGTAAAGATTGGCTATCTAATTATGATAAAAATGTAATTCTAGATTATACAGACTATTCAGTTAATTATGAAACATTTATTGATAAAGAACTAATTCATTTCAGTAATCGTGATTTACAACGTTCTATTAATCATATGTGTGATGGTCTTAAAGAAAGCACGAGAAAGATTCTATTTGCCTGTTTTAAAAGAAAACTTTATACAAATGAGATTAAGGTAGCACAACTATCGGGTTATGTTAGTGAAGTATCAGCATATCATCATGGCGAAGCTTCGCTACAACAGGCTATTGTAGGTATGGCACAGATTTTCGTAGGTAATAATAATATCAATCTACTTTACCCTAATGGTCAATTTGGTAGCAGAACACTTTCTAATGGTTCTGATGCTTCTTCTCCAAGATATATTTATACACTATTATCTAAACTTTCCAGAACAATTTTCAGAGAGGATGATATTAATATTCTAAATTACCAAGAAGATGATGGACAACAGATTGAGCCCGAATATTATATTCCTATTATTCCTATGATTCTTGTAAATGGAGGTTTAGGAATTGGAACAGGTTATTCAACAAATGTTCCACAGTTTAATCCAACAGATTTAATTAATATTTCTAAGTTAATTTGCGATGCTATTAAGATTGCTGAAATTAAAGTAGAATCCGAAGAAGATTTAGAAAAAGTATATGATACTATTGATATTCTTCCTATTAATGAATTAGTCCCTTATTATCTAGGATTTAAAGGAGTTATTGAGAAAAATGAGAAAGATAGTTATGTAAGCAAAGGTATTTTCAAATGGATAGATGATAATACAGTTGAAATTACTGAGCTTCCAATTGGAACATGGACAGATGATTATAAAGAATTTTTGGAAAATATGATAGTTAATGGAACAAATCAATTAAAATCAATTGATAATCATTATACATCTAAAAATATTAGATTTATTCTTCATTTTAATCCAGGCGCTAAAGATACAATTGGAGATAAATTTGAAGTCTTATTTAAACTATCTTCATCAAAGAATCTTAATATGAATAATATGCATTTATTTAGTGAAAAAGGAGCTATTAAAAAATACGATACAACAACAGATATTATTAAAGAATGGGCAGAGGTTCGTATTAGAAAATACTTTGAAAGAAAATGCTATAAGGTAAAGATTTTAGAGAAAGATTACAATATATTATCAGCAAAAATTAGATTTATTATTGATGTAATTGAAGGAAATATTGTAATTATGAATAAAAAGCTAGTAGATATTGCAGTTCAATTAGAAGAAAGAGGTTATTCTAAAATCTATAAAGACGATGATGTAAATAAAGTAGAAGAACAAGTTGATACAGATGATAATATCAAAGGATATCGCTATCTTATTAGTATGCCTATCTCACAACTTACATATGATAGAAAACTAATTTTAGAAAAAGAAGTAGAAGAACTTAATAATAAGCTTAATAATCTTAAAAATACAAATATTGAAGAAATTTGGCTAACAGAATTAAATGAATTAGAAGAAGCATGGAATGAACATAAGACAACAATTGAACTAGATTATGAGAATGATAAAAATGGAATTGTAAATAAATCATCTAAAACAAAAGTAACAAAAAAAGCTAAAAAGTAAATTATTTATTGAGCTATTCTAAAAATATCTAAAATATATGTAACATAATCATGTATTCCATAAACAACAACATCATTTATATTTTTAATATTATATTTCCATTTAAATGGTATTATCATAAACATATTATTTTTTAATTTAATAGTTGTAAGAGGATAAATAGAATCATCTATTTCTAAATTTGTATATGGATGTGAAATTGTTATTTCTGTATCATTTAATGCGTATATAATGGTATATTTATAATTATTTTTTTTCCATAATTCATCTACTAATAAATATTTATGTACTATATTTTGAGTAAACCATAATGATAAAATTGAATCAAGTTCTTTTACACGGTCTTCTATAATAATTGGTTGCTTATTATAAAGTAATGAAAAATCAAAATTATATATATTTGTTTGATGTAAAACGATGTCTTCTTTATGAATAAAATATAAATATGAATATAATATTAATAAAATAAATATAATACTAATAATATAATAATATAACATTTATTTAATATAGATAATTTTTTTATATATTATAATACGACATAAATATATAGGGTATATATGAAAAAATTTAAAAATTTATTCAAAGGTTCTAAAACTGCAACTGATACTAAAAAAACTAAATCTGATACTAAAAAACCTATAAGTGATACTAAAAAACCTGTAAGTGATACTAAAAAATCTGTAAGTGATACTAAAAAACCTGTAAGTGATACTAAAAAATCTGTAAGTGATACTAAAAAATCTGTAAGTGATACTAAAAAATCTGTATCTAATACTAATACAATTCCTGTTACAAATGCAGAAATATGTAGTAATTGTTTTCAATTAAGTCCTTGTAGTATAAATAATAATTTAAAATTATGTAATTACTGTCAACAAACACAATGTTCAAACAATAAATATAATACAGACAATAATGGTAATCTTATAGACAATAATGGTAATCGCATAGACAATAATGGTAATCACATAGACAATAATGGTAATCGCATAGATAATAATGGTAATCGCATAGATAATAATGGTAATCGCATAGATAATAATGGTAATCGCATAGACAATAATGGTAATCGCATTAGTGACGATAATAAAGATAATAATGACGATAAAGATAATAGAGAAAAATCAGGTTCAACATGGGGTCAATATTTAAATGAAAATTATTTTAATGATATTCCAATTATTAATGAAAATTTATGGAGATATGATAATAAGAAAGATATAGAAGAATATAAAAATGAAGAAATGGTAAAGGAAGATAAGGCTAATATAGATTATTTAGAAGCAATTAAACAATATGAAAAAGAAATAGAAAAATTAAATAGTGAAAAGGAACACGATAAGGATATTGTCCAAAAAAATTATTCTGTAGATCAAGAAACAGCAGCCAAAGCATATACAAATCGTACAAAAATAGGTTTAGGATTTTTAGGTGGTATATATGACCTTACATTAAACAAAATATTAGGTTCAATATTTACATTATTCATTGTTTTACTTAAAATATTAATAAATGGATTTCAAAGTTTTTTTAAAGTGTTTTTTACAGAAGTAATAAATGGTGCTTTATTTGTTAAAATTATTATACCATTAATTGTAATTATTGCTACATTTTTACTTATAATGTATTTAATAGGTTTTAAATTAAATTTATCAGGATTTAATACAAATATACAAAATCCGTTAAATTTTAATATTAATGTAAATAGCAATCAGTTAACAAAAACAGCACAATATAAACCGAATTACAATTCTTCTAACGACTCGATATTTAATAATTTTATTAATACTATATTAACATTTTTACCATGGATAAAGAATATATATGCAAATTTTAAATTATTATTTAGAAATATTAATAAATCTATGAATAATTACGACGAACTTAATGAATTTTCAATAAATAGAGATAGTATTGTCGATGGAAGAAATGATAATATTTTTAATATTAAATTAGATAATTATTTTGATAATAAAAGTGATAAAAATATTAATAATGCTTATTCTATTTTTATACCATCTCCAATAGAAATAAAATTTGATGAACATAAAAGTAAATTTAAAGATTATAATGAATTACCAGAAAGTATTCAAAATAATTTATTGAATAATAAAAATACTCTTAAATTTATTTGGGAGAATGTTGATGATAGATTTATAATGAAATGTAATAATATTAAGGATGAAAATGGTGATAATATTAATAATTTATATAATAATTGTTCTGATATATTAAAATATGGTAATGAAACATATGATACAGAAAAATTACGTTTAATTTATGAAAAAGATAAAAATATTGACGATTATATAATAAATACATAATAAAATATAATTATCTTATAAATAGGATAATGGAACAAGAAACAAACGAAGAATCATCTATTATAATGACAGATGATATAAAAAT
>Ga0222716_10000601_pt1 | contig 30986 bp, 27 predicted proteins | sample C33_13DmetaG_FD_165044 | JGI IMG/M metagenome (GOLD analysis project Ga0222716, IMG submission 165044) | Estuarine water microbial communities from San Francisco Bay, California, United States - C33_13D | ecosystem: Environmental > Aquatic > Marine > Unclassified | place: USA: California... | reverse complement strand
CCCGCAGGCGGTAAAATAGAGTCCAAGAGCCTTCTTGCAGGTGGTCGTGGTGACGGTGCAGCTGAGGTAAGAAAACGTAGAACTGACATTGAGTCTCCTACCAGTAAGCAAAGAAGAAACAACGAAGTTAAGGCAGGTTATAAAACTCTTGCTGACATGAGAGCTTCTGGTCTGAAAGCACCTAAGTTGTCCCCTAAGGGTAAAGCTGCTACCGCAAGAATTAAGGGTGCTGTAACTGAAGAGCTTGCTGCAATGGCTTCTCGTGCTAAAAGATATACTAAAGAACGTTGGGATAGTATGAGTAGAGCAGAAAGAATTAAACTTGGATTACCTCCTTCTCTCAAGGAAGTTTCAAAGGGTAACGTTCTCTTCAAAGGTCAAAAGAAAACAAGACGAGGCACTCGGTAATGTTCAAGCTTGAAGGTGATAGAGTTCTAAGCCCTCGTGGTGATGTCTTAGCTGAGAAAGTCTATGGGGAGTGGCAAACTAAAGATGCTGCTGTCCTAGACTTCTTGGCAGGTCAAGACAAACCAAAGAAGAAAACAAAGCCTAAAGCTAAGGCTACTCCTGATCCTGTTCTTGAAAGAGCACGTGACGAGAATGGTCACTTCATTGCTGATGATCCTACTACTGAGGTCAATGAGGCTTGGGTAGTTAAGACAGCCAAAAAGGTATTGAAGAAGTAATGTCATTCACTCAGCAAGGTAAACCTGCACGTATTAAGTCTGTTTATGGGCACAATTCAGGTACAAGTGTAGAAGACGTGTATGTTTGCCCTGCTAATGCTGTGGCAGAGGTCACTTTTATCCATGTAGTAAATGGGGGTGCTTCCACTAATACTATTGAAGTAGAATGGTATATTGCAGCTGATAGCTACACTTCTCATTTCCTAAAAGGTAAAAGTCTTAATGCTGGTGACTATGTTAGTTTCAATCAAATTGATCTAGTTCTACAGCCAGGTGATAAGATACAAGTGACCCCAACAAGTGCTGGTCATATTGATACTATTCTTACTGTAACAGAGACCTTTGTTCCAATCGGGTAACGGGGTTGCAATATTGTATGTAGTATGGTATAACTAAACTTATATAACTAGTCTCCGGTGGTTAATTCAACCACAGATAAAATCTAATGGAGACTATCATGTTTAAAGTATGGGCAAGTTCAGCACTAAAATCAATTCAAGACTCTCAACAAAGACGAGCAGATTTCTGGATTCTTCAGAATATGTCAAACAAAGAGCTACGTGATATCGGTATTTCACGAACTGAAATAAGGCGCACAGTATATGGGCAGGACATTAACAGATAAGCAGCAAACATTCTTGAATGTTCTGTTTGAGGAAGCTAAGGGTGATCCGATCAAAGCTAAAAAGCTTGCGGGTTACTCTGATGCTGTTTCCTCAACCAGTGTTGTCAACTCTTTGACTGATGAAATTGCTGAACTAACCAAGAAGTTTATTGCTCAGTCTTCTACTAAGGCTGCTTACACTATGTTCAGTGTAATGGCTGACCCTACAGATCTGGGTGTCAAAGAGAAGATGATGGCTGCTAAAGATATCTTAGATAGAGCAGGTTTCACTAAAACAGAGAAGGTAGAGGTTAAGTCATCAGAGCCTCTATTTATTTTACCTTCTAAGGATTCAGATGCCTAAGGTTAAGACTGCCAGGGCTTCAAAGAATACCTACCCAACTGACGTAGACTGGCAGATACCACTCAGAGGAGAAAACGGTGAGTGGTATCCTATCATCAGAGTAGGAAGACATGTACCTTTTGGTTACAAACAAGATGAAGAAGATATAGACCTACTAATACCTATCCCAGAAGAATTAGAACTTTTAGAAAAAGCAAAGTTATTCCTGAAAGATTACAGCCTAAGGCAAGTAGCCAAGTGGCTGAGTGATCAATCTGGCAGGTATATCTCACATGTAGGGTTAGACAAACGTGTCAGGATTGAAGAAAAAAGAAGGCGTGCCTCTTCCAGTTACCGCAAGTATGCCAAAAGGTACCAAGAAGCGTCAAGGAAAGCGGAGAAAATCGAAAAGCAAAGACTCGGTGGTAGAGGTACCAAACGAATCTTTGGTGACGGTTGGTCAGACACTGGAAGTACAGAAGAGTGAAGTTGAAGAGGTTCAGAGAGATATTATCTTTGAACCTAATCCTGGACCTCAAACTAAGTTCTTGGCGGCTACTGAGCAAGAGGTACTTTACGGTGGCGCAGCTGGTGGCGGTAAGAGCTACAGTCTGATAGCTGATCCTGTAAGATATTTCAGTAACCCTCACGCCAGAATGCTTATTGTACGTAGAAGTACAGAGGAACTACGGGAACTTATCTCAGTATCCAAGCAATTGTACCCACGGGCTATCCCAGGTATTAAGTTTATGGAGAGAGATAAGACTTGGGTTGCCCCTAACGGAGCTACACTCTGGATGTCTTACCTTGATCGTGATGACGATGTTATGAGATACCAAGGTCAAGCCTTTAACTGGATTGGTTTTGATGAATTAACTCAATGGCCTAGCCCCTATGCGTGGTCATATATGCGATCACGGCTTCGTGCAACAAAGGCAAGTGGCTTACCTCTCTACATGAGAGCAACGTCAAACCCAGGTGGCCCAGGTCACCAATGGGTTAAAAAACACTTCATTGACCCAGGTATACCAAACGATCCCTTCTGGGCTACAGACGAGAATGGCGAGACTATTTGTTGGCCTAGTGGCCACAGTAGAGAGGGTGAACCACTCTTTAGACGTAAGTTTATTCCAGCTACCCTCTTTGATAACCCGTACCTCTCAGAAGATGGTATGTATGAGGCAAACCTTTTATCCCTCCCTGAGCACCAAAGAAGACAGTTGCTCGAAGGTGACTGGGATATTAACGAAGGTGCAGCCTTCCCTGAATTTAACAGAAGAATTCACGTAACAGAACCATATGACATCCCAGCTAGTTGGGTTCGTTTTAGAGCTTGTGACTACGGTTATAGCTCTTACACAGGTGTCTTATGGTTTGCAGTGGTTCCAGGGTCCGAACAGCTAGTTGTCTACAGAGAGCTATATGTATCTAAAATACTTGCGACAGACTTGGCTGACATGATCTTGGAGATAGAGGAAGGGGAAAAGATCCGTTATGGTGTTCTTGACTCCTCCCTCTGGCATAATAGAGGGGATACTGGCCCCAGTCTAGCAGAGCAAATGATCACTAAGGGTTGCCGTTGGAGACCAGCAGACAGATCCAGAGGATCTCGTGTAGCAGGTAAAAACGAAATACACAGACGTTTGCAGATTGATGACTTTACAGAAGAACCAAGACTTGTTATATTTGATAATTGTAAGCATATTATTTCTCAGTTACCATCAATTCCCTTGGATAAGAAGAACCCTGAAGACGTAGACACACACTCAGAAGATCACTTGTATGATGCCCTGAGATACGGTGTGCAAACTAGACCAAGAAGTAACGTCTTTGACTTTGACCCAGCATCACAACGAACAGGCTTTCAAGCCTCTGATCCTACTTTTGGATATTAAGGAATAACCTATGGAAGAAGATGACATCTACGAATCAGAAGAGCTTTACATTGATGAAGAGTCTTCGTCCTATGCTGAAGATTTTAAAGAGGGTGAGGAAGACCTTACCGTAGGTACAATTACTGGTTTTGTTCAGGAACGGTTCTCTAAAGCTGAGAAAGCTAGGTACTCTGATGAGCAAAGATGGATCAAAGGATACCAGAACTATCGTGGTATCTACGGACCAGACGTACAGTTTACCTCTACTGAGAAGAGTAAAATCTTTGTTAAGGTAACCAAGACAAAGGTTCTTGCTGCTTACGGGCAGATTGTAGACGTTCTTTTTGGGTCTCACAAATTCCCTATTTCTATTAACCCAACTACACTTCCTGATGGTGTAGCTGAGTCAGTACACTTTGAGTCCAACCCTCAGGTCAAAGAAGCTGCAGGTACTGGTCCAGAACTTACCCCTGAAGACACAAAGCTTAGACCAGGTGAGACTGTCATTGATCTAAGTGAACGTCTGGGTGGTATGAAGGCTAAGCTTGCACCAGTCATGGATGACCTTAAGGATGGCCCAGGTACAACCCCATCTCAGGTTACATTCCATCCAGCCCTTGTAGCATCTAAGAAAATGGAAAAGAAGATCCATGATCAGCTAGAAGAGTCTAACGCCAAGAAACAACTACGTACTACAGCCTTTGAGTGTGCTTTGTTTGGAACTGGTGTCATGAAGGGTCCATTTGCCCTTGATAAAGAATATCCAAACTGGGATGACGAAGGCACCTACGATCCAGTCTTTAAGACCATTCCTCAGACATCCTCTGTTTCTATCTGGAACTTCTACCCTGACCCAGATGCTAACAACATGGATGAAGCTGAGTATGTCATTGAACGTCACAAGATGTCTCGTTCTCAGATGAGAGGACTAAAGAGAAGACCTTTCTTCCGTTCTAACGCCATTGATACAGCCATCGACATGGGTGAGTCCTACACCAAAGAGTGGTGGGAACAAGTCATGGAAGATGCAGATCAGGACAGCAAATCAGAAAGATTTAATGTTCTTGAGTTCTGGGGTTATGTCGATACAACCATTCTCGAAGATCATGACATTGACATCCCAAAAGAGTTGAAGGATCAAGAACAACTCGCAGTAAACATTTGGGTTTGTAACGGTCAAGTACTACGTCTTGTGATGAACCCCTTCACACCTGCTATTCTTCCTTACTACGCAGTTCCTTTTGAAGTGAACCCATACTCTCTTTTTGGTATTGGTATTGCTGAGAACATGGACGATACTCAAACACTCATGAATGGCTTTATGAGGATGTCGGTTGACAATGCCGCACTATCCGGTAACCTCATCATTGAGATTGACGAAACTAACCTTGTACCAGGTCAAGATTTGTCTATCTACCCAGGAAAAGTCTTTAGAAGACAAGGGGGTGCACCAGGACAGAGCATCTTTGGAACCAAGTTCCCCAACGTGTCTAACGAGAACATGCAGATGTTTGACAAGGCTCGTGTCCTTGCTGATGAGTCTACAGGCTTCCCATCTTTTGCACACGGTCAGACAGGCGTCAGTGGTGTGGGTCGTACAGCCTCTGGTATCTCTATGCTCATGTCTGCTGCTAACGGATCTATTCGTACAGTAGTGAAGAACATTGATGACTATCTGCTGTCACCCTTAGGTAAAGCCTTCTTTAGCTTCAATATGCAGTTTGACTTTGATCCTGAGATCAAGGGTGACCTTGAGGTTAAGGCTGAGGGTACTCAGTCCCTGATGGCTAACGAAGTACGTAGCCAGAGACTGATGCAGTTCTTGGGTGTAGTCCAGAACCCAGCACTTGCACCCTTTGCCAAAATGGATTATATTATCCGTGAGATTGCAAGCTCTATGGATCTTGATCCTGACAAGGTAGCAAACTCTATGACAGATGCAGCAATTCAGGCTGAGATCCTCAAGAAGTTCCAAGCAGAGAACCCACCACCCCCAGCACCTCCTCAGGCAGGCCCACAGGGCGCTCCAGCAGGGGTTCAGGTTCAGGACACCCAAGGGTCCGGTGGAGGACAAATGGGCACAGGAACGGCTCCTACGCCTGGTGAGCCTGGTTTCTCAGCTAATACAGGACAAGGCCCAGCGCAGTAATGGATAATCTAAAACCTTTAGTGAACAATAAAGATCTCTGGGAGTCATTTCTTGCAGAGATTAATTCCAGACTACACGAAGTTCACAGACAGATGGAACAAGCCCAATCTGCAGATGATCTGTATAGGTTACAAGGTCAGGCAGCTTGCTTAAATAACTTTAAGTATCTCAGGGAAAAAGTAAATGGCTGAAGTAGGAACTAAGACAGGCTCAAAGACACAAGTAGGCAGAGATGTGTACGAAACGTCTGAAGGTGAAATGGTCTCTGAAAAATCTACTACTTTTAAGTATAAGGGCCAGTGGATTAACATACCTACAATCCATAAGGGTTACTCTTACGATGATGATACCCTTAGAATGATGTTAGATGCTGAGGTTATCAAACCCACAAGTGTTCACAAAAATAAAAAAGATGCCCTACAGGCTGCAAGAGAAAGAAGTGACTCTTTAAAATTTAATCAAGGCGGGAAAGTAATGAACAATCAGACGGAAATGGCCTTCATGAAGCAAGGTGGCATCAAAGACGATGGCATGAAGAAAGATCCTGTTTCTGGTAATGAAATCCCGCCTGGTTCTATGGCTAAGGAAGTCAGAGATGATATCCCTGCTATGCTGTCTGAAGGTGAGTACGTAGTACCTGCTGATGTTCTTCGTTTCTATGGAGTGAACTTCTTTGAGGATCTTCGTAACAAAGCAAAGTCAGGCTTGCAGGGTATGGAGCAGAATGGTAGAATTGGTGGGGAACCGTTATCCCCTCAACAAGTACAACAGAACATGGGTCAAACACCTGCACCAGTACAGGCCAATCAAGGCGGTATGATGCAAGGGTTTAATCAGGCTGGTCTAACTGCCCCATCTTCTACTTTTGATCCTTCAGCCTTTGCTGTAGTAGGTGGTTCTACCTTTAATAACCAAGGGCAACAAGCAAAACAAGAGAGCGTAACAACCTTTAAAACATTTGTTAACTCTGCAGATGGCAGTACACAGATTGTAGAGTTTGTTGACGGTAAGCTTAAGAACCCAGCAATGGAGAAGTTTACTCAACCTCCTTATTATGAACAAGGCTCTTCTGCCCTTAAACAAGCTCAGTCTCAAGCTCAAGCAAGCAACAAAGATGATAAGCCAGACTTCCCTGATCCAGTTAAGGGTGAAGATTCTAAAGACTGGGGTCTGGATGTAGACTGGTCCGATCCAATGGCCTACGCAAATAGTGTTATTGAAGGTCAAATGGGCAGAGGTAAAAGAAGTGTACTTCAAGGTCTCTCAGCCCTTGCTGGTCCCGTTGGTATTGCAGCAGTAGGAATAGGTCTAGGTGCTCAGGCCTTAGGTCAAGTATCTAACCTAAGAGCTGCAGCAGAGATTGCACGTGCTCAGGGTATGGATGAAGAGGCTAAGTCTATTGATGGTATGATTTCAAAATTTATGGCTGAGCAACCAGCTATTGTAGATTTCCTTGATGACATTAGAGGTGAGAGTAATAAGAATTCTCAAACTGTTATGGATAGAATGGGATTTAAATACAACAGAGATCCTAAGACAGGTAGAATTACTTATACACCTGAAATGATTAAAAATAACCTTAGGGCTACAGAAGTCAGAAATCAAACTGCTCAACAAAAAGCTGCTGATGAAGAGATTGTAATGTCTCAGTCAGTGGGTAGCAATAATGATGATGATCCATTCAAAGACCTAAAGTCTTTTACTGGAAGTAAGGCTCAAGGTGAGTCTGACATGGAAAAGATAATTGATAAGCAAGTGTCAGACTACAAGGCCAGTGGTAAAGAGTTTGACGCAAGTGATCCTTCCACTTGGGCAGCAAGTAACAAAGGTGGCCTAATGGCCCCAAAGAAAAATAAGAAAAAGTAACTACCCATAAAATAATAAGGCTACCCAGCAATACTGCTGGCCCCAACATAAGGAAAAGACTATGGCTAACATGACAACAATGGAATCCCCTAAAACAGCTGGCTTTGTACAGAGGGGTTCCAACTACTCCCGTAAACAAAAGAGACTAGAACAAGAAGAAGCAGAGATTGCTCGTCTTGAGGCAGAGGCCCGTGGTGAAGAAGTTACTGAAAGTGAATCCGGTGGCGAAAGCACTGAGGACACCTCGGTACAGGCCTCTGACGATACCCAACAAGAAGAAACCCAAGAGGCATCAGAAGCACAAGAAGATGACTCTAACCTGAGTGCTGAGGAGAAATCCTTTAAGAAGCGTTATGGTGACTTGCGCAGGCACATGCAGGAGAAAGAGAAAGAGTTCAACGATAAGTTAGAAGCTCTTTCCGGTACAGCAAAACGTGCTAGTATTGTTCCTCCTAAGTCTGATGAAGACATTGAGGCTTGGGCTAAAGAATACCCAGACGTAGCAGGTATTGTAGAAACAATCGCAGCTAAGAAAGCTAAAGAACTATTTAGTAAAGCTGAGTCACGTTTAACAGAATTAGATGATGCTCATAATGAAGCTCTACGGATAAAAGCTGAGAACCAGATCCGTAAGACACATGATGACTTCGATGAATTAAGATCCTCAGAGAGCTTCCACGATTGGGCTGACGAACAGCCTAAGTGGGTTAAAGATGCTCTGTATGAGAACATGGATGACCCTGCGTCTGTAATTCGTGTTATTGATCTTTACAAAGTTGATAATGGTATGACACCAGCAGCCAAGAGACAATCTAAGAAGGCTGCTGCTTCTACTGTTACCAAAGGAACTCGAACCTCTATTGATGCAAAAGGGTTGCAAGGACAGATTAAAGAGTCTGATGTAGCCAAGATGTCAACAAAAGAGTTTGAGGATCGTCAGGACGAAATTACTGAAGCAATGAGAAAAGGTAAATTCGTCTACGATATGTCTGGCGGTGCCAGATAAATAGTTGACACTGGCCGTGTCTTAACTATAACTACTCGTATCTTGTATAGAGCCTCCCTCGTGGACTACCTCTATTGATACTTTTCCCTTTAAAAAGTCTAAACTATAAAGAACCACCTGTTCAAGTATAGGCCCAGTAGATATTCGGTTGGCCAACTGAGTATCTTCTGCACCCTAGAAAAGTAACAGCCTCTTTAAGGTGTTTAGCTTTTATTCAAAAAGCCAACATCATGGAGGATTTCACATGGCTTTCGCATCCGCAGGAGGGTACACCAACCTTCCCAATGGCAACTTTTCAAGTGTCATTTATTCTAAGAAAACTCAGCTGGCGTTCAGAAAGAGCACAGTTGTAGGTGATATCACCAATAGTGATTATTTTGGTGAGATTGCAAACCAAGGCGATACCGTCAAAATTATTAAAGAGCCAGAGGTGAGCGTATCTGCTTATGCACGTGGTACAACCATTGCTGCACAAGATCTTACAGATGCTGACTTCTCTTTAGTCGTTGATAAAGCTAACTATTTTGCTTTCAAGATGGACGATATCGAGGAGGCCCATTCACATGTGAATTTTATTGATCTTGCTACCAACCGTGCGGCTTTCCGCTTGGCTGACCAGCATGACCAAGAAGTTCTGGGTTACTTGTCAGGCTACAAACAGTCTGCTCTGCATGGTAACGCAGACACAGTGAATGACACTGTAAACGGCACTAAAGCAGACACAACTGCTGGTACTGACGAACTCTTGGCTGTTAATAAACTGTCACGCCCAGACTTCGGCAATATCACAACTGCTGGTGTAGCTGGTGACTCTATTCCAGTTGCTGCTCGTTTGCCTGGTGCAACAGCACTTCCAACAGCATACGTATCTCCAACTATGTTGATTGCACGTATGGGTCGTTTGCTTGACCAAAAGTCTGTTGACAAAGATGGCAGATGGGTCGTAATTGACCCGATCATGATGGAAATCTTGATGGACGAAGATTCACGTTTCTTGAATTCTGACTTCGGTGATTCAGGTGCCCTTCGTAACGGCCTGGTTATCAACAACTGGAATGGCTTCCGTGTCTATGTATCTAACAACTTGCCTTCTATTGGCACTGGTGCAGATACAACAGGCACAGCAGCACAGTCCACTAACTTTGGTGCTATCGTAGCTGGTCATGACTCTGCAGTTGCTACTGCTGAGCAGATCAACAAAACAGAAACATACCGTGACCCAGACAGCTTTGCTGACATTGTTCGTGGTATGCATCTCTATGGTAGAAAAATACTGAGGCCAGAAGCCTTGGTAACAGCTAGATATAACCTAGCCTAAACCTACCTAACCTGTTGGGCTGGTCTCGTCAAGGGGCTGGCCCTTCAGCCTACCTAATAGCAGGATACAAAGATGACAACATACATCTCTCTTACGAATGAACTGCTAAGACGCTTGAATGAGGTTACTCTTGATTCAAGTGGTGATGGCTTTGATACTGTTCGTAACGTACAAGCTCTTGCTAAAGATGCTATCAACAATAGCATTCGTTCTATTTTACAAGATGGTCAAGAGTGGCCTTTCTTAAAGACAACTTACGTGCAGACCCTTGATGTAGGCACCCGCCAGTACGCTTTCCCCTCTGATATGAGTACTGTTGACTGGGAAACCTTTTATCTCAAGAAGTCAGCATCTGCAGAAAATCAACCAAGAAAACTTTCTCCTCTTTCTTTTGAGCAATACACAGCTGGTTTCAGGCCAACAGACGATAACGTTGACCCCCTTGTAGGGAGTGCTCCACCAGAGTTTGTATATCAAACATACGGAAGCAATTTTGGTGTTACTCCTATTCCTAATAAACAATACGAAGTAGAGTACGTATACTGGGCTTACCCAGCTGACCTAAACCTTTTTGATGATGTCTCTATTATACCTGCTAGATTTAAGCACGTTATTATTGACGGTGCTATGATGTACATGATGCGTTTCAGAAGTAATGAGCAGAGTGCATCCATCCACCAAAGCAGTTTTCAAGATGGCATTAAGGCTATGCGTAGGATTCTGATTGATGATAAGCTGACACTTGTGTCTACTGTTATTGATAGGTCTTCAAGGAATGGCTGATAACTTAGCATCATTTAAAGTATTTTCACAAGGTGGTTTAAATCTTAACAGGGATGTTTTATCTCAAGGTGAGTTACAACCTGGTTCTGCTATTTCCCTGCTTAACTACGAACCTGCTACGACAGGTGGTTACAGACGTGTGAGTGGTTATACTAACGACTACGGTGTAGTTCCAGGTGACAGCTCTGGCAGTGTTCTTGGTGTGGCTGTAGCTTCGGGCATTAACGATGGTATTCTTGCTGCACGTAAACCTTCTACAGGAAGTAACTACCTTCATCACTGGGACACCGCAACGAGTGCCTGGGTGGCCGTAACAACTTCTGGTTCACCTACAATGACAGGTGTAACAAAAGTAAGATTTACTAGGTTCAACTGGGGGACAGCAAAAGTTATTTTAACAGATGGTGTAAACCCTGCAGCTACGTATGATGGCACAACTTACACCCAGATCACACACACTAATGCTCCCACAGATCCTAAGTTTGCTGCAGTATTTAAGAACCACATGTGGCTTGCAGGTGATCCTGCTGAACCCCACAACTTGTACTTCAGTGCTCCTACAGACGAAGCCAAGTGGTCACCTGCAGATGGTGCTGGTGTAATCAACATAGGCTTTCCTGTTGTATCAATTAAACCGTTTCGTGACTCTTTGTTTGTATTTGGGGTCAACAATATTAAAAAAATTGTAGGCAACAATATTTCAGACTGGTCTGTTCAGCACGTAACAGATGACCTTGGGTGTCTAGCATCAGATAGTGTTGTTGAGATTGGTGGTGACCTGATCTTCTTATCACAAGATGGTATTAGACCTATCTCAGGTACAGATAAAATTGGTGATGTTAACTTGGAAACATTAACCAAGAACATTCAATCTTTTATTTCTGATGTCATCTTAACCAATGACCTTGATGCTGTATCCTCTGTTATCATTAGGGGTAAATCTCAGTTTAGATTGTTTTACAATGTAGAGAGTGGAAACGGTTTACTTGGAGGGTTACGTCAAAACCAACAAGGTGGCATTAACTTTGAGTTTAGTCAAATGCTCGGTATTGAAGTTACTTGTGCTGATAGTGGGTATATCGACAAAGAAGAGTACGTCATACATGGCGACTCCAGTGGCAAAGTACACAGACAAGAATCAGGTAATAGCTTTGGTGGGGGTAACATCGTAAGCCTTTACCAAACGCCATTCTTGCACATGCAAGACCCAGAGCAACGTAAGATTATTCATACCGTTGCTACTTATTTACGGTCAGAGGGTGACAATCAAATCGTAATGTCAGTAGTCTATGATTATGATGACAATACTATTCTTAATCCATCTAACTTTACACTGACCACAGAAGGTGCTGCCGCTTACTATAACGAAGCTGTCTTTAATGACTCTTCTACTATTTGGAGTGGTAACCCATCCCCTGTCCAAAGGGTTAATGTCTCAGGATCAGGTAAATCAGTATCTTTTAGATATGTTACAAATGACACAAATGCGTCACACAGTGTCCAAGGGCTTGTAGTGACATTCGGAGTAGGGGATAGACTATAAATGGCAGGTTATACAAGACAGAGTGTTGCCGATATTGTTTCTGGGCAGGTTATTAAAGCTGAACCAATTAACAATGAACTCAACCAATTACTAGCAGCTTTCGCAGCCTCTACAGGCCACAAGCATGATAATAGCACAGGGCAAGGTGGTTACGTACCTCTCATTGCGGATTCTGACGGTCTTAATAAGGTCGTTGTAGACACTGTTAATAACAGAGTTGGTTTCTTCTCTGAGGTTGGTGGCGTCACAACTGAACAAATCCGTATTCAGGATGGTGCCTTAGTCCCTGTAACAGACGATGACATTGATCTAGGCTCTTCAAGTGCTGAGTTTAAAGATCTGTATATTGACGGTGTAGGTTATATAGACACTCTGGCAGTACACGAGAATGCTACTGTTACTGGGAATCTTACTGTAAATGGTAATACTGTTCTTGGTAGTGATGCTGCTGATACAGTCACTGTAAATGCTGATGTTGCTTCAGATCTTATCCCTTCTGCAGATGCAACATATAATCTAGGTGCAGTAGGAAGTGAGTGGAACAATGCTTACATCACTGGCACTGCTAATATTGATAGCCTTGTGGCTGATACAGCCGACATCAATGCGGGTACGATAGATAACACTGTTATTGGTAATACAACTGCTGCTTCTGGTGAGTTTACAACTCTTGGTTCAAGTGGCAACCTTACTGTTGGTGGTACTGCAGGGATTACAGGAAACACTACACTGGCAGGTACACTTAGTGTCACGGGTGTTGCAGGCTTTGGTGATACAGTAACCGTTCCAAACTTGTCTGCCACAGGTACAGCAACACTAGCTACGGTAGATATTAATGCAGGTAATATTGATGGCACTGTTATCGGTGCTTCTACTGCTGCTTCTGGCAGCTTTACTACAGTTAGTACGTCAGGACAGGGTACTTTTGCTACAGTCGATGTCAATGGCGGTACTGTTGATGGTGTTATTATTGGCGGCACTACGCCAGGTCTTATAACTGGTACAACCATCACAGGTACTAGTCTTGTAGGTCCAGTAACAGGTACAGTCACAGGAAACGTTACAGGTGATGTTACTGGTGACCTAACTGGTAATGTTACGGGTAATGTTACTGGGGACATAACAGGGGACGTTACAGGTAATATCACGGGTGATGTTACTGGGGATGTAACAGGTGACCTCACAGGTAATGTCGCAGGAAACGTTACGGGTAACGTAACAGGAGATGTAACTTCAGTAGGTACATCAACATTTGCTGATGTAAACATGTCCGGTTCTGCAGGAATTGACATGGGTTCTGCAAAGATTACATCTCTTGCAGCTCCGAGTGCTGATGGTGATGCAGCCAACAAATTGTATGTTGACACCTCTGTTTCAAACTTAATTGACTCAGCTCCAGGTACACTAGATACCCTTAACGAGATTGCTGCAGCTATTGGTGATGATCCAGATTTTAGCACAACAATCACAACAAGCATTGCAGGTAAGCTCCCACTAGCTGGTGGTACAATGACTGGTGACGTTGTACTAGGTGCTAACAAGGCTACATCTACAGCTACACCTTCTACAGATGATACACTAACTCGTAAGGGTTATGTAGACACACAAGATGCACTTAAGCTGAACCTGACTGGTGGAACCATGTCTGGTGCTATTGCCATGGGAACATCAAAGATTACAGGACTAGGTGATCCTACTGCTGCACAAGATTCCAGCACTAAGGCTTACACTGACACCCAACGTGATACAAGACTAGCCTTGTCTGGTGGTACAATGGCTGGTGCCATTGACATGGGTGCCAATAAGATCACCACGACTTACACACCGACTGATGCTGCTGACCTCACAACTAAGACTTACGTTGACGGTATTTTGCAGTCAGCTACAGCTGCTGAAACCTCTGCTACCAATGCTGCAACTTCAGAGACTAATGCAGCAACATCTGAAACAAATGCAAGCAACTCAGCTTCTGCTGCTTTGACATCAGCTAACAATGCTGCCACATCCTATGACGATTTTGATGATAGATACCTTGGTGATAAGGCATCAGACCCTACAGTAGACAATGATGGTGACGCTCTACTAACGGGTACATTATACTGGAATACAACAGATAATGCTCTGAGAATTTATACAGGAACTATTTGGTCTTCTGCAGCATTCACCCTTGGTGATGCCCTTACTCAGGTTGTTGAAGACACTACACCACAACTGGGTGGACCTCTGGATGGCAACTCTGAGTGTATACACAACGTATCAAGTGTTTGTGCTACAAACCTGTATGGTACCCTAGCAGGTAACGTAACTGGTAATGTAACTGGTACTGTTTCATCCCTTTCTAACCATGACACAGATGATCTAGCAGAAGGTACAAATCAGTACTATACAACAGCTAGAGTTGACAGTCACTTAGTGGGTGGTACAGGTGTAGCATACTCAAGTGGTAACATCTCTATTGGTCAGTCTGTAGGCACTTCAGACAATGTATGCTTCGGGTCTGTCTGTGTTAGTGCTAACCCAACTGCTGCTTGCCAACTCGCAACAAAAGAGTACGTAGACACAATTGCTGCTGCTGGTTTGCACTACCACTCTCCAGTTAGAGTAGAGACTACAGCATCTTTAAGTGCTACTTACGACAATGGATCTAGTGGTGTTGGAGCTACACTTACCAACAACGGTACACAAGCAGCTTTAGAAATAGACGATGTAACACTTTCAGTAAATGATCGTCTTATTATTTCTCAACAAACTAACCAGTACGAGAATGGTATTTACGTAGTTACTAACACTGGCTCTGGAAGTACTAACTGGGTTATTACTCGTTCTTCAGATACTGATACTGCAGCCCCATCTGACCCTAATGCTTTTGGTCAAGGTGATGCATTCTTTATTAAAGAAGGTAGTACAAATGCAGGTCACCTAGATGTTCTAAGTACTCCAGGTACAATTGTCTTTGGTACAACTGCCATTGTATTCTCAGAGGTTGCTGAAACATCTATCTACTCATCTGGCTCTGGCTTGACATTAGACGGTACAACCTTTAATGTTGGCGCAGGAACAGGTGTTACAGTAAATGCCTCTAACATTGCTATTGGGCAGGCTGTAGGTACAGGTGACACAGTAAACTTTGCAAGAGTGTGTGCCCCAGTTACAGGTAACGTAACAGGTAATGCGGATACTGCAACGACTTGGGCTACAGGAAGATCTATCAGCCTTACTGGTGCAGTCACAGGTTCTGTCTCAGGTGTAAATGGTTCAGGTAACGTAAGCATTGCGACTACTGCAACGTCTGATCCTACCCTCTGTATCTGTGGAGATGCTACAGGTTCTGCTACTTTCACCAACTTAGGTAATGCTAACCTTAGCCTTACTATCGCTGATGATAGCCACAACCACACAGTAGCTAATGTTGATGGACTGGCAACATGTTTGTCAGGTAAAGCTACAACAACTTGTGCTGGAACTATTGTTACTTGCCTAGGGACTAAAGCATCAAGCAATGGATCTCTAGGAACTAACTTCTGTGCTAACATTTTTTGCTCAGATACTTGTATGAAGTCACCCATAATGTGCGGTACGACATGTGTCGTAGCTCCAATTGTTTGTGCAACAACTGCAGTCTGCGCCACGGCATTCAAGGGTGATGGTTCACAACTAACTAATATAGCTGGTTACTCCGTAGCCACAGCTATGGCATACGGAAACGCATTAAGCTAAAAAGGAAAAGAAAATGGCAGATCAATTCTGTAGAATAGTAGATACTACATTAACTGACTCAACACTAGGAAGTGATGCTACTCAGGCTGTTATTACGACTGATTCAAGTACATCTTTTATTATCAGAGATGTATATAAAACAGACAATTGCACTTCAAGTTCTTTCAATTACAAACTAGATCTTGAGCTAGACGGACATAAAGTTCATACAGATCTGAAGACTTCTGCTTCTGGTACTTTTATTGTACCGCCAAGCTCAACACTATGTGTCAAAGACACTACAGGTAATTATCCTCTAAAGTATAGTGACTCCACTGTTTCAAAAATGACGTATTACGTCACAAATTGTGCCGATGATTTTTGGACTGGTCTGTGTATTAATAGATCCGATTGTTTTGCAAACATCTGCCGTTTTGATTCTTGTGCGGTAAATGGCATAGAAGAGGCTGGTGCAACACTTCCAGTTCTTTGTGGCGCAAGTCACGCATGTTCAAATACAGACAACAACAATATAGGTCAATATGGTTCTAAAAGAATTACCAATAATTGCTCTTACCTTGTCTCAACTTTTGAAAATTGTAACTGTACTGATCGTTACTTTAACGTATCAAAAGCTTATTGTAATTGCTGTATCTGCCATGTTGGTTTTAGTGTTTGTCAAATTCCTATGTTCCAAGATGATATTCTTATATTCATTTGCGGCAGTAACTGTCTTAGAGCTTGGGATATGTCTTGTAACCAAGATGCTTGGAACTGTGGGATTCCCACTATGAACTGTTGTAGAAACGGTGCTTTCTGCGCATACTATTGTTGCGGAAGACATTTCCTCTCTACTGCACAGAAGGGTTGTTTTGCTTGCCGTATCTTTACCACTCCTGGATGCAATGGGGCGGATTGCAGAAATCTAACTACTTTTAACCTTTGTTCTGGAAATGTGTGTTGCATTGGTCGGATTTGCAGGGAAAATGAAAGCATTGTTGATGGTTCAAGAAACACTGTGAACGTTGGTGCTTACTGGTCAGAAAAATGTCAAACTTGGATTGCAGTCTTCTATAAAGACGGTGGTTTCTGTAATCTTTCAGGTGCCGGTATCATAACAATGAGGCAATGTGATTGTTGTTATAGATGTATTTGTACCGTAGACTTTACCAACCCTTTCATCTACAATGGTGCTTGTATGTTTAATGATACTATCTACTTCAGAGACTCTTCTTGTTGCCTAACTTCTTTAGGAAATACTTATGCTTTATACTCTATGTTAACAGAGGACTATGCAACAGGGATTACAGATGAACCTACGGTAGCATTGTTTGACGAAACATTTTTTGAGGGTCTTGTACTTCCCTCATGCTACGGAGGGACAGACTACTGTATTAAATCAGCAGTGCCAGATGCAGCTACTATTACATCTCGTGGTTATTCCATAGCTCCTTCGTCTAAACTAACAGTTTATGGTATCAAATCTACATAAAAGGAAAATTATGAAATGCCTTTAACTAATTATATCACACCCGCAGCAGACGCCTCAACTGTTACTCCAATTGAGTACGTTAATATGTGTATAGGTAATTCAAGGACGTGTGCAGAATTAACAAGAAATTTTTGTGTTACAACTATTTTCGCAACCCCATACGCAGGTTCGACTACAACAGGTGGAGTATGTATTTTTGGAAATAATCTATGTCCGAATGTGTTCGAGATGAACATGGTGATTCCAAAAGGAAACTGTTTGGCAGGATCGTGTTCTGCAACCTTTTTCGGTTGTTTCTTTGGTGACTAATGATCTAGACTAGGTTATAGACAAATGGTCTAAACTAAGTTATACTGATACACCAAGGCTGTAATGGCCTTGTAATGATAATAAGAAAGAAGATACAATGAAAACCGTCTTTATGATTGATGGGGGTGCTGGTAGAGCTATTGCGGCAATCCCCGCCTTTATCAAATACAACAAAACTAACAGTGACTTCAGGATTTTAGTCAGTGGGTGGGACACACTATACTGGGGTATTCCTGAACTACAAGACAAGGTGTTCAACCCAGACCAAAAGGGTGCATTTGAGCAGTTTCTTTTAGATGCTGACAGAGTTATCTCGCCTGAACCTTATCGTGTTCCTGGTTACTTTAAACAAGAGAAGTCATTGGCAGAAGCCTTTGACTATCTGATTAACGAGACAGATGACCACTCAGACCTTGGTGTTCCAATTCTTAAGACAAATAGGAATGAAGAACTTCAAGCTGCTAACTTTATACAACAAGTAAAGCAACAACAGCAGAAGCAAAAGACCGTAGTAATCCAACCATTTGGACGATCTATGGAAAAGCCAAATGAAAATGCTTTGCTTGATCAATCATCTCGTTCTATTAATCCTGACACGTATCTCAAACTTGTTAAAAAGCTCTCAACTAAGTACAACCTTGTACTATTTGCAGAGAAAAACTTTTGGATGGAACAAGATACTTACACTATGAAGCCAGAAGCTGACCTGCGTATGTGGTCTGCTTTTATTGACGCAGCCGACTACTTTATTGGTTGTGATTCTGTCGGTCAGCACATGGCTAGGGCTTTGAATAAACCAGGTACAGTGGTACTTGGTTCAACATTTGCTATTAATACCACCTACCCTAACTACTTTAATATTATCGAAAGGGACACTCCTAAAGTTTATTCACCTATTCGTATTTCTGGTCTTGAGGGTCACCTTGCTGATCGTATGAACGAAAGCACTGTAGAGTTCACAGACGAAGAGATCAATAAAATGTACGAGTCTATCGTAAAAGACATTGAAAAGAAGGTGAAGTAATATGAATATTCTAGGAATTAACCCTGGTCATAATGGTAGTGCTGCTCTCCTTGTTGATGGTAAGCTTGAGTTCTATGTTGAAGAGGAACGACTGTCCCGTAGTAAGTACGATGGTAACCCACTTATGGGTATCCTTGAAGGCTTAAAATACGGTATTGATATTATTGTCCTTGGTGGGACAAGCACACAGCTGCCTCAGCTACCTTGGACAGGTGAAGACCCCTACAGTGCTTTGGTTCGTAAACACAACCCTAACGTCAAGATCATAAACGCAGGACATGCTCACCACGTTGGACATGCTGCTGCAGCTTTTTATAACTCAGGTTTTGAAGATGCTGTAGCTGTTATCGTAGATGGTTCTGGAACACGCCACGAGATCCAATTGGATGAAAAGGGTAATAAGAACCCTGGTTTTGAGACTGAGACCATCTTTGAATGTGGCTATGAGGATGGTATTAAATCTGTCTTTCAGTCCTTCGGTGGTAATGCCGACACGCAACGTGTAGTTGGGTCAGGTGTAGAAATGGACTCAGCTATTACCCTTGTTAAAGCATATGAGGCTGTATCTGAGTACCTTGGTTTTGGGTTCATTGAAGCTGGTAAGACTATGGGTCTTGCACCATACGGTAAAGACGATGACCTTATTCCTACCCTCTTCTATGAAGGACGAGGCAATAAGAACGTATTTATTCCTCAGTATCCTGCTGGTGCTCACATTGATCACACACGTCACCCATATTTAACACTTAATAAAGACCCACGAGCTTGGCACAATGATCCTTCTAAAGTTACAGAAGCTGCTAAAAATCTAGCATGGGCAGTCCAAGATGAAACCCAACGTCTTGTTGGTGACTTGATTGAAAAAGCTGTGGCAATGACGGGCAAGAAGAACATTGTCATTGCTGGTGGTTACGGTCTTAACTGTGTAGCCAACTACTACTACAAGAAACGTTTCCCTGACCTGAACATCTATGTAGATCCTATTTCACATGATGGCGGTACTGCTCTAGGATTGGCTCAACTGGTCCACTACACCGAGACTAAGGACAAGACTGTTCGTCCCCTTAGCACTTTATACCTTGGACCAGAACGTGAAGAGTCTTATGACTTTGGGGACATTGAGGCGACAGATGTAACACCAGAGGACATTGCTACTCTACTAGTTGATCGTAAGATTGTTACATTGTTCCAAGGTAGGTCAGAGGCTGGTCCTCGTGCTCTAGGTAACCGTTCTATCCTTTATGATCCCACTGACCCTAAAGGTAAGGATCATGTCAACGAAGTAAAAGGTAGGGAGTGGTTCCGTCCATTTGCTGGATCTATGTTGCAAGAGGACTTTGAGGAATGGTTCGAGACATACGGAATGGAAGAGTCACCATTCATGATGTATGCAATGGACTTCAAGTTGTCTAAGCATGGTGAAGTTCCTGCTATCACACACGTAGACGGTACTTGCCGTATCCAAACTGTGACAGAAGAACAGAACCCTGTGTACTACGGACTTATCAAAGCCTTCAAAGATAAGACGGGTGTACCTATCGTATTTAATACGAGCTTTAACCTAGCAGGTGAGCCTCTCGTAGAGACCTTTGAGGATGCCCTACGTACAATCAAGAACTCAGACCTTGAGTACTTGTACTTACCGGAGGTAGGTAAGTTGATACACTACCCTTACAACGACTCAGTTGTAGAAGACTTGGGGGAGGCTGCTGCTTAAGGCAACCTCTCAACAAATCGGAGGAGGTTGTCGAAAACTTTCGTCTTCTTTCTTAGCTTCTCTTTAGAGAACTTCTTCAACTCTCCTTCCGTAGCCACTCCGTGACCAGTACGTACTAGGATCGGGGTGGCACCAATACGTTCCGCAGCTTTAAGATCGGACATCTTGTCACCTACGTAGAAGCCACCTTGTTTAAACCTAGCCTTGTCACCAAAGATTTCTTTCTCTGCTCTGTGGAACATACCAAGATTAGGTTTAGCAAAGATGTCATTCTTAAGTGAAGACTCAGAATAGAACAAACCATCAATGGAGTAGATACCAGCATTGCCAAACACCTCAAACATACGTTGATGGATGGCTTCCACTTGCTCGTGTGTCTGCTCCTTTTTTATAATGCCACCTTGGTTAGTCAGGATAACTACCTTATAACCCTTTAGTCTTAGCTTACGGATAGCCTCCAGTGAACCTTCGATAGGCTCCCAATCGTCAGGGTCAGTAATGTAAGAACCCCTGTCAATGTTGATAACACCGTCACGGTCTAAGCCGACTATAGACTTAGGAAATACCTTAGGCCAATCCGGTGGAAGTTCTTGTTGAGCCTGTTGACTTGGTTCTTGATCAATAATATGTTTGAATCTGGACATCGGATCTCCTTTTAGACTGGATACTACAAATGAAGAAAGTGTTTGTCAACGGATCGTTTGATGTACTACACTCAGGTCACCTTGACATGCTTGAATATGCTTCTTCTTTGGGTAATCATCTTCTAGTTGCTATTGACACAGACACACGTATTGAGTATAACAAGGGGGAAGGAAGACCATTTAACCCATTGTCAATTCGTAAACGTCTTATGCTATCTCTTAAGCCTGTTAGTAATGTTGCCGTGTTCAACACTGACCAAGAGCTAATAGAAATTATAAGAAGATTTGAACCTGACATTATGGTTAAGGGGTCAGATTGGAAGGGGAAGCCAATCATTGGGGAGGAGTACTGTAAGAAAGTAATCTTCTATGAGAGAACCAATGGTCAATCAACGACAAAAACCATTCAAGATTTTATTGATAGGCGACAGCTGCTACGATGATTATCACTACGGTAGTATCAATAGAATAAGCCCAGAAGCCCCTGTTCCTGTCTTAGATATGGATAGGGTTGTCACAAAGAAGGGCATGGCATTTAACGTCTTCAATAACGTACTTGCTCTTGGTGCTGAAGCTCACATTGTAACAGAGTTTAGTGAGAGAAAACACAGATACCTAGACAGTAAGACTGGTCAGCAACTCCTTAGAGTAGACGAAAAGATCTCTAAACAAATTGTTGATGCCGCAGATAAAGACTTTAGCGAGTACGATGTAGTCATTGTGTCTGACTATAACAAGGGTTTCTTTAACGAAGATGACATCACTGAGATTATAAGCAAGTACAGTGGTCCTATCTTTGTTGATACTAAGAAGAAAGATCTATCTATCTTTGATGGATGTTTTGTTAAGATTAACCAGTATGAGTACGAAGCCTCTGACAGGCTGACAGAAGACCTCATAGTTACTTACGGCTCAAAGAAAGTCGAGTATAATAACAAGACCTACACTCCACCTAAAGTGGAAGCCTTCGATGTGTGTGGGGCTGGTGATACATTCCTAGCTGCTCTTGCCTATAAGTACTGTGAAGAATATAATATGGATGAAGCAATAAAGTTTGCAATGGTTGCTGCTTCAATCACAGTACAGCACATAGGTGTATATGCACCCACACTAGAGGAAATAAACAATGCGGCTTGAGGGTGTAGTAGAAAAGGGTTGGGGATCAGAGCTTATCTGGGTTACTAATGATAAGTACTGTGGTAAGTTCATGAACTTTAAGCAGGGTGCTAAGTTCTCAATGCACTTTCACAGAGAAAAGGATGAAACATGGTTTGTCCTAACTGGTAAGTTTTTAGTAACTTGGATTGATACTGAGAATGCTAGTGAGCACGTAGAAGAGCTTAAAGAGGGTGACACTTGGCATAACCCTCCTCTTGTTCCCCACCGTATTACCTGTCTAGTAGAGGGTACTATAGTGGAGGTATCTACCCCAGACTCTGTTGAGGATAACTACCGTGTAGCCAAGGGCGACAGCCAAAAATGAAGATCCTAGTTACGGGTGCTAGTGGGTTCATTGGTCAGAACATGGTCAGTGGACTCAGGGAAGAACACGAAGTCATACCCCACGAATGGGGTCAGACGATCTCTAAGGTAAACGAGGTAGACTGGGTTATTCACTTAGGTGCTATAAGTTCTACTGTAGAGCAGAATGTAGCTAAGATTTATAAACAAAACCTAGACTTCTCTATTAATCTCTATGAGGAGTGTATAAAGAATAAAGTAAACTTTCAGTTTGCTAGTAGTGCGTCAGTGTACGGGTTGAAGTCATCCTTTGAGGAAAATGCTCCCCTTAACCCTCAGAACCACTACGCTCGTAGTAAAGCAATGTTTGAGAAATATATTGAGTTGAGGAAGGCTCCTATTATCACTCAGGCGTTTCGGTACTTTAACGTGTATGGGCCACACGAAGACCACAAAGGCGGTCAGGCAAGCCCTCATACTCAGTTCACTAAACAGGCTAAGGAGTCCGGTGTCATTAAACTCTTTGAAGGATCAGAGAGTTATAAACGGGACTTCATTCACGTGGATCAAGTTGTAGATTACCACAAGAGATTCTTTAATGTTGAAGAGTCAGGTGTCTGGAACATTGGAACAGGTGTAGCCAAAAGTTTCTATGATGTAGCAAAAGAAATAGCAGACGAACACGGTGCTACAATAAGCTACATTCAGATGCCTGAAGTTCTAAAAGGCAACTACCAGAAATTTACACAAGCAAGTATGAAAAAAACACAAAGCACTTTACTGCACTAAGTATAAGTGTTTTACAGACCAAGGTGAGAATAGTATGGCTACTGCTGCAGAAATTGAAATCAAAAAACTTGCGGATTTGTACTACGCAGCACAAGCTACAGGTGTCAGTACAGCTGTATTAGATGCGCAAAGGAATAAAGTATTTGAACTCACAGGAAGAGATAATACTGCAAAACTAGGCAGTACGGAAATTAAAGATGACTATATGGCAGGCTCACAGCTTATTGCTGAGTATGGTTACTCTTCAGGTGCAGCTGGGACTGGCTTTTATGATGGTGGAACCTTAGGTACAACACCCGATGACCCTGGTCTAAAGATACATTTTGAGGCTGTAGACAGAGCCTTGAATGAGTACGGGTATCTCAACTCCACAGAAGAAAACATGAAAGAGTATGCAGGTAAGATTAATCCTGAAACTGGTGAAGAATATAAGTTCATGACCAATGATAATGTTGCAGCTGCTGCATTAATTCAACAAGGTCTAATGGATCAAGGGCTTTCAACGTCTGACACTGTGGCATCAACTCCAAGTAGTACGCCAGAATGGCAAGAATTAGCCAGTACAAAAGCAGCTGAAACATATGACGATACTGAAAAAAGAATTAGTGATTACCTTGGAGGCACCCCTGTCCTTGAGAACGCATTACAGTGGGCATTTCATAAAAAGAAAGAAATAAAAGTAGATCCAACACCTACACCTACACCTACACCTACAGCCACAGTAACAGGTTCTAATTCTACTCCTGCAGGGTCAGGTCAAATTACGGGAGGTGATACAGGATCAATAAACCAAACTCCTCTTGTGAGTACACCTAACATTGGTGTTGTCACACCTACCTACGGTGCTGGTCAGACAGGCACCAGTGAGACACCTATTCCAACCTATGAAGCTGGCCTAAAGAAACAAGCCACTCAGTTTGATAATAGAGCTACATGCCAAGCAACCTTCTACCAACCTCAGACGCAAGCTGAAAAGGAAGCTGCAGGAACAGCACCAGCCTTTGAAAATGTACTGTACCGTAACAGATTTGGTATGAGCATGTATGTGCAGCACATCAATGGTATACCTTCTCAGCCGATCCCACCAGGATACTTTAAGGTACAGCAGTTCACTACACAGGACCAGACACAAGCTTCTGCTGCAGGTGCTCAAGGCCAGAACCAAGGTGGTATGATCCAAGGCTTTATGGGTGGTGGTGTAATATCTCCCATTAACGATGATGGTAAGAATAAGTTTAGAATATTCTATCCGAATGGAACTTACTCTTCAACATTTTATAGTACAGAAGCACAAGCCCAAGCAAAGATAGATGCAGACAATCAAGCCGCTAATTGGAATCCCTCAGGTAATTCTGCCTCAGGTAATTCTGCCTCAGGTAATTCTGCTGTAGATTATAGTGTGTATGCTGGCGCTACGGTAAACCCCGCCCTAAACTACAAACCGGGTGGCCAGGTTGTTACCCAAGCTGATGGAACGTTTGCTCTCCAATACCCAGACGGTACTTTCTCACAAGGTTACACCTCTGCAGAAGAGGCTCAACAGGCTGATAACCTTGGTAAGGCTAGTATCGGTATTCAGAGTTTTGATCAGTACAGTCAAGCTCAAGGGTTTAATAAAGACTTAGCAGGGTATGACCAAACATCTGTACAGAATATGTACAACACCTACGTAACGGATACCTACTCTTCACAGCTGGCAGAACAGGCTGCAGCTAATGCTCCACCCCCAGAGGCGACAGTAAACCAAGACTTCATTTCAGGGGAGCAAACAGTAACTGAAGACGACTTAGCACAACAGCAAAGAAACTTAGCTGCTCAAGCCTACGTGGCACCTGGTGGTGCTGTTGCTGCAGCTCCTACGTCTTACATTGACCCTAATGTATATGGTTCTGTTGTCGAGTCTACTGCAGGTCAGGCTCAGGCTACCGCACCTATGGTTGAGTCTGATCAAGTAGCTCAGATTAGTGCAGCTACTACGGCAGACACGCCACAGAAGATTGGTGCTTCACAAGTAACACCTAACTACGCATTCTCTGATGTGCAGAACGCTACAACAGGAATGACTGCTGCACAAAGCACTGGTCCTACCCAGACTATTGATGCAGCACAGCAGACAGGTACATCCCTTTCTGGTCTCACATCAGCTACTGGTACTTCAACTGATGTTGTGGCACCTGACGCCAGAACCATGCAGGTAGGAGAGACTGTAACAGGAACAGGAGTAGATCAGGCACAAGTAGGACAAGCATTTGGTACTGGTGAAGTACAGGCTGCGTCTATTCAAGGTGAACTTGCTAACCTTATGCAACAGTTTGAAGGTGGTGAAACACCAGCTTGGGCTGCTGGATCTATGCGGAATGCTACCGCAATGCTTGCCGCTCGTGGTCTAGGTGCTTCCTCTATGGCTGGTCAGGCAGTAATACAAGCTGCTATGGAAGCTGCTCTTCCTATTGCTCAAATTGATACAGCTAACAAACAACAGGTTGCCCTCTTCAAAGCAGAGCAAAGAGCTAAGTTCTTGCAGATGGACTTTGACCAAGCATTCCAAGCTAAGGTTATGAATGCCGCTAAAGTATCTGAGATTGCTAACATGAACTTCACTGCTGAACAGCAGATTGCTTTGGAAAACTCTAGGGCTGCTAATACTATGCAGTTACAGAACCTAAGCAACTCTCAGGCGTTGGTTATGGCAGAGGCTGCTGCCTTGTCTCAAATTGACACACAGAACCTGAACAACAGACAACAAGCTAACGTTCAGAATGCTCAGAACTTCTTGCAGGTAGACATGACTAACCTAGCTAACTCACAGCAGACTGCCTTATTTAAGCAACAGTCCTTAGTGAATAGCTTGCTCACAGATCAGGCTGCTGCTAATGCTGCGTTACAGTTCAATGCTAGTTCTGAGAACCAGACCAATCAGTTCTTTGCTAATCTCTCCTCCTCTATTGGACAGTTTAATGCTGCCCAAATGAATGCCATGAAGCAGTTTAATGCTGGTGAAGTTAACTCACTCCTTGAGTTCAATGCAAACATTCAGAACCAAAGAGAGATGTTTAATGCCCAGAACTATCTTGTAGTTGCGCAGGCTAATGCTCAGTGGAGACAGAACATAGCTACACTCAATACTGCTGCTGCAAACGAGTCAAATATGGACTATGCAAAGACAGTGAATGGTCTTACAATGGCGGCTCTAGACCAAGTCTGGCAGAGGGAAAGAGATATTATGGACTACGGTTTCACAGGTGGTGAGAACCAAGCCGACAGGGCTTTGTCTCTACTACTGGGGGACATGCAGTTGGATGCCGTAAGGGAACAAATTGATGCTGAAGAGGACTCCGCAATGGGTGCCCTTCTAACTAAAATATTCTTTAAAGTATAGGGAAAACTATGTATAGAAACCCTCAGGAAACAGCAGAGTCTGTACGTGCATCCCAAAGGATGGCAGGTAAGAGAAGTAAGTATGCCACTGGAAGTGGTAAGCAACAGGCTAAAAAGGCTTTAGGTAGTATTGATTCCTCTCTCATTAGGAAATCAAAAGAAGAGAGTACTCCACAGTCCCCTCTAGACAGTGTTAATGAGTACCGTATTGCGATGCTGGATAACAGAGAGAGTATGGTTGATGCCGTAACTTTATCTCTATCTGATACACCTTCCGTATCTGGGGATACTCCTGATCTTCCTCCTCTAACAGAAAGACTATACGGTAAAAAGGGAACAGGAAATAATAAAGTAGTAAGTCACTCTTACTACAATGACCCCCTTGAGATAGAAGGCTTTACACGTAGTGCTGGTGGTGCACCTAAGGTAGAACAAGAAAAGGCTATTCGGACAATAATTGAGACAGGAAGAAGTTTGGATGCCTCAGACGAAGAGATAGCCTATGCACTTGCTACCGCAAGAACTGAGTCTGGTTTTAATATCTACGCAGCTGCTAGGTCAAGTAGTGCTTACGGATTAGGTCAATTTCTAGATGGAACTGGAAAGGCGTATGGACTAAATCAAGAAAATAGAGATGATATCCAAATGCAGGCTCAGGCCTTAATTGAGTTCACGCAGTATAACTTTGACCTTGCTAAAAAAAGAGGTAAAGGTTTAGAATACGTTTACAAGTATCATCACGATGGCCCTTCAGAAAACTCAGGTGGTTTAGCTCTATCTAAGAAAAACGTAATGCCATATTTGGATGACTTTAGAAAAATCGTGGAGAACTTCTAGTGATGAAACCTAACTCAAAGATGTTTGAACGGCCAATCCCAGGGCAGTCTCTTACTACTGAACCCAAGAACAGACCGTATGATAACCCACCTGAGATCAGTGATCCAGAAGAAGCACTGCAACTTCACCTCACTCGTCTTAATGAGGTAGAGAGACTTGATGCTGTTATGCTCCTTCTCCAGAAGGGTGTTGATGTACGGGCTACAACAGAAGGCCTTCTCCGTAGTGCTGTTGCAGGTGGGATACACTCTGTTGATGTCAGCCTTACTATTGCCCCTACAATCCACGAGTACATCTCTGGTGTAGCAGATGAGGTTGGTGTTGAATACAAGACTGGCTTTGAGAAGGATGAACAAGAAGAGGACAAAGAAGAGATGTCCTTAGTCAGAAGTATTTTGAGTAAGTCAGAAGGTAAGACTTCCAGAGAGCCTATGTCAGTAGAAGAACCTATGGAAGAAGAGCCTGAAGTAGAACAAATGGAAATGGACCTTGGTGCTGAAGAGGCACCTAAAGGTCTAATGGCGAGGATGTAAGCATGGGTTTCTTAGCAGGCGTAGTAGGTGAGCTTAATCGCAGAGAAGACAAAGCTGAACGTAGAGAAGAGTTTATGATGAACCTCCTTGAGAAGAGGAAGGCTGCTATTCTTCCTCAGATCATGGAACGTATTGAGAAAAGAAAAGAAGGATCTAAGGCAAGGGCTGCAAGAGTATCTGCTGCTGTAGGCTTTGGTATGACTAAAGAAGCTGCTGCAGTTCTTGAGTCATCTGGTAACTTAACAAATTTGCTGACTAGACTAAATACTTTGGATGAAAACCCTGAGAAAACTATTAGCAGAGCTGGTATTGAAAGGCTGAGTGAAGCTGTTGTAGCAAACTTAAAGCCTGAGAAGGTTGCATCTGCTATGTCGTATGCTTTTGATATGGGATACGCAGAGGAGCCTACCTCTGACAAGCTTATTGAGGCAATATATGCTAATACCAGTGAAGAATTTTCAACTGCGTTGACACCCCTTATGAGTGCAGCTTCTCAAGGTGGTCCAGAATCACCTAGCATTAGTAGGTTTAGTGTGAACCCAATGTCCCTCACCTCTATGAATACTGAGAAAACAGCCAAGGTTCGTAAGCAGATTGAAAATTCCTTACTCAGTCAACTTGGGGGTGAATACAACAGAGATACTGGTAATGTGAAATGGGAAAACCCTGATGCTGCAGGAGAGATTGTACAAAATGCTGTAGAGTACTTTAAGGTGCAACTAAGTGATCCCCTAAACCAAAAAGATGAGAGTGATATATACTCTGAGATATTTGATAAGGTTAACTTGCTCACAGGTTATAAAGACTTGAGAGATATTGCTACAAATTATCCAACCTTTGAGTTTACTCCCCCTACTACCCCTCCTCCAGGAGGTTCTAATAACGGTGACGATCTAAACCCAGCTCCAATTACCTCTGCGACAGAAGACCTCTTTGATGAGGCTGAACAATAATGGTAGACTATATCAATAAAGCACCAGACACTGACTTCGTTAATCTTGTGGAAGATGATGACTTCAAAAGAGATCTTGTTCGTTTTTTCAGTGGTGGAAGGTATAAGTACACCAAGGATGAAATGAGAGAGATTGGCTTTGATGGTTTAACAAAAGAGTTTGTTGAACACATGAGAGCACAATCTTGGAACGAAGTAACAGCAGTTAGAGACTTAAACTACGTAAAGAACAAGGACTTTAGCCAGACGGGTAAAGATGCCTTTGGTAGGCTCGTGTCGGCTTGGGATAACTCAGAACAAGTAGGAAGTACTTGGGGTGATGCTATAGGAGACTTCTCTGAAGCTATCATTACAGCTCCATCCACTTACATAGGTCTTGGTAGTTTTGGTATAGGTAAGCTTGGAGCAAAGGCAGGATCTAAGGCTGTTCAGCTTGCTGTTAGAGCAGGCCTAAAGCAAGCTACGCAAAAGGGAGTAGCAAAAACGGGTGCTCGTAGGTCAGTACTAGCCGAAGCAAAGAGAGAAGCTGCTATTGGTTTTGGTACTGGTGTAGGTGTTGGTGGTATCCAAGCTGGTGCTCAAGGTGAAACTAGGGAAGAAGTTGTAACTGCTGCTTCTGGTGCAGCAGATCAAGATTTTGAGTACACAACCAAGGATCTTATTTATGATTCTGTAATTGGTGGTGTAGCCGAAGGCACTTTGGGGGCTGCAGGTGGTCTTCTTTCAGGTGTTCTTGGTAGAGGAAGACAGAATAAGATAGATGACATTCTCCTTGAAAGGGGTAAAGCCTTTGCTCAAGAAGCTGAAGAAGCTGCTCTAAGGTCACTGGGTACTATTGATGGTGCTACTGCAGCCCAAAAGAAAGCTGCACAGACTATTGTTTCTGACCTAGATGAGATTCTATCTGCTCGTGCAGGTGTTAAAGGTGCTAAGCTAAAAGATAAGTTAGATCCAGAACGTGTGCGTAAGGGTCAAGCTATACTAGCATCTATGACAGACCCAAAGGCTAACCCTGAGTTTAGCTCAGGTCTTTCTGCCAATACCATGCGGGGTATTGCAGCAGCCTCTGTAGATCTTATGAGAGAGTTTAAGTTAGACACCCAAGGTGGTGACCTTCGTATCACTCAGGCAGTAGCTGATGCTTTGCAAGAGGAAGGATCAGAAAGAGTATTCAATATCCTCGACACAGTAAAAAAGAAGTATGGCCTAAGTAAAGAAGAGTTCTCCCTAATATACCTAGCAGAGACATCAAGAGCTGGTCAAATACTTGGTTTCCAAAGTGCTATTAAAAGAGGTGGTAAGATTAGGGAAGGGGCTTTACCGATTGATGTTCTCTTTGCTAAGGGTTCCTCTTCTATAAGTGGTGTAGACGCCAAAGAGATATCTGCCGCTGCTGTCAGAAATAAAAAAGTAGGTCTAGTGTATGGCATCTTTCAGGATTTAGATACTCTTCGTGTTTCTCTTATGACTTCACAGCCTGCGACTACAGCAAGAAACGTCATGAGCACTGGCATACTTATGGGTGCCGATATGTCGGATCAAGTATTCAAGGCAATCTTCAAAGGTATCTCTGGTGATACAACAGCCATAAAGAATATTATACCGAACACCTCTGCTATCCTAAGAGGTATGACGGTGAATAAGACTGAAGCTCAACTCCTAAAGCAGATCATGTTAGACGAACTTCCTGAGGAGTCCAAGCGTTTGTACTCTGAGGCAATGCGTTTAGAAATAGGCATGGAGAGTAATAGTGTTCTTGCTAAAGTAGGCCGTGCTGCTAACTTTGCAAACACACTCACAGACACGGCTCTAAAAGAATCTATTTTCTACGGTGACCTAGACAGGCAGTTCAGAGCACAAGGTCTGTCTATGACTGACTGGCTCAGATCCAATACAAAATTAGATGACCTACCAGATGGTATCTCAGTAGAAGCAGCTACAAAAGAAGCTAACTCTATGACGATGCAAGACACATTTAGGGA
>Ga0222716_10000585_pt1 | contig 31404 bp, 21 predicted proteins | sample C33_13DmetaG_FD_165044 | JGI IMG/M metagenome (GOLD analysis project Ga0222716, IMG submission 165044) | Estuarine water microbial communities from San Francisco Bay, California, United States - C33_13D | ecosystem: Environmental > Aquatic > Marine > Unclassified | place: USA: California... | reverse complement strand
ATTAAACTTCCTCCCATTGCTATAGATCTAGATGAAAAATCTGTATTTACAAACTCAAATGAAGAATTACCATTTTGAGAAAAAATAGTTATGGGTATTACAATTATAAAAAGAAAACATCTCAGTTTCATTGTATGTAAAACTAAATAATTTAAATCAGAGCAATAGAAATAACATCATGCATATTATCTACATAATGAAACGTCATGTCTTTTAAATATTGCTTGTTAATTATTTTAACATCTTTTTCATTTTGTTTTGATAAGATAATCTCTTTAATTCCAGATCTTTTAGCAGCTAGTAATTTTTCTTTAATCCCTCCAACTGGAAGAACTTTCCCCCTTAAGGTAATCTCTCCAGTCATGGCAATCTTATCTTTTACTAATCTTTTTGTAAAAGCGGAAACTAGCGATGTGAACATAGTAATACCAGCTGATGGACCATCTTTTGGTGTTGCTCCCTCCGGAACATGAATATGTACATTATTCTCTTGAAACAACTTTGAATCTATTTCATAAATCTCAGAATTTGCTTTTAAAAACTCTAAAGATAATGTTGCCGACTCCTTCATTATTTTACCAATATTTCCAGTAATTGAAAGTTGTCCTTTCCCTTTACTTAAACTACTTTCTATGAATAAAATATCTCCCCCAACACTAGTCCATGCAAGTCCAGTAACAACGCCAGGAATCGAATTATCTAAAAATCTATCTCTATCAAATTTTGGAGGTCCTAAAACTAATTCAACTGTCTTAGCATCAGCATTTACAACATATTCTTCTTCAAGCGCAATAGATTTAGCAGCGTATCTTATCATCTTACTTATCATTTTCTCTAAGCCTCTAACACCTGATTCACGAGTATACTGATCAACAATCTTTTCAAGCATAGAATCAGAAAGAATTAATTTACTCTTTCCAACTCCGTGAGCTTTAAGCTGTCTTGGAAGTAAATGTTTCTGAGCAATTTTAACTTTTTCTTCAATTGTATAACCACTTATTTCAATGATTTCCATCCTATCTCTTAGAGCTGGTTGTATGGTTGAAAGAGAATTTGCAGTTGCCACGAATAATACTTTAGACAAATCATACTCAAGTTCCAGATAATTGTCATGAAATTGTTCGTTTTGTTCAGGGTCTAAAACTTCTAATAAGGCAGATGATGGATCTCCATGTGAGTCTCTGGTAACTTTATCAATTTCATCAAGAACAAAAACTGGATTAGAAGATTCTGCCTTTTTAATTGCTTTTATAATCCTACCTGGCATTGCACCTATGTATGTCTTACGATGACCTCTAATTTCAGCTTCATCTCTTAGCCCTCCCAAAGAAACTCTTTGATATTTTCTACCCAAGGCTTCAGCAATTGATTTTCCTAAAGAGGTTTTCCCAACACCAGGAGGTCCGTACAAGCATATTATTGGAGATTTCATATCTCCTTTTAATTTAAGTACCGCAAGGTGTTCAATTATTCTTTTTTTAACTTCTTCTAATCCAAAATGGTCTCTATTTAAAATTTTATTTGCCTTTGACAAATCAAAATCATCTTTAGTATATTCATTCCAAGGCAAATCTAATATAAGTTCCAGGTAACTTCTTTGTACTGAATAGTCAGACATTGAAGGATTCATTCTCTGAAGTTTTTTTAATTCTTTTTCAAATGCTTCTTTGACTGATTTTGACCATTTCTTCTTTGAAGCAATAGACTGCATTTCTTCAATTTCTTTTCCAGAGCCACTTCCGCCAAGCTCTTCTTGAATAGCTTTCATTTGCTGATGTAAAAAATACTCTCTTTGCTGTTGATCTAAATCTGTTCTAACCTTAGATTGAATTTCATTTTTCATTTCAAGCATTTGGAGTTCTTTTGAAAGTAATTCTAAAACTTTAATTGCTCGTTTTTTAAGATCAATTTCCTCTAATAAATTTTGCTTATTGAGCATACTTATACTCATATTTGAGGAAACAAAATTGATTACAAAAGATGAACTTTTTATATTCTTTATTGCAATAGATGCTTCATTTGGAATGTTAGGAGATTCATCTATTATTTTTAAAGCCAAATCTTTTACAGAAGAAACTAATGCATCAAACTCTTTATCCGAATATGGTTTCACCTCTACATAATCCTTAATTTTTGCCTTATAATAAGGATCTGTTTCAATCATTTCATCTAACTCAAATCTTTTTCTACCTTGAATTACAGCAGTAATATTACCATCAGGCATTTTCAAAACTTTTAAAATTTGAGCCACCGTACCAATTTTATTTAAATCAGAAACTTGAGGCAGTTCAATTTTAGAGTCTTTTTGAGAAACAACTCCTATAATTTTATTGTGTGTCTCAGCTTCTTTAATAAGTTTAATAGAACGCGCTCTAGTAATAGTAATCGGAATAATTACACCTGGAAAAAGAACTGTATTTCTTAAAGGGAGAATTGGTAAGACTTCAGGGTTTTTTTCTTTATCAATTTTTTGTTCATCCTCATCACTTAATAATGGAAAAAATTCACTCTCACCATCAACTGTTGAAGATAACAGCAATTCTTTTAATTGAAATTTTTTATTCATATAATAAATATCTTTTAATTATTATACATTCAAAAAGTATGCCGTAAAGATGCTGATTGACTTTATGTCAGTTATTTCTCGTTACGATAACGTTTTGTCATATTATATACTTGCACGAGGACTTGCTTATCAATATCGCTAAAAGCAATACTTCTTCTTTTCATAACTTTTTCAGCAGTTGAAAAAAACTTATCTAATTTATGTATAATAAATCCTGAACTACCGCCCCAGCTAAATGATGGAATAAAATTTCTTGGAAAACCAGAACCAAAAATATTTGCTCCAACACCTACAACAGTACCAGTATTAAACATTGTATTTATACCACATTTAGAATGGTCTCCCATTATTAAACCACAAAATTGCAGATCTGTTTGTAAAAATGATTCAGAACTATAATTCCAAATCTTTACATCATCATAATTATTTTTTAGATTTGAATTGTTTGTATCGGCGCCTAAATTACACCATTGACCAATAATAGAGTTTCCTAAAAAACCATCATGTGCTTTTGATGAATAACCAAAAAATACAGAATTATTAATCTCTCCACCAACTTTACAAAAAGGTCCTATTGTAGTTGCACCATAAATTTTCGCACCCATTTTTACAACAGAATTATCACAAATAGCAAAAGGACCTCTAAGCATTGATCCTTGCATAATATGAGCATTTTTACCAATATAAACTGGGCCCTCAGAAGAGTTTATATAGCAATTTTCTATTGTGGCACCCTCTTCAACATAAACAGGATGTTTACCGGATTTAATATTTGAATCAGTAATTTCAACTATACTTTTATTATTATTTTGGAAATTAAGTAATTTAATATCATTAATTATTTCTTCTCCATTTAATCTGAAAATATCAGTTATCGAGGAAAGAAAACTAAATTCAGAATTAGATTCAACATTATTTAATTTATCAGAAATACATTCACTGTTTCTAAAAGCTAATATTACAGATTTTTTCTTTAATACTTCTCCAACTCTTAAGCTCTTAATTTCAGTTACAATATCTTTTGAAGGAAGTAATTGTGCACTTATCCAAATATTATCGTCTTTAATATTTGTGTGATATTTTTCAGCTAAATAATCATTTGAAAGAATAGAAACAGAATCAAAAAAACACTCCCATTTTTCTATTAATGTCAAAATACCAAGACGAAATTCAGAAATTGACCTTGTAAGAGATAAAGGATAGAAATCAGATCTTTTATTATCAAATAATATAATATTCATAAAAGTAGTTTAAGCAAACTTAAATAAAAAACCCCATACAAAAGCATGGGGTTAAATTATCTGTATAGAAAGAAAATTATTTCTTAAACTTTTCGTATTTGCTTTTAAATTTATCAATACGACCTGCTGTATCAATTAATTTTGATTTACCCGTGTAAAATGGGTGAGAATCAGAAGATATCTCCATTTTAACTAGAGGGTACTCATTTCCGTCTTCCCACTTGATAGTTTCGTTAGATTCAACACAAGACTTTGTTAAAATTGAATAATCTGTAGACATGTCTTTAAAGACGCATAATCTATAATTTTCTGGATGGATACCTTTTCTCATAATAATAAAATTTGGATTGCAAAAATAAAAAGTTTTGTTAAATCTACAAGTAGATATTACTTTTTATACATTTTAGATTTCTAATTATAAATCAGTTAAAAGACTATTTGTTGTATTTACAGAAGAAGCAGATTCATTTAAAGCTGCTTTTTCATTTTCACTTAAATCAATTTCAACTATTTTTTCAATTCCATTTTCACCTAAAATCACAGGAACTCCAATACAGATATCTTTTAGACCATACTCACCATCTAAGTATACTGAACATGGAAAAATTTTCTTTTGATCACAAGCAATCGCGTGAACAAGTGCTGAGACAGCTGCTCCAGGAGCATACCAAGCAGATGTTCCAAGCATCGAAGTAAGAGTTGCACCACCTACTTTAGTATCATTAAGAACTTGGTCTAATCTCTCACTATCAATAAATTCTGAAACTCTAACACTGTTTCTTGTTGCAAGTCGTGTAAGAGGAATCATCCCTTTGTCAGAGTGACCCCCAATCACCATACCATCAATATCAGAAATAGGACATTCGAGCGCTTCAGCTAACCTGTATTTAAATCGTGCACTATCAAGGGCACCTCCCATACCAATTATTCTATTTTTTGGAATACCTGTCACTTTGTGAGTTAAGTAAGTCATGGTATCCATAGGATTGCTTACAATAATCAAAATAACATTGGGAGAATGTTCAATCAATTGCGTAGAGACTGTTTTTACAATTCCAGCATTGATGCCAATAAGTTCTTCTCTGGTCATACCAGGTTTTCTAGGTATCCCACTAGTTATTACTGCAATATCACTATTTGCTGTTTTTGAATAGTCATTTGTACTACCGGTAATTTTTGTATCAAATCCATTTAAAGAGGATGTCTGCATTAAATCCATTGCTTTTCCTTCAGCAAAATTTTCTTTGATATCTAATAAAACAACTTCAGATACAAAATTTTTAATTGCTATGTATTCTGCACAACTTGCTCCAACGGCTCCAGCTCCAACTACTGTAACTTTCATATTTATTTAAATTTTTAAAATTATTTACGCATCAATATTTGCATACTTCGCATTTGCCTCAATAAATGCTCTTCTTGGTGGGACATCATCTCCCATAAGCATAGAGAAAACTCTATCAGCTTCTGCGGCACTATCAATACTTACTTTCTTTAATGTTCTAAATTCAGGATTCATAGTGGTATCCCATAATTGACTAGCATTCATTTCTCCAAGACCTTTGTATCGTTGAATTATAACATTGACATCCTTACCTCCCTTCATTTCCTCAATAATTTTATCTCTGTTATTTTCATCCCAACAGTATCTATGGTCTTTTCCTCTTTTTAAAAGATATAAAGGTGGAGTTGCTATATATACATATCCATGTTCAACTAATGGTTTTAAGTATCTGAAAAAGAAAGTTAGTAACAATGTGGCAATATGACTTCCATCAATATCAGCATCGGTCATTATTACAATCTTATGATATCTTAATTTCTCAGTATTTAGAGCTCTTTCATCTTCCTCGGTACCAAGAGATACTCCGAGTGCTTTATAAATATTTTTTATTTCTTCATTTTCAAAGACCTTATGCTGCATTGCTTTCTCTACATTTAGTATTTTACCTCTTAAAGGCATAATAGCTTGAAAATGTCGATCTCTCCCCTGCTTGGCAGTACCACCCGCTGAGTCTCCCTCAACTAAATAAATCTCACATTTTGCCGGATCTCTTTCAGAACAATCAGAAAGTTTCCCTGGCAATCCAGAACCAGATAAAACATTCTTTCTTTGCACTAGCTCTCTTGCTTTTCTAGCGGCATTTCTAGCTGTAGCAGCAAGAATAACTTTTTGAACAATAACCTGAGCTTGTTTTGGGTTTTCTTCAAGATAATTTGTGAGCATTTCACCAACAGCTTTATCTACAGCGCCTGTAACTTCTTTGTTCCCAAGTTTTGTTTTAGTTTGACCCTCAAATTGAGGCTCCATTACTTTAACAGAAATAACAGCTGTTAATCCTTCTCTAAAATCATCTCCACTAACTTCAAATTTTACTTTTTTTAATAGACCTGACTCATCGGCATATTTCTTTAAAGTTCTAGTAAGTGCTCTTCTATATCCAGCCAAATGCGTTCCTCCTTCATGTGTATTGATATTATTTACATAAGAATGAACATTTTCAGAATATGAACTATTGTAAACCATAGCAACCTCAACTGGAACTCCATTTTTCTCGCCATCAAAATAAATAACACTATCCAAAATTGGATCTCTTGTGCTGTCTAAAAAAGTCACAAATTCTTGCAAACCTACTTCAGAGAAGAATTTTTCACTTACATGAGTTCCATCATCATTCTTTCTTCTTAGGTCTGTAATACTAAGGTTTATTCCTTTATTTAAAAAAGAAAGTTCTCTTAATCTTGCAGCCAAAATATCATAGTGATAAATAGATTCAACAAAAATTGATAAATCAGGCTTAAAAGTAACCTCAGTACCAGTTCTGTCAGTTGTTCCTATTTCTCTAACATCATATTGTGGTACTCCAATTTTATATTCCTGCTCAAAGACCTTACCACCACGGTGAACCTCAACTCTTAGATCTGTGGATAATGCATTTACACAAGATACACCAACACCGTGTAATCCTCCTGAAACCTTGTAGGAACCTTTGTCGAATTTTCCTCCAGCATGAAGAACAGTCATAACAACTTCTAAAGCAGACTTCTTTTCCTTTTCATGCATAGCAGTTGGAATACCCCTACCATTATCTTTGACTGTAATTGAGTTATCCTCATTTATAAAAACATCTATATCAGAACAATGGCCAGCTAGTGCTTCGTCAATAGAATTATCTACAACCTCATAAACAAGATGATGTAAGCCCTTTTGCCCTACATCTCCAATATACATTGCAGGTCTTTTTCTTACAGCTTCTAAACCTTCAAGGACCTGAATATTACTTGCCCCATATTCTTCATTATTTTTATTTTCTTCAGACATAAAATTTGAATTATTGATGTTATAACAAATATACAATTATCCATTCTTTAAACAGCTAGTTTTTAAACAGAAAATTAGATGTGTTTTATCAACAAAAGTTGATAACTTTTTTAGAAAATATAATTTAAACCAAGACTGTAGTTAATACCCATTTCTTCATACCCGTTCCATAATGGAGTTGTAACATTTAAAATATTATGAGCTTTTATAGATAATCCTATTTTTTCAGTGTAGTTGTAATTAATATCTAAATCCAATAAGTACAAATTATCAAGCTGAATAGTTTCATATTCTGGAGGATAAATAAACAAACCAGACAAAATAAGAGCATCTCTTGAGCCAATATAATTCATTGATGGTATTGCCTTAATTTTATTTCTTAATGTAACTGGCAGGCTTATTTCGGCGGTTAAACCAGCTTTATTTGAAACAAGCTGATCAAACCAATGGTAATTTACATCAACATTTAGGGATAATAAATTATTGAATTCTCTTTGATATATTGCATTTGCTCTAAATTGCCAAACATCTAAATATTCAATTTCAAATTTTCTATGATTATTTATTGTGGTTAAAATAAAAGAATGATGATTTAATATTTTACCATAACCCAATCTTATACTTAACATTTCATTATTTGAAAGTTTATTATCTAAATTCAAAAATAGCTCATAAATATCTGTTGTTTCTAATTTGTGAGAAAAGTTGATTGTATCAACAATAGTTAGAGATGAACCTTCTTGAGCATTTAAACCAAAAGAATGTATGTATGGGTTTTCTTTTGTTAAAGATGTAATTGTATTTCTGTAATCACTCCTGTCAAGACCAAAAGAAAGGTTAATAACATTGTCAACTAATTCTTTACTAATTTCTAGAAGGGGGAATATATCTGCGGTGTTTTCTGCATTATTATTTTCAATCCCAAGATTAAAGCCAATATTAATATCAAAGCCATATTTAGCAATAGAAAATTTTGGAGAAATATCTATAATCTTAACATCCAACTCTTCTCTATCTAAAACATCATCATTATTTTGATAATTTAAATAATTATTAACCTCCAATTTTAAAGCTATTGGTATAGAATTAATTGTTTTACTAATTTCAGTTCCAATAAAAATGTGATTCTCAACTTTAGAATTTAGATCTTTTAATGAGATTTCACTTACATGATCAAAGCTATTTTTTTTACCTCTTGAATTCATTTTAACTGATAAATCAGAATATGAAAACTGACTTTCTGAACTTTTACTAAATCCATGATTTGTCGTAATTATTTGATGAGAGATTTTTGAAGAAACAATGTTTTTTTCGAAAATATTTTTTGCATACAAATAGAATACTGGGTTTTTTCTCACTACACTTAAATTATCTGCTGATGTACTAAACTCACTATTTTGTACTGACAAACCAATACCATAGTAAAATGAGCGATTATGAATTTTACTAAAATTAAACTTTCCACTTTGATAGGAATTATTACCAAAAGCAAGAGATACATTGGTTGCATTGGTATTAATTTGATTTTTATTTTTGATTCTTGCCGCTACTAATGGTCGAGTATTAAAATTAGAGTACAGCGCTTTATCAACAAATGAATACTTTTGAGTTTTATCAATTTTTGTAGTATCCATAAAAAAAGCTTTTACATTAAGCTTATTGGCATCAGGAACACTCACGTCTAATCCTTCAACTACCCTAATCTCAGTGGTTTTTAGATCTTGAGAAAAAATATAATTACTGCTAAAGCATAATAATATAAGAGGAAGATATTTAATTAGTTTATTTATCATTTTCTTAATGTGTCAGCAACATCATATAGTTCATATTCTAGTTCCTCTTCAAAAATGTCAATATATCTGATTTTTTCAACAGTAATTTCATCTTTAATTTCAGATTCAATTATATCTTCTCTTTTCTTATTTGCTAAAAGAATTAATTCTTCACCATCATAATTATCTAATATACTTTCAAGTGTTGCTTTTGCTTGAAATTTATCACCTCTTGACACATATATATCTGACAATAAAATAAAAGATTTTGCAATATAATAGTTATCGGAAAAATTATTTGGCATATCAAAAATCATTTCTTCCGCAATATCTAAACTATCGTCTAAATAGGTTAAATAGATTAGCATATACATTGCTTCCGCTCCATCACTATTTTTATCAATATTTAAAATCCGACGATATGATTTCCTTGCTTTCACATAATTTCCAGATTCAAAATCATTTCTTGAAATTATTATCTCTGCCTTAGATAATAACCAATTATCTACCTTATCTAATAAAAGAACTTTTTGAGCATAATTTACAGCTTGTCTTGTGTCAATTAATTCAAACCCATACATGAGCCTTATAATTACTTCTCTTTTCACACTATTATTTGAAACTATTTCTTCAAGCTGAGAATAATATTTATTTGAAATTAGGAAATCCTTGGCATTAAAATAAGCTCTAGACAAATGGATAAGTGCTTCTTCAAGATATTGAGTAGAATTATTCTCCACAATATATTCATAAGATAAATTAGTTTGAATTGAGTCGCCCAAATTAAAGTATGAACGTGCTAAATAATAATACGCATCCTCTGTAAAAACTCCATCTTTAAATTCTGTAATATATTTTTGAAATGCTTCTTTTGAAACGCTATACTCTTGTTCTGAAAACTTTATAAATGCCGCACTGTATGATAGAGAATCTTGCTCAGATTGACTTAGTTTATATTGGGGGATACCATTTAAATAAGATATATACTCATCCACTCTTGCTATGCCAACATAGATTGATTGAAGCCCAAGTAAAGCCTCCCTGAAATATGGTCCTTTTTGAAAAGTATTTACAACTAATTTATATTGACTTATTGATTTATCTATCTCATCAATATTATAATAAACCATTGCTTTACTCAAATAAGCTTTAGCTTGTAAATCGAAATCTATTGAATTTGTCAAAACACTGTCATAAAACAATAATGCATTATCATAGGTCCCAGAGTTTTTATAGTACTGAGCTATATCAAATAATGCATCATCAAAATAAATAGAGTTTCTTTTTTCAGAAATTAAACGCTTCAGTACTCTTAGCTTTTCAGATTGATTATTAATCATCCCAAGACAAATTGATTTTTGGTATAATGAATAATCTAAATCAAATAGATTAAAGACAATTGATTTTTCGTAATACTTATCAGCAAGAGCAAAGCTTTTTTGCATAAAATAACAATCAGCTATTCTTAGCAACGCATCATTAACAAACATTGAGTCAGTAGCAGATTTGATATAAGTTCTAAAAGCTTCATTAGCAGAGGAATATTTACCTAGTTTAAAAAAGGTATAGCCTTTATTATATAAAAATAGATCACTCAAAAATTTATCATTGACATTAGAAATATCAGATAAAACATTTTGAGAATTTTCAAACCCCTCTATTTGATAGTAAGCATCTGCTAGCCATATTTTTGAAGCATTTCTAATACCTTCATTACTAAAAAACATCAGTGATTCTTTAAAAAAGAAAATAGCTCTATCAAAATTATTATTATTAAACTCTTTAACTCCAAGAAAAAAAGCTAGCTCTTGGAGTGTAGTTTTTTCTTCCAAGGTCAAATCAATTTTATTTTTTAGTGCATTATAAGCATCAAGATAATTGCTTGTAACTTTTAATAGCTTTACCATTAAAGATTTTATGTATTCTTGCTTGTCAGTGGAACTAAAATTAGAGACAAATTGCTTGAAAGTTGTAAGAGAATTTTCAAATGGCAAATCTAACTCATAAGAAAGTTTTGCATAATTAAAAAAAGCTTCCTCAGAAATAATTTGATCAAATTGCATAGAAGACGCATTTTTAAATGCTTGCAAAGCAAAATTATTATTATTAACCATCAAATAACTTGCGCCCAAATAATAAGAGGTCATTTGACCTAATTTATTATCGGAAATATCTATTTTTTTAAAATAAGTAATCGCATTTAAATAGTCAGAAATTTTATAATATGAAAATCCAATCATATAATTATCAGAATCACTAACATCAACTGAATCTGAATCAAAAACACTCAGGTATTTTGTAGCGTTGAGATAATCTTTAACTCTATAATAAGATTCTCCAAGCAATCTATTTGACTCAATCTTTCTAGAGTCAATAACATCATTAATAGAAGGTTCTAAAAATTCAATTAAAGTATTGTAATCTTCTAAAAAATAGTAAATCTGCCCAATATAATAAGGGACAATTTTCTTGAATTTCTTGTCAGCTCTTAATTCCTTAAACCACTTCAGTGAAGATTGATAATTCTTAGTTTTATAGGAAATATGAGCAAAATAATATTTAGAGGCAGATTGATAATCAGAGTCAACATTCAATAGTTTTGAAAAATAATATTTTGCATCTTCGATAGAATCTAATTGAAAATAAGAATATGCTAAATGAAATTTTTGATTTACTTTTAACTCATCTTCAATTTTTTTATAAAAAATTATGGCTTTAGAAAAGTCTTGGTCATTATAATAAATCTCTGCAAGAGAAGAATAAACCTCATTATGATAGATAGAATAAGGAAAATCATTTAACAATCTATTAAATAATTCTACAGCATCATCAGAGGCTAAATTTTTCGAACATTTAGCATTATACAGCAGTGCAATATCATTATCTAGGTTTTCAAAAATTAACTGAGCTAAATTATATTGCTTTTGATTATAGTAATCTAAAGCAACATCAAAATCTTTTTCTTGAGCATAAGAAAAATTAAAAACAAAAAGAGATATAAAAAGTGTAAAAAATCTAATCATTACTAATGTAAATTTATATAATATGGCAAGCTGAAACATCACTGACAACTTAAGTTTTCAACACAACTTCTGAACAATTAAAAAATTATTTTTTCGTTAAATAGATGATATATTTTTTTAATTTGCATTGTGTTTTACATTCTAAAAATTAAAGGAACGAAGGTTATACCTGATTTCATTCAAATAAGGGACGAAAATATGACTCTTAGAGCTTATTTTAGAGTTAGTCAAGCAAAAAGAGGATTAGAAAAAAATAATCTTCAAAAATATTCTGAAGAAATGATAAAAATAATTGAAAGTCTTGCCTTTGGGAAAATTCACAAATACATTCCAGAAAATGCATAATGACGAAATTACACTTGAGGGTATTAACCTGCATCAAGAAGATAGACTAATATTTGAAAATGTTAATCTATCGATAAAACATGGTGATTTTGTTTATTTAGTTGGAGAAACTGGAAGTGGAAAAAGTAGTCTAGTTAAATCTCTATACGGAGAAATAAAGGTATCTGCTGGGAATATTACTGTAACTGGATACAATCTCAATAAAATAGAAAGAGGTGATATTCCTAAATTAAGAAGAAAGTTAGGAATTGTGTTCCAGGATTTCCAACTTCTTTCAGATAGATCAGTTAATGAAAATCTAGAGTTTGTTTTAAAAGCAACAGGATGGAAAGACAAAAAACTGATTTTAGAACGAATAAATAAAGTTTTAGAAGATGTTCATTTAAAAGATTTTAACAATAAAATGCCACATGAACTTTCAGGGGGAGAGAAACAAAGAGCTGCAATTGCAAGAGCTCTATTAAACGAGCCAGAAATTATTCTAGCTGATGAGCCTACAGGCAGTCTTGATCCTAAAAAGTCAGAAAAAATAATTCAATTATTAAAAGATATAAATAATAAAGGTACAACTGTAGTTATTGCAACGCATGATTATGAAATCATTAAAAAATTTAATTCAAGAATTATTAGATGTTCTGAAAAAAAATTAAAAGAAATAACAATAGATGAATTATGAGCATTTCTGTTGAAAAGAACTATCCACTTGACAATCTAAACACTTTTAATATTTCAGCTAAAGCTAAATTTTTTTATGAATTCAATACTTTAGAGAAACTCAAAGGAATTCTTAGTCATAAATTATTAAAAACTGAAAAATCGTTTGTTTTAGGTGGTGGCTCGAATATATTATTTTCAAAGGATTTTGATGGAATTGTTCTAAAAAATAGTATCGGAGGAATACATATTACAAAAGATAATAATAATCATACAGAAGTCGAAGTTGGTAGTGGGGAGAATTGGCATGAATTTGTTTTATGGAGTGTAAAAAAAAATCTTTCAGGCATTGAGAACCTGGCCCTTATTCCTGGCTCAGTTGGCGCCTCTCCAATTCAAAATATAGGTGCATATGGCTGTGAGGCAAAAGATACAATTAAAAAAGTTCAATTTATTGACCTTGAAAGCAAATCCATTAAAGAGTTAACAAATAATGAATGTAATTTTAGTTACAGAAGTTCAATCTTTAAAAAAAATCTAAAAGGAAAATGCATTATAACTAAAGTAACTTTTTTGCTTAAGAAAAAACCTATAAATAATATTTCATATGGCGCTGTATCAAATGAACTTAGCACTCTAAAAAGCCAAGCTTCACCACAATCAATTTGCAATGCTATTATCAATATACGAAGTAGAAAATTACCTGACCCACAGAAAATTGGAAATAGTGGAAGTTTTTTTAAAAATCCAATTATTTCAAATTTAAAATTGAAAAAAATTAAAGAAAAATATCCAGAAATTATAAACTATAAACAATCCAAAACTCATTCTAAAATTGCTGCTGGTTGGCTAATTGAAATGGCGGGATGGAAAGGTTACAGAGAAGATGATTTTGGAGTTTATGAAAAACAAGCACTTGTTTTGGTAAACTATGGACAAGCAAGTGGAAACGAAATTATTGAGTTATCAAAAAAAATTCAGCAATCTGTACTTGAAAAATTTGATATTATGATTCACCCTGAAGTTAATATTATTTAAAATTTGAAAACTCAGAATTTTATTGAGAAACTTTTAAAACACTTCTCCCACAAACCAACAAAAGTGCAAAAAAAAGTACTTTTAGACTTTAGTGAATTTATTTCAACTATTGGTAGTAGAAGTATCTTCTTATTAAAAGGATATGCAGGTACCGGAAAAACAACACTAATATCAGCACTTGTAAAATCGCTTCCTTCTTTAGGAAAACGCTCAGTTTTACTCGCTCCCACTGGTAGAGCAGCTAAAGTTTTAGCTAAATATTCCAGAAGAAAGGCATCAACGATACATAAAAAAATATACTGGATAAGAACATCAAAAAATGGCAATACATTTATTACACTAAAAGAAAACCTACACACTAATACAATTTTTATAGTTGACGAAGCTTCAATGATTCCAGAAGACTTAAATGATAGTCTTAGTAAAAGATCTTTGTTAGAAGATTTGATTAAATATGTATACGAAGGAATTGATTGCAAATTAATTTTAATTGGAGATACCGCACAGCTCCCACCAGTGCATCTAGATGTAAGCCCAGCATTGGATGAAGAAAATCTCGACAAAAAATACCAAAAACAAATAATATCTAAAGAATTAAAAGAAGTAGTTAGACAAGAAAAAAACTCCTTAGTATTAGAAAATGCGACAAATCTTAGAAAGCTAATTGAAACAAATAACAATTCTCTACCAAAAATTCAATTAAACAATGAAGTAATTAGGATAAGCTCTGGCGAGGAGCTTCAAGAATATATAGAAGCAGCTTACGCACAATCTGGAGTTGAAAACACAACCATAATATGTAGATCTAATAAAAGAGCAAATCAATATAACAATAGAATAAGAAGTGAAATCTTATGGCAAGAGGATATTATTTCATCTGGAGACATATTAATGGTAGTACGAAATAATTATTTCTGGCTTGACGAAAAAAGCGAAGCCGGCTTTTTAGCAAATGGCGATATTATTGAAGTCACTAGAGTGAATGAAATAATTGAAAGATATGGCTTTAAATTTGCTAAGACTAGCATACGATTACTTGACTATCCAGATGAAAATGAGATAGAAACAATTTTACTTTTAGATACAATAAGTTCGGAATCACCATCATTAAAATATGAAGAGTATAAAAAACTTTATAAAGAAGTAGGGCTGGATTATAAAGGACAAAAAGACATAAACAAGAAAATTAAAGAAAATGAATTCTTTAATGCAATTCAAATAAAATTTGGATATTCAATTACTTGTCACAAAGCACAAGGTGGGCAATGGAAAGAAGTGTTTATTGATATCGGATACTTTAAAAAAGAAATGTTAGATAAAAATTATCTCAGATGGCTATATACCGCATTTACTAGATCAACTGAAAAACTATACTTAATAGGATTTAACAATGAATTTTACAAAAACTAAATTGAATCTATAATAGCATTAAAAGATGAACTAGGACGCATGTATTTTGTGATTTCATCAGAATTTGGGTAGTAGTAACCACTAATATTTGTTAATCCTATATTACCAGTACTTAATTCAGAGACAATATTATTTTCTTTAGCTTTCAATTTTTTAGAAATCATTTCAAAAGTAGATTGTAAATATTGATCATCATATTGATTGGCTAGCTCTTCTGCCCAATAAAATGCTAAATAAAAATGTGAACCTCTGTTATCTAACTCTCCAATTTTTCTTTTTGGAGATTTACCATTTTTCAATAATTTCTCAATAGCAGAATCTAGACAATTAGCTAAAACCTCAGCTTTTGGATTATTATTTGTTTGTGAGAGATGCTCTAGTGAAACTACAATAGCTAAAAACTCACCTAGAGAATCCCACCTTAGATGTCCTTCTTTTAAAAATTGCTGGACATGCTTTGGAGCAGAGCCACCAGCTCCAGTTTCAAACAAACCACCACCGTTCATAAGTGGTACTATTGACAACATTTTAGCAGAAGTTCCTAGCTCCAAAATTGGAAATAAATCAGTAAGATAATCTCTTAAAACATTTCCAGTTACTGAGATTGTATTTTTACCGACCTTTACTCTTTCTAAAGTATAAAGCGTTGCTTGGTAAGGTGATAAAATTTGGATATCAATCTTTGAGGTATCATAATCTTTTAAATAAACATTTACCTTCTTAATAAGCTCATTATCATGCGCTCTATCTTTATTTAACCAAAAAATTGCTGGCCAATTGGTAGCTTTAGCTCTATTAACTGCTAATTTCACCCAATCCTTTACTGGATTGTCTTTAGTTTGACACATTCTCCATATATCACCTTTCTCAACATCATGTTGGATTAAAGCATTACCATTAGAATCTATAACCTTAACCTTCCCTTTAGAAAGAATTTCAAAAGTTTTATCATGGGATCCATATTCTTCTGCTTTTTTAGCCATTAACCCAACATTTGGAACAGTTCCCATTGTTGTTGGATCAAATGCCCCATTATTCTTACAAAACTCAATTGTTGCAGAATAAATACTTGCATATGAACTATCAGGAATTACTGCTTTAGTATCTTGGACATTTCCATCTTTATCCCACATCTTTCCAGAATTCCTAATCATTGCAGGCATGGAAGCATCGATAATTACATCAGAAGGCACATGAAGATTCGTTATTCCATTATCTGAATCTACCATTGCGAGCTCAGCATTACTTTTAAAAACTGCACTTATATCAGACAGTATATTATTTTGTAATTCCTTTGAAAGAGTTTGAATCTTGTCAATCAAATCACCAAAGCCATTTCTAAAATCCACACCTAATTCATTTAGCTTATCACCATATTTTGTAATTATTTCTTCAAAATATGCATCAACAACATATCCAAAGATTATTGGATCAGACACTTTCATCATTGTAGCTTTCATGTGTAAAGAAAATAACACATCATTTTCTTTTGCATCTTTAATTTCTTGATGTATGAATTTTAAAAGAGCCTTCTTGCTCATAAAAGCTGCATCTATAATTTCATTAGCTTCTAAATTAATATCAGATTTTAAAGCAGTAACATCTCCATTTTCTGCATGATGTTGGATTTCTACAGTTGAATTTTTACTAACACAAATAGATTTCTCATTATTATGAAAATCCCCTACTTTCATTGTAGCAACATGAGTTTTAGAATCCGCTTTCCACTCACCCATTGAATGTGGATTTACTTTTGCATAATTTTTAACAGCTTTAGGAGCTCTACGATCAGAATTACCCTCTCTTAAAATAGGATTAACAGCCGAACCTTTTATTTTATTATATATAGATTGATTTGCTTTTTCCTCATCAGTCTCAGGTCTTTCTATATAGGATGGAATATCGAAACCCTTAGCTTGTAACTCTTCAATTGCTGCAACTAGTTGAGGAACTGATGCAGATATATTTGGAAGTTTAATGATATTAGCTTTTGGATTTAAAACAAGTAGACCAAGCTCTGTCAATGCATCATCTACTTTTTGTTGCTCGTCTAAGCAATGAGAAAATGAAGCAAGAATTCTTCCCGCTAATGAAATATCTTTAAGCTCAATCTCTACATTAGCCTTAGAAACGAAAGATTTAACAATTGGCAAAAGAGAATGTGTCGCAAGCATTGGCGCTTCATCAGTCTTTGTATATATAATTTTTGAGTTCATTAATCTATTATTTTTTAATAACCAAATACATCTTCAAGAGTTAATACATTAACATCACCATAGGTTCTAAGCACATCCATATCCAATTCTTCTAAACTTCCAAGAACCATATATGTATAGCTATCATTTTGTACATGAGAATTATGAAATTCCCTTAAATCTTCCATGCTGAAAGAACTAACTTTTTCATACAAATCCTTTCTTTGATCATAATCAATATTTATTTTGCTTGAAGCTTCATAATAGTCTATAACTTTTTGCTTAGTAATTCTTTCTGTTTTTATCTTTTGTAAGACGGCTTCTTTTGCGTTTTCAAAATTTGCTGTGGCTTCAGGCATTTGAGTTAAAAGCCCTAACATCCCCTCCAATGCTTCTGATAATTTATCAGATTGTGTGCCAATATATGAAAATTGAAAATGAGAATCATCCATTGTTTTTGGGATTGTATATGTACTATACACAGAATAAGCTAATGCTTTAGACTCTCTCAAATCTTGAAAAACTATAGAACTCATTCCGCCTCCAAAATATTCATTATGAAATTTAATAATTGGATACTTTTTCTTGTTGAGCTTTGCCCCTCTTGCATACATTATAATTTCAGCTTGTTTCATGTCATAATCAACAACGTAAATTTGATTAGAATTCATTTCTCTTTCAATATTTAAATTTGTCTTTTTAATTGCTTTTAGATTAGAAATATTATGATTTTCTGAAATCAGATTTTTAATATCCTCGATTCTTTCGGGACCATAATATAAAACTCTATGCTCATTGCTTGTCAAAGAATGAATAATATCTAATAATTCTTTTGAAGTCACTTCTTTTATTTCACTTGAGGTAAGTTTATTAGTATAAGATGAGTTTTCACCATATCTAGCATAATTAGTCATTGCAGTAAAAAGTATAGTCTGTTTATTGAGCTTGGAATCTGATTTTTGTTTTTCATATGTAGATTTCAAACTTTCTAAAGCAAATTCATCACCTTCAGCATTTGAAAGAATATTTTCTAACAAGCTTAGTGAAGCTTTATAGTTAGAAGATAGTCCTGTCAAAGTAACTTTTGTAGATTTAGAAGTAGTATTTACTGAAAGATCACACCCAAGCTTATAAAACTCTTCAAGCTTTTGGCTAGCAGACATATTTTTTGTGCCTAAAAATTTAAGATAATCAACTGCAATTTTTAATTTTTTATTATGGTCTGTTCCCATATCCAAAACATAACTCATTTGAAATCTCTCATTTTCATTGTTTTGCTTATAAATCAAAGGGACTTCACCAATAAGATCTTGTTGTAAATCATTACTAAAATCAATAAATCTTGGCTCAATATCTTTTACATCTTCATTTAAAATATTTGATAAAAATTCTGATTGAGCATCCCTGTTAACAGATACAGGAGTAATTTGAGGTTTATTAACGGTAATTGCATTAGGATCTTCGCCTAAATGTTTATAAATAACCACATAATTATTCCTATAATTTTGATTAACAAAATCAATAATATCTTCTTTTGTGATTTTTGAAAGCTCACTTAACACGCTTTGATATTCCTTCCAACTTTTGTTTAAAGTAAAAGCTTCTACAAAATCTTCAGTTCTACCATTGTTTGATTCATATTTTTTAATTTGTTCTAATTTTAAATCCGATACAATTGCATCTAATATCCATTCAGAAAAATTACCTTTCTTTATTTCTTCAATCTGGGATAATAGCAAATCTTTTACTTCTTCTAAGTTCTGACCTGTATTTGGACTTCCGTAGAATCCGTGAACTGAATAATCATTCAGCATGTAAGGGAAACAGCCTCCTCCTACTAATTTTTGAGCTTGATTTAAATTTATATCAATTAAACCTGCAGAAGTATTGCTTAAAACCATATCAACCATTCTTAGCAAATTTGCATCTTTGGAATGTACTCCATTTAATCTGAACCCAATATACAGTCTTTCTGCTTCAGGACCATAGACATGAGTGATTTTTGGCGAAACTATTTCTTCCTCTTTATAAACTTCAAATTTAGGATCATCTTTTCTTTCAAAAACACCAAAATATTTATTAATTAAAGTAATAACCTCATCATAATCAAAATCTCCAGACATACATATAGCCATATTGTTAGGCACATAATATTTATTAAAATATTTTCTGATTTCTTTAAGAGATGGATTCTTTAAGTGATTAATCGTCCCAATAGTTGTTTGTGTTCCATATTGGTGATTTGGAAATAAGTTTGACATTAATCCCTCAAACATTTTACTACCATCACTATCAAGAGATCTATTTTTTTCTTCGTAAACTGTTTCAAGCTCAGTGTGAAACAATCTGAAAACTGGCATTCTAAACCTTTCAGCCTCAATCTTTAACCACTTTTCAATTTGATTTGATGGGATATCATTAATATAAACTGTTTTTTCGTTTGATGTATATGCATTTGTACCTTTTGCGCCAATCCCACTTAACATTTTATCATATTCATTAGCAATACATAGCTTTGCAGCTTCACCTGAAATAGAATCAATTTGTTGCCATATCAAATCCCTATTAATTGTATCAGTCATTTCTATAGCGCGATATTCTTCATACAAAGCTTCAATTTTATCTAACAATACTTTTTCTTGCTTGTAATCTAATGATCCAAACTTGTCTGTACCTTTAAACAACATATGTTCTAAATAATGTGCTAATCCAGTTGCATCAGCCGGATCATTCTTACTTCCTGCCTTAACAGCAATACTTGTTTGAATCCGAGGTGCATCATCATAGGAAGATAGATATACTTTCATTCCATTATCAAGAGTATAAATTCTAGCATTTAAAGGATCATTCTCAATAAATTCATAGTTATTTTCAATCATCTGATTTTCTTTTTTTGCATTAATAGTTAAATAAACCCCAGCCAATACGACTAGTAATATTGTGATTATATTTTTTGTTGACATATTATTTTTTTAATTAATAATCAGGATCAAGACCTAATCTCGCCCCAAGTTTTGCTAAATTTTTATTTTCTTCAAACATTTTTTTATACTTATCTGAATTGGTATAAGGAACATCATTTTTATCAATTTCTTTAACTTCTGTTTCTAATTCTAATAAATCATTATTTAAACTATTTCTCAAGTAGGTAAGAATATTAATCTTTTCTTGTTCTATTAATTCTACCTGAGATAAATTACTTAAAATAATTTTAATTTTATTTTTTTCAATTAGCTCTGGAGAATTAATATTTAGATTTAATGCTAAATTTGATTTTTCTAAATCTTTAAAATGAGAAATCATTTCTTTCCATTTTCTCATTAGTAAATCAAGAGAAAAATCATCTGAATTAACGGTAACAATCTCCTTTTTTGATTCAGCTTTCTCTTCAACATCATTTAAAGAACTTAAAATAGAAATAGTTTTTGACTTTAAAGTTAAAGAGGTTTTATCACTTTCTGGGAGTTTTGTTGAATCAATTAAAGGGGATGCTATTTCTACTTGAATTTTAACTTTGGGATCATCTTCATTTTTGGTAATTGGTTCAATTGGAAGAATTTCTTTAGTTTTTTTGTTATGAGAGCTAGAATTTGATTTGGTTACTACAAATTTTTCATTTTTTTTTTTGGATTCTTCGTCAAAACCGTATGATGAAATTTGCATTAAACATATTTCAACTAATAATCTTTTATTGTTACTCGCTTTGTACTGTAGATCACAAATATTAGCAAGTTTTAAAGCATTGACTAAAAATTTAATATTCATTAGTTCAGCTTGTTGAAGATATTTTTCTTTTAACGATTTATTTACGGAAAAAAGACTTACTGTTTCTTTATTTTGACACAATAATAAAGTTCGTAAATGTTCAGACAATCCATTAATAAAATGCTGACCATCAAAGCCATTATCAATAATTTTATTAAAGATTATAAATAAAGAGCTAATATCATTTGAAATTAAACGTTCTGTGACATTAAAATAATATTGATAGTCAAGAATATTCAAATGATTAGCAACATCTGCATATGTTAATTTTTTATCTGAAAAACTAACCAATCTATCAAATAAAGATAGTGAATCCCTTAGAGCACCATCTGATTTTTCAGCAATTAAGAACAAGGCATCTTCATCTACCGTAATATTTTCTTGATCAGCAACATATTTTAAATTCTTTACAATATCATCGTTATTAACTCTTTTAAAATCAAAAATTTGACATCTAGACAATATTGTAGGAATAATTTTATGCTTTTCTGTTGTGGCTAAAATAAACTTTGCATGAACTGGCGGTTCTTCTAGGGTTTTAAGAAAAGCATTAAATGCTGCTTGTGATAGCATGTGTACCTCATCAATAATATATACTTTATATTTTCCAATTTGAGGAGGGACTCTCACCTGTTCAACTAAATTTCTTATATCGTCAACAGAATTATTTGAAGCAGCATCTAATTCGAAAATATTAAATGAAAAATCATCAATAGTGTCAGTACTATTAAAAATATTTATTTCCTTAGCAAATATTCTGGCACAAGTAGTCTTCCCAATTCCTCTTGGACCACAAAACAAAAATGATTGAGCTAATTGATTTGATTTTATAGCATTTTGTAATGTAGAAGTAACTGAATATTGCCCAACAACTTGATCAAAAGTTTGTGGGCGATATTTACGGGCTGAAACTAAAAATTCACTCATATTTCAGGTTACTAAAATTGGATTACAAAATTAACATTTCTAGCAAAATAATTACCAAAAATCAATTCAAATTAAAATGTAATTGATATTTGCTTATTCTGTATAGTTTTTCTACATTTGCCGCCCGAAATAAATAATAAAAATTAATAAAATGAACAATTACGAAACCGTTTTCATTATGAATCCCGTCTTATCTGATGAACAGGTGAGGGAAACGGTAAAAAAATTCATTGATTACTTAAAAAGTAAAAAAGCAACAATATCTCATGAAGAGAATTGGGGTCTAAAAAAACTTAAATATGTAATCCAAAAGAAAAAAACTGGATTTTATTACCTTATAGAATTTCAAGCTGATGGGTCAATCATTGGAAATTTTGAAGTTGAATTTCAAAGAGATGAAAGAGTTATCAGATGGCAAACAATTAGACTTGACAAATTTGCTATGGAATACGCTGACAGAAGAAGAAAAAAGTTAAATGAAAAAGCTAAAGCAGAATAATTATGAGTAATAAAACAGAAATTAGATATCTATCTCCTGTAGATATTGAAAAAAGAAAACAAAATAAATATTGCCGTTTTAAAAAAATGGGAATTAAATATATTGATTATAAAGATCCCGATTTTTTAATGAGATTTCTTAATGAACAAGGTAAAATACTTCCTAGAAGAATTACTGGTAATTCACTAAAATTTCAAAGAAGACTTGCGGTTGCAGTTAAGCGTGCTAGAACTATTGCTCTTCTTCCTTTTGTTGGAGATAATTTAAAATAATCTTTAAAAAATATAGAAATGGATATTATCTTATTAGAAAATGTAGAAAAACTAGGTTTTAAAAACGAAATCGTAAAGGTAAAAGCTGGATATGGAAGAAACTTTCTTATTCCTTCAGGAAAGGCAATTCTTGCAACTGAATCAGCAACTAAAGTCTTAGCTGAGAACCTTAGACAACAAGAGCAAAAAGATTCTAAAATTATTGCTCAGATGAATAAGACTGCGGAAGCACTTCCTTCTTTAGAAATAAATATCAAAGCAAAAGTTGCTGAGGGGGGTACAAAATTATTTGGATCAATCACTTCTGCCCAATTCACAGATGCTTTAGCTGAACTAGGTCATGAGGTAGACAAAAGATTTGTAAAACTAACAACAATAAAAGAACTTGGTAAATACGAAGCTGAAGTAAGACTTCATCGATCTGTAAAAGTTACAGTTCCTTTTAATGTAGTTTCAGAATAAATTAAAATACAATAATGTAATTAAAACCGAGTTCAAAAAAACTCGGTTTTTTTATTACATTAATCTATATTTGCATTAGTTCAATTTTAGTCAAATAATTCTTTTAGTTTAGAAATTATTTTCACAAGAAAAAAATATTAGAATGAATTACACAAATTATCTTGCCGAAATAAAAGAAAGGAAAAATTTAGGCTTAAATCCAAAACCTATTGACGAAGCTGAACTTCTTTCAGAGATTATATTACAAATAAAAGACACTGATAGTATTCACAGAAAAGACTCACTTAAATTCTTTATTTACAATACTATTCCTGGCACAACTCCAGCTGCTACAAAAAAAGCTAAATTTTTAAAAGAAATTATTCTAAGTGTACATCATGTAGAGGAAATTAATACAGAATTTGCGTTTGAACTTCTGTCTCACATGAAAGGAGGACCCTCAGTAAAAGTTCTTCTTGATCTTGCTTTAGGTGATCAAAAACTTATTGCAAATAAAGCAGCGGATATTTTAAAGACTCAGGTTTTTTTATATGAAGCTGATACAGAACGTTTAGAAAAAGCATTTAATGAAAACAATGAACTAGCCAAGGAAATTTTAGAGAGTTATGCAAAAGCTGAGTTCTTTACTAAACTTCCTGAAATAGATGAAGAAATTAATCTTGTCACTTATGTTGCTGGAGTTGGAGATATATCAACAGATTTACTTTCACCAGGAAGTGATGCTCATTCAAGATCAGATAGAGAGCTACACGGAAAATGCATGTTTGAACACAATACAAAACAACAAAAAGAACTATTAGATTTACAAAAGAATCATCCTGACAAAATAGTTATGTTACTTGCTGAAAAAGGAACTATGGGTGTAGGGTCATCTAGAATGTCTGGAATAAATAATGTTTCATTATGGATCGGAAGACAAGCAAGTCCATATGTACCATTTATTAACATTGCTCCTGTTGTAGCTGGAACAAATGGTATATCTCCAATTTTTCTTACCACTGTTGATGTGACAGGTGGTATTGGTCTCGATCTTAAAAATTGGGTTAAGAAAAAAGATAGTAATGGCAAAACTATTATTAATAATGATGGCGAACCAATATTAGAGGAAGCTTATACTGTTAACACCGGAACAGTACTTACAATTAACACAAAAAAGAAAAAGTTATTTAAAGATGAAAAAGAAGTGAGTGATGTATCAGCTGCATTTACTCCGCAAAAAATGGAGTTTATGAGAGCCGGAGGATCTTACGCAATAGTATTTGGAAAAAAACTACAGTCCTTTGCTGCAAAAACCCTAAATATTGAAATGCCAATAGTTTTTGCGCCTTCCAAAGAAGTTTCTCACAAAGGGCAGGGTTTAACTGCTGCGGAAAAGATATTTAATAGAAATGCTGTTGGCACAACTCCAGGAAAAATTTTACATGCAGGGTCAGACGTGAGGGTTGAAGTAAACATTGTAGGATCACAAGATACGACTGGACTTATGACTTCTCAAGAACTTGAGTCTATGGCAGCTACTGTTATTTCTCCAATTGTAGATGGAGCGTATCAATCTGGTTGTCATACTGCATCTGTTTGGGACAAAAAATCTCAAGAAAATATTCCTAGACTTATGAGATTTATGAATGATTTTGGTCTTATCACAGCTAGAGATCCAAATAATGAATATCACGCAATGACAGATGTTATTCATAAAGTTCTGAATGATTTAACTGTTGATGATTGGTCAATCATTATTGGAGGGGATTCACATACTAGAATGTCTAAAGGAATTGCTTTTGGTGCTGACTCTGGAACAGTAGCTCTTGCTCTTGCTACAGGTGAAGCAAGCATGCCAATTCCTGAATCCGTAAAGGTAACATTCAAAGGAAAAATGATGGAACACATGGACTTTAGAGATGTTGTACATGCAACGCAATCACAAATGCTAGAAAAATTTGGCGGAGAAAATGTATTTCAAGGCAGAATTATTGAGGTACACATTGGAACACTTCAAGCTGATAAAGCCTTTACATTTACAGACTGGACTGCTGAGATGAAAGCCAAAGCTTCTATTTGTATTTCTGAAGATAATACTCTTATTGAATCTCTTGAAATTGCAAAAAGAAGAATCCAGGTGATGATTAATAAAGGCATGGATAATAAAATTCAAGTTCTTCAAGGATTAATTGACAAGGCTAACAGTAGAATTATTGAAATTCAATCTGGAATAAAGCCTGCACTTACTCCAGACTCAAACGCAAAATACTTCGCTGAATTTGAAGTAGATTTAGATATTATTGCACAGCCGATGATTGCTGATCCAGATGTTAATAATGATGATGTTTCAAAAAGATATACCCACGACACTATTAGACCATTATCATTTTATAAAGGACAAAAAAAGGTTGACCTTGGTTTTGTTGGATCATGTATGGTACACAAAGGAGACTTAAAAATTCTAGCTCATATGCTAAGAAACCTTGAGACAAGTAGTGGAAATGTTAAATTTAATGCACCACTTATTGTTGCTGCTCCAACCTACAATATTATTGACGAATTAAAAGATGAGGGAGACTGGGATGTTCTACAAAAATACTCAGGATTTGAATTTAATGATATTTCTCCTAAAAGCACAGCACGATTAGAGTATGAAAATATGATGTACCTTGAACGACCTGGATGCAACCTTTGTATGGGGAACCAAGAAAAAGCAGCAAAGGGAGACACAGTTATGGCTACTTCAACAAGACTGTTTAAAGGTAGAGTAGTTGCAGATTCAGAAAGAAAAAAAGGAGAGTCTCTACTGGCTTCAACTCCAGTAGTAGTTTTATCTGCAATTCTTGGCAGGACTCCAACAATGCAAGAGTATGAACTTGCTGTAAAAGGAATTAATCTCACAAAATTTGCTCCACCAAAACAAAAACTCTGCTCATAAAAAATAACGATTATTTAAACCAGTGTTATTTAATTTTTTTCAGGAATATCTTTTAAAAACTTCATTTTTCCGCTCTTATAATTAACCGTACAACAATAATGAGCTAAACCATTAGTGACGTAAAGATACTTAGCCTTTAAACTAAAATTATATTTTGCTATTTGATCGAAAGCATCTTTACCAACCTTAACATTAGGTGCTTTACACTCAACCAAAATCACAGGTTCTAACTCTCTGTTATTTACAATTAAATCTGCTCTAGTGTTTAAATTATTATATTTTACTAGTTTTTCAACTTGCATAAGTCCAATAGGATAATTTTTGTGATGTGCTAAATAATTAATTACATGTTGCCTAACCCACTCCTCAGGAGTTAATTTAAAATATCCTTTTCTTACCTCATCAAAAACTTGTATACTATTATTAACTAATCTATTTTTGATATTGAATTTTGGAAAATTAAGTTCTGGCATTAACATTTAACAAATTTAAGTGAAATATAACGAGATAATAAAATCCATTGATGATAAAAAATATAACAACATCTATTTCCTTAGTGGGTCTGAAAGTTACTATATAGATAAAATATCAGACTATATTTCAAAAAACATTCTAAACGAGGAAGACAAAGCATTTAATCAAGCTATTTTATATGGCAAAGAAACAAATGTTAAAGAAATTATCTCCGAAGCTAAACAATATCCATTTGGCGCAATAAATAGAGTTGTTATAGTTAAAGAGGCACAACATGTTAGAAATATTGAAAATTTAGATACCTATCTTGAAAATCCATTAAACACTAATGTTCTAGTTATTTGTTATAAGAAAAAGATAGATGCGAGAAAAAAATTCTTTAAAAATCTTAAAAAAAATAATTATCTATTTGAAAGCAATCAACTTTATGAAAATCAAATAGCTAATTGGATAAATGAGTACTGTAATGAAAAAGGAATTAACATTACTAACGAATCTTGTGCAATTTTAGCTCAACATCTTGGAAATAATTTGTCAAAGATTACTAATGAGCTAGACAAGCTACTAATTAATATTTCTCAGGATGAGAAGATCACTCCTACTATTATAGAAAAGAATATTGGTATTAGTAAAGATTATAATGTATTTGAACTTCAAAATTGTTTAGGCAAAAAAAATATTTTACAATCCAATAAAATTGCAAATTTCCTGTCTGCAAATTCAAAGAACAATCCATTTGTTCTAACAATTTCATCAATTTTTAGTTTCTTCAAAAAAGTCTTAATATATAAACAGATTAGTAACTTAGATAGATCTAAAATTGCATCAACATTAAAAATAAATCCATACTTTGTAAATCAATATCAAACTGCATCTCAAAATTATTCATATAATCAACTAAAGAAAATTTTCAAATTTATAGAAGAATATGAGTTGAGGTCAAAAGGAATTGGAAATTATAATACATCCACAGATTCACTTTTAAAAGAACTAATATTTAAGATATTACACGCATAATAACAAGCTTATAATTATCTATATTTGCATGTTTTTATTTACTATGAAAAAAATCATCTCCTTTTTTATTTTCTTTTTTATTTTCTCAAGCATTTTTGCTCAAACTGGAACAATAAGAGGTTTTGTTTACGACAAATCAACTGGCGAGCCAATAATGTTTTGTAATGTTTTCTTAAAAGGAACTACAATAGGTGCTCCAACTGATGTTAATGGAATGTATAACATTTCAAAGGTTAAATCAGGAGATTATCAATTAGTAGTAACATATTTAGGTTATGACACAACACAGGTTGAAATTAGTTTAGGAAACAATCAATTACTTACAAAAAATTTAGAGATTGCTGAATCGAGTATCAAATTAAGTGAAGTAAAAATTTCTGCTGAAAGAGAGGCAATGCGAACTGAAGTTAATGCAGCAGCTATTAAGATTACAAAAAAAGAACTAGAAATGGTTCCAACCATTGGTGGAGACCCAGACCTTGCACAATATATACAAATTATACCCGGAGTTGTTTTTACAGGAGATCAAGGAGGGCAGCTATATATTAGAGGAGGCTCTCCAATTCAAAATAAAGTTTTAATGGATGGAATGATTATATACAGTCCTTTCCATTCTATAGGATTATTTTCTGTCTTTGACACTGACATAATTAGAAACACAGATGTTTTTACAGGTGGTTTCAACGCAGAGTATGGCGGAAGAGTTTCCTCAATAATGGATATTAAGACTAAAGATGGAAATAAGAAAAAATTTGGCGGAAAGCTTACAGCAAACACATTTGGATCAAAACTACTTTTAGAAGGACCATTAAGCAAAAATCAAAAATCTTCATTTGTCTTCTCTGGAAAAACATCATACCTTGATAAATCTTCTGATATTTTTTATAAAGAACCTCTATTTACATTTGATGAAAATGGGCTTCCATATAGCTATACAGATCTATATGGTAAAATTTCACTACATGGTAATAACGGCAGTAAATTTAATATTTTTGGATTCAACTTTCAAGATCTAGTTGATTATGAAAATATTTCAAAACTTAGTTGGAATTCAAATGGAATTGGAAGTGAATTTATTTTAATTCCAGGGAACTCACCTGTTTTAATTGAAGGTAACTTCGCATACTCATCATACAAAATTAGTTTAGATGAAGCAGCATCTCCACTAAGAGAAAGTGGCATATCAGGATTTAATATGGGTTTTGACTTTACTTATTTCAAACCAAAAAGTAAAATAAAATATGGTTTTGATGTTCATGGATATGCAACTGATTTTTTAACTTATAATTCTGTAAATACTCCTATAACTCAAAATGAAAACACTTCAGAATTTTCAGGATATATAAACTATCAATATACATCAACAAGATTAATAATTGAACCGGGCTTTAGAATTCAAAAGTATACTCTTGGTTTGTCACCAGAGCCTAGGCTTGGAATAAAGTACATAGTTAATGAAAAAACTAGATTAAAACTTGCAAGTGGATTTTATTCTCAAAATATTCTTAGCACCTCTTCAGACAGAGACGTTGTGAATTTATTTTCAGGAATTATATCATCGCCAGAAGAAATTCCAACTCAACCAAATGGAGATGAATACGCTAGTAAAATTCAAAAAGCAAAACACATAATAACAGGAATTGAATTTGATGTAAATAATCAGATTGACTTTCAAGTTGAAGCTTATATTAAAGATTTTAATCAACTTACAAATATTAACAGAAATATGACCAGTGATGATGACGACACATTTATAATCGAAACTGGAATTGCTCGTGGAATTGATGCACTAATAAAATACAATAGTAAAAAATTATATGTTTGGCTTGTTTACTCCTTAGGACAAGTTAAAAGGGATGATGGTGTAAGAGAATATTCTCCTCATTTTGACAGAAGGCATAATGTGAATTTTGTAACATCATACAAATTTGGCAAAAAACAAGATTGGAAATTTGATGCTCGTTGGAATCTTGGGTCAGGATTTCCGTTTACACAGACACAAGGTTTTTATGAAAACATCACTTTTTCTGATGGTATAAATACTGATTACACCTCTACAAATGGAGATTTAGGAATCCAGTATGCTGAATTGAATAATGGTCGTTTACCTTATTATCACAGATTAGATATTTCACTAGCAAAAAATATCACTTTTAAAAACAATTCAAAATTAAATATTACTGCCTCAGTTACAAATGCATATAACCGTGAAAACATATTTTATTTTAATAGAATAAAATATGATAGAGTAAATCAACTTCCATTAATGCCTAGCCTAGGGATGAGTTTAACTTTTTAAATTATTTCATTAAGCTAGTTAATTTATATTTGTAAATATTATTTTTGTAAAAAAAACAGTGAATAGGATCTCTACAAAATATATATTCGTAACAGGTGGAGTAACCTCTTCTTTAGGCAAAGGAATCATTGCTGCTTCTCTTGGGAAACTCTTGAAATCAAGAGGATATAAGGTAACTATTCAAAAGCTCGATCCATACATAAATATCGACCCAGGAACAATGAACCCATATGAACATGGTGAATGCTATGTAACTTATGATGGTGCTGAAACGGATTTAGATCTTGGTCACTATGAGCGTTTCTTAGCAAATAAAACTTCACAAGCAAATAATGTAACAACTGGAAGTATTTACCAAACAGTAATAGACAAAGAGAGGAAAGGTGATTATTTAGGTAAAACAGTTCAAATTATACCTCATATTACAGACGAAATAAAAAGAAGAATAAAAATATTAGGTGATACTGGAGAATTTGATTTTGTAATCACTGAAATTGGAGGTACAGTTGGTGATATTGAATCACTTCCATACATAGAAGCTGTTAGACAAATTAAATGGGAGATGCAAAGCAGCGCTATCTATATCCATTTAACACTAATACCTTACTTAAGTGCTGCTGGAGAATTAAAGACTAAACCTACTCAACATTCTGTAAAAACACTTTTAGAATCTGGAATTCAGCCTGATATTCTAGTATGCAGAACCGAGCATCCTTTAACTGAAAATATTAGACAAAAAATCGCCTTATTTTGCAATGTAGAAAAAGAGGCAGTTATTGAATCCATGGATGCTAAAAGCATATATGAAGTTCCTCTTTTAATGCAGAAGGAAAATCTTGATAAAGTTGTTCTTAAAAAACTTAATATAAAAGACACAGTAGATGTTCAGTTGGATAAATGGAACAACTTTTTATTTAAATTAAATAATCCAAAAAAAGAAGTAAATATTGGTTTAGTTGGAAAATATATAAAACTTAAAGACTCTTATAAATCAATATGTGAAGCATTTATTCACTCCGGAACTGAAAAAGATTGTAAAGTAAATATAAAATGGATTCATGCAGAGGAACTAAGTGATAAAAATGTAAATGAAAGCTTAAAAGATTTAAATGGAGTTTTAGTTGCCCCAGGATTTGGTGATAGAGGAATAGAAGGAAAAATAAATGCAATAAGATATGTTAGAGAAAACAATATCCCATTTTTTGG
>Ga0222716_10000581_pt1 | contig 31534 bp, 33 predicted proteins | sample C33_13DmetaG_FD_165044 | JGI IMG/M metagenome (GOLD analysis project Ga0222716, IMG submission 165044) | Estuarine water microbial communities from San Francisco Bay, California, United States - C33_13D | ecosystem: Environmental > Aquatic > Marine > Unclassified | place: USA: California... | reverse complement strand
TGTTACATTTATGGGTAAGCCTTATTTGCACAGAGCAAGATTGTCTTATTTTATCTTTGAAAATAATTTAAGAAAAGATAATATTGTTTCGGTTCATACTCCTTTTAAGGATTTATCTATGGACGACCATATAGATAAATTGAATTTGTCTAATGAATATCTTGAATCCTTGCCTTGGATTTATGACATAAGAGAATATGATGATTCAATTACAAGTTTACAATCATCTGCAGAAAGACAAGCATACAAAGATACTTATATAAATTTTGTAAGTGAAACATATTTTGAGCATACATCTAAAGAATATAATGATTTTGAATTAGATATGACTGATAAATGTACAAAACCTATTGTGTCTATGCAACCTTTTGTACTACATGCTCAGGTTGGAGCATTACAGTACCTCAAAGATTTAGGATTTAAAACATTTGATAAATGGTGGGACGAAGGATATGACTTAGAAAAAGATCATTCAACAAGATATAACCAATTAATAAATCTATATTCTAAATTTTCCAAAGCAAGTCATACAGAACTATCTGAAATGTTATATGAAATGTATGATATATTAGAGTACAATAAAAATTTTTATGACGAATATAAAGATAGTTCAAAACAATTACAAGATTTTTACGAAAAAATAAAGTATGCATTTAAAAAATGATAAATACATATAGTTATAATAACAGATGGTTTTATAACATACTTATATATAAGGAGAAAATATGAATAAATTGAAAAATGTATTTTTTAGTGTATTCTTTGTAATGTTTGCTCAAGGTTGTGCTACAGTAGGTACTGTAATCGACGGCGGACAAGAACTTGCAACAAACACAATTGACACAGTAACAGGTACCGCTAGTGGTATTGTTGGATCTGTAGCAAATGACGTTGGTAGCATTGTTCAAACTGGTGCAGAAGTAGGTGTTGGATTAGTCCAAACTGCGGCCGATACAGGTGCTGGATTAGTAAAAACTGTACAAGCAGAAATTGATAATCAAACTGATGCTTTACAAGACGACAAAGAAGAAACTAAAGAAGAGCCAAAAAAGTAACACGCTCATTCTTTAAACCCTTTAAGTTTTTAACTAAAAACGAAAAGGTAAAAGTCTTACCCTCAGTAGAGGATGAGCAGGTTTCAGACGAGGAGATCAAAGAGTTTATCAAACAGGTAAAAATGTATCAAAAACTCATGGAATACTGCTCTAAGAATCCGAAAGAGTGTGAATAAATATGAAGACAGCAATAGTATTAATATTATTGCTGTTTTCTTCTAGTTCATTTGCTCTAGACCTAACATACAATCCTCCAATAGATACCTATTACTGTGATAATAATCCAGTAGAATGTAGACCCCTTCCTAGTATCTTACCTAAGTTTGAAATACAGGAGCGAACCACAACGGTACAATGGGTTACGTTTTTTACATTCCAAGTATTAGATGCTTACTCAACATCACGAGCAATAAAGTATGATTGTATAAGAGAAATAAATCCACTGTTCACAGAACGTCCAAGTGATACTAGAATAATTGCAACAAAAACTTTATTACTGGCACCAGCATTGTTATACAACGATGGTTATAGAAAAATTACCCCAGACGAATTAGACGATACTAACATGCTATATATGTTTGTAGTAGCAAATAACTTTAGATTGTTAAACGAAGCCAAAGATACTTGTAATAAAATTCGTTAAAAATAAATACATACATGTTAAAAGAAAAAGTTATAGAAGTCAAACATTACTCAGATAGACTATTCAGTTTCAAAACTACTCGAGATAAAACATTTAGATTTAAAAACGGCGAATTTGCTATGATTGGATTAGATATTGAGCCCAAAAAAATTATGAGAGCATATAGTATTGTAAGTACTAATTACGATGACTATTTAGAATTTTTAAGTATAAAGGTTGAAAACGGTCCTTTAACAAGCAGGTTGCAGAACATACAGATTGGAGATGAAATATTAGTAAATCCAAAATGTACAGGAAGTTTAGTAGTTGATTATTTACTACCAAAGAAAAATTTAATTTTATTAGCAACCGGTACAGGAGTAGCACCATTTGTTAGCATAGCAAAGGACCCTGCTACATATGACAGATTTGAAAACGTCTATCTATTTCATACCGTAAGAAAAGTTGCTGAAATTACTTATAAATCAGAGTTTACTGAAGTAGAAAAATATATGCCTTTAACTTATGTGCCTTCTGTAACAAGGGAACAATATTTTAGGCAGGGCAGATTTTGGAATCATATAGAACCTGTGTTAGGAAGAAATTTTGATATAAATCAGGATTCCATTATGGTATGTGGTTCTCCTTCTTTAAATAAGGAATGTAGACAAACCTTTAAACATCAAGATTGGCAAGAGGGCAACACTGGTGAAATGGGTAATTTTATGCTAGAACGTGCATTTGCAGACTGATAAATATCGTTATGAAATGGTTATATAGCGGGTATGCCGTAGCAGTATCTATAGTCTTATTACTCGCACTAAGGGTAGTCGATCCTACACCATTACAAAGTCTTAGAGGTCAAGTATTTGATAGTTACCAACAACTAGATGCAATAGTACCAAGTCAAGATGTTGTGTTGCTTAACTTTGGCGAAAACACATTGGCAACTTATGGACAGTATCCATTCCCCAGACAATATTACGCTCAACTAATTGTAGACGTTGCTAGTAAAAATAGCGGTGTTTTAGGGTGGACTATTATGTTTCCTGAAACAGATAGATTTCAGGGAGACGAAACTTTCGCTAGTTTTCTAAAACAAAATGTAGTAAACGTACCCGGTGCAAGAAGAAACCCTATAAATTTTAATGTATTAAGCCAGACACCTAGTGTTAAAGGAATTAAAACATCAGGACCTCATATAGGGACAGGAACAATAGGCCCAGTACCTGCAAAAGATTATTTACTTAAATGGCCTAACTTAGTAACTAATGTACCTATGTTAGAGTCTGTAGCAAATGGTAAAGGCGTAAATGCATCTGCACCACAACCAGACAATCAAACAAGAACGTACCCACTAGCAATTACAGTAGAGGATAGAATTTATCCAAGTTTTGCTGTTGAAATGCTTAGGGTAAGTAGAGGGCAAAAGAGTTACATTGTTAAGACTAGTGAAATAGGTATACAAGAAGTTGCTGTAAAAGGACTTGAACCAATAATTACACAACCAGACGGTACAGCATATATACGTTTTAATAATAGTTTTGAAACTATAGAATATACAGGAGCAGACAGCATACCAGATTTAGCAGGTAAAATGGTGATAGTGGGTGTTACAGCAGAAGGTATAGCGAACCCTGTACCTACTCCACGTGGTAATTTGTATCCGCAAGAGATACAAGCTCATATGCTACAAAACTTTATAGATGGTAGTAATATAACTAGAAGTCAATTGAGTGCTATCACAGAGCTTCTCATAGGGCTACTGACTATGGTTCTTGTTGCTTTAGCAGTATATAGATTACCTTTGCTATTAACAGCACCTATGGCTCTAGCAATATTAGGTGGTATAGCATATTATAGTGTAAGACAATACACAGGAAGTTTAGTATTAGTAGATGCCACTTTCCCTGTTTTATCAGGATTTCTAGTGTTTACACAGGCGGCATTTAATAACTTCTATAAACAATTTAAATTACGAGAACAAATTAAGAAACAGTTTGAGCATTACTTGGCACCAGCAATGGTTAAGAAGTTACAAAAAGATCCTAGTTTGTTAAAGTTAGGCGGAGATACAAGAACAATGACTTATTTGTTTTCAGACATTCGTGGATTTACTCCTATATCGGAACAGTTTAAAACAGACCCACAAGGCTTAGGTAATCTTATTAATAGGTATATGACACCAATGACTGATCTAGTTATGCGTAAAGAAGGAACTATAGACAAGTATATAGGCGATGCCTTAATGGCGATATGGAATGCTCCACTTGATGTAGATAATCATGCTCAGTTGGCAATAGAAACAGCACAGGAAATGGAAGTTGAACTTAAAAATCTTAATAAAGAACTTAAAGCAGATGGACTTATGGAGTTAGGTGTTGGTATAGGTATTAATACAGGCGATGCTGTCGTAGGTAATATGGGCAGTAACCAACGTTTTGATTATACAGTATTAGGTGATAGTGTAAACTTAGCGGCAAGACTAGAAGCACAAACAAAAGAGTATGGTGTGTTTTTTATGTTTACAGAGCATACATTAAAACAAATTACAACACCAGAAAATTTAGTAATGCTAGATAAAATTGCAGTTAAAGGACAGACAGCACCGGTCACAATTTATACTATATTAAAAGACCACAAGTATGCAAGAACGGTAAATAGATTAGTAGATGCATATCAAAACAGAGAGTGGGCAGAGTGCGCCAATCAACTAGAAATAATTAAAGATCATAATTGGAATGATACACTTGCAGAACTTTATGCAGAAAGAATTAAACAGCCTATGCCTATGGGTGATTGGGACGGAGTAGAAAGGAAAACATCCAAATGATAAAATTAGATAAAATTAAAAAAGAAAATTGTATATCAGAACCATACGAGTATCTTTTAATAGAAAATTTCATAGAGCAACTAAGCGATCAAGATCTATATAATAATTATATATCTAATGCAAGTGTAATTGATGAAGATGAAGCCTTCTGTAGTATGACAGAACATATGGTAGAAGACATCATTAGAGAAAATAAAAATATCATGTTGCAAAAAATAAATAAAATGTGGGATTTAGAAATTGTAGATATTTGGACTAGTATGAATATGTTTACTAAACCTACACATCACTTACCAATACATAATGATCATCATTGTGTGGAAAAATCTCCAGTTAGAGGTATATTATATTGTAACCCACAAAAAGTTTTTGGAACTGGAATACATGAAAATGAATTTAATAATAACGGTGAAAATATAGGAGGCCAACTGCTTTTAGAGGCTGGCGGTAACCCGGGCGATTTATTATTAATAAAAGTTTCGCCAAATAGTTGGCACTCAACAATAACTAAAAAAGATACAGATACAAATAGGCTTACTTGTAATATGTTTTTTGTCCCTGATATGGACGTACAATTTTAATTATTCGTCTGGCTCCCAATCCTTTATATTTCTAAAAAACATATAGTAATGTCTAAAATCTTTTAGTTGTTGTTTTGCATGAAATAACTCTAAAGGTATTCCATCACCATGATTTACTAAAGGAAAATAATATCTTTTAATTATTTTTTCTAATTTTTTTACATCTTTACCGAGAGCATCTAGTAGTATATTATTGTATTCTAAATCAGTAACTAATGCTACTAACCAATGATGGAAAGGGTGTTCCGGATTGAATCTTGCTGTAGCCTCTCTTGTTTGATAGTACAAACCTCTTATTGGGTTCATTCCGGGCCTGTATAATTTCGTAATTTCTGGAAATTTAAAACTTTCATGTTCAGTAGCCATAGTCTTTATGACTCTAGCATAGTCTTTTTTCATTGCTGTTTTTAGGGACTCGATATTTTCGCCAATATTCTGGTGATACTGATTTAACAGTTTATCAAATATTTTTTGATACTTCGGAGATAACTTCTCATAATAGACGTCTTGTATTTCGTCTATTTCTATGGCACCTTCTAGTAGTGTATGTGGAATTGTAGTTGTTCTTTCGAAATTGTCTAGTTCAGTAGTTATCCGCAAAAGTACAAAATCGATTATTTCGCCTTTGCTCATAGTATTATTTATTAAGAATTGATGGCTAATATAGTGTGTAGTTTATCAGTGCCACCGTTTTTATTTAGGGTAATATGTGAACCATTATGTAAAGGCTTAGGCCATACTCCTATATCTACCCAGGCATAACCGGCACTCTCATTGTTTAATTTAGGAATAAATTCTTCCTCAATCACATACACAAAACTGTAGTAATAAAAATTCTTATCTTTACTTTGATATACGTCTATAGGATTTAATTTTTGTAATTCCGGAACAAATCCGATTTCTTCATCTAGTTCTCTGGTAATACATTGATATGGTGTCTCTCCCTTCTCAAGCATTCCGCCCCAGAATCCCCATGTGTTATTAAATTTTTTGTTTCCTTCTCTGAGTTGTAATAAGCACCTGCCTGTATCTTTGGCAAGGAAAACAACTCCTGCCGCTGTGGTACTCATTATAGTGATACGCTCCAAAATCCAGGGTTATATTCGCCTTCATAACTACTTATCCAAGATGTTCCGGTCCATTTGTATTGTTTGGAAGTAAATCCGTTAGTTGTAAATTGATCATCGCTAACATTTTCTGAATCAAATACAACAGTCCAAGCAGAACCATTGTATTCTATAATATCATTATCATTGGCATCTATATTCCAATTAGGGTATCCTATATTATCTAAGGATTCTGTAATAAGATATCTCTGACCTGTAGTAGCAGTATCTAATGTACCGTCTCCCGGATAGTTTTCTTTTGGATTAATAATTTTATTTACATCATCTAATGTATCTGATGGTAATGTATCTGTATCTAAATTGAATATTAAAGAAGATCCTGATAGAGGATTTTTAGATATGCTACCAACAACCATGTTTAATGCATTATCGCTGTCGTTTGAAATATTTAATTTTAATAAACTTGTTGCTGTAATTTCTCCCTGCATAAGAAAAATATCTTCCCATTTCTTTTCAATACCTGCATTATCAACTAAAATTGCAGAACTTCCTGTAATTTGTAAATGGTGATCATTAGGCGTAACAATAACTTCTGCTGTATCTACAATAGACCCAAAGAAGTCTGCATAGTCTTCGCTGTAACCCAAGTCCTGTATGTTGCTTGTTGAATGCACATCAGCAATAATCTTTTGAATTATACTTTGACGTTTTACTTTTGCTGGAGGACTTATCCAAATAGGGATAGCAAAATTTAAGGTTGCTATATCTAAAGACTCGTCTACACCCGCAGGTATAGATCTACTAGTCCAGTTAATGTCCATAAGTTCTACTTCAAATACACTAGACCAATCTAAAGGATTATCATTAGATTGTAATTGTATACTTGGATTAAATAATACAAATATTTGTTCAAGTATTTGTAATTTTGTATCTGTATTAGTGGTCCAAATGTCTACATTTAAAGTTAAATTATATGGAACAGGCATATATCTTTGTGTGGTATATAGATTACCCTGAACTGAAGAATACGTTCCTGTTTCTTTATTAAAATCTCTTTCTGCTACCTGTTGAGTGTCTACTAAAAATGGTTCATGCGTTCTATCTCTTGCAGGTTGTATACTACCTATTGTAACAGCAATAAATGGTGCACTATTAATAACATTCTCAGAATTATTACGCAATATACTTGCAACCATTCTACTAGAATCACCGTATCGTGCCGGTACTTGGTTATATTTAATTCCTTTTTTTGTACTCTCTTTTACTTTAAAATTAGAGAATACTCTGATAAGTTGAATCAGATATCTTTTAATCTGTTCGTCATACCAATAGTCTAAATTTTTACCTGCCATTAGTTGTCTGTCCTAGGTTTTACAACCTTACTTAAATTTACTTTTTCAGGTGTAGATGTACCGTCTGTTTCGCTTGTAATATTATCATTGTTTATAAATGTACTAAGAATTTTATTTGCGGCCGCCCAATTTCCTCTACTATCGGTACCAACATTTAACCAACGTGTTCCTGATTTTTTAAATAATCTATTTGGACTAAAGTCCGTTCTTAAAAAGTAATCACCGTCACTGGTACCGCTTGTAGGAAATGTAGAACCACTGCCTACTATACTTAAACCATTAATCGGTTGCCCATCATTGCCAGCAAAATCTAAACTTGGTGCAGGTTTATCTGGTACAGAGTCATCAAAATACAGATGTGTGTTGTTTCTATATTGTGGGTCATAAGGAACATCTTTTTCTGCTTGATCTAATATTTTTTCATTTATATTAATCTCATTTGCATATGTACTAATGAGATTACGAAGATCGCCTTCTTCCTCTCCAGTTCCAAGAATATCTCTGTACTCTTGTGAATCTGTAATAGGTCCTAACTTAACCTGCCATAAATGAGGCCACCATTTAGGGTCGTACCCCTCTGCCGGCCTTGCTCCGTCTGTTATTACATAAAATCTATTAATAGCCTCATCGCTACCTAATAATAAGTCGTCTCTCAAATGGGGTAATTCTAAAACGTCACCTGGCATTAATTTACGTCCAACTGACTCCACCATGCTTTCAATATGAAAATTCATAAAAAGTGTATCGTTTGCTAGGAACATACCAAATTGTGTTAGGTCAAATCCGTCATTACTCCCAATATCATATTGTCCTCTTAGTTCATATATGTTCTCATCATATTTTCTATCTCTATTTTCTAAAAATAATAGATCTTGTATAAAGACTTCGCTATTGTTTCCTGCTTCTGCAGAAGGACGTGTAGGGTCTTTACCATCAGAGTCTGTATGAACTCCTAGATATTTGTGTACATGTACTCCGGTGCCACCAGCATGAAGGTGTTCACCGACAATTCTGTCAGTAAACGAGTAGTCATTTGTTTTGACTGGATTCCATAAACTTAATCTAGGCATATTACTATTTATCTACTTTAGAAATACAAAATCATTAATTGTAAATATTTAAAAAATACTCGATAAATATAGGTATGACAGCAGTAAGAGGTGCAAGGCCTATAAGGAATAAAGAAATATTAGACTTTGATTCTCATATACAAAAAAATGATTTAATTGTTCCTACTATAGAAGAATATTCTGATGTTTGGAGAAACTGGTTAAATTATAGTGATAATAAAAGTATATTAGGGTTAGAGCATTTTACTCATACGGATTATACACAGGGCACATCACAGACCTTTGATAATTTTATATTAAAACATTGTAATACAAAAGAAATAATAGTTGTACAAGGTGATTTTCAATACCATGCCTGCCTTGGAAAACATGTAAACTTTAAAAATATTTATGAGAACGAACATAGTCAAATAAATTTAGAGGAGCAATTACACGGAAAAAATTTACATGCATTAATTATAAGTGCTCCTTTTAGTGACTTTGGATGTCTGCACCCAGACTTTGATCATCTAATGAAAGTATGCAATGTACATGATATTCCTGTGTGTTTAGACTTGGCATATTGGGGAATAGCAAAGGATATAAATTTAAATTTAAATGATTATCCTGCAATTAAAGAAGTTACATGCAGTCTTAGTAAGCCTTTCTTTACATTAGAGAATCACAGAGTAGGCGTACGTTTTACAAGGGAGTATGTTGACGATGGTATAAGTATGCTTAATGAAGTAAAAATGGCAAATAATTATTCTATGGCATTAGGTGTAGAGTACATGAAAAACTTTTCAGCAGATTATAATTGGATAAAATACAGACAGAAATACGAATTGATATGTAAAGATGAAAACTTGATTTGGACTGACTGCATAATATTTGGATTAGGAGATGAAGAAAGACACGAAGAGTTCAATAGAGGTATCGAAGGTAATTACAGAGTTTGTGTTAGTGAGTGGCTAGGTGATTGTTGATCATGTTTTTAAAACATATAGTTGTAAGCGAATCTGAACCACCAAAGAATTTAATAAAAGAAAGTTATACCCCTGCTATAAAAAATTATTTTACAAGCAATACATATGATGATTATCATATACAACCAATAGAATATGTAAATATTAACGAACTCAAAATTTTATTATCTACTCTTGATATTACAAAGGATATGATATTATGCATATCTTTTTTTCGTAGTGCTCACAGTAGGTTTTTTGATATACTTAATATTAATAATTTATTTTTTAATAGGTTTTTACAGAAGTCACGTAAAAATAAATTAATTTTATCTGAGCCTTTGGAATGTTTTGACTATAGAAATATTATAGAACATTTTATAAAACCGACTATTTGGAGCCAGGTTAAATTTCTTACTTGTAATATGGATATAGAATACGGACCTAGATATACTATACCTATTCTTAGATTTAATTCTTTTATACCTTTCACCTATAATATTTTAAAAAACAGTACACAAAACAAATATATTGTAGATAAGGATTTTTTTATACCTGCAAATACTATTAGGGGAACAAAATATATTGTTATGCACCTTCTTAACAAAGCAGGATTGTTAGAGGATAATTATTACACATACGGTGAATATACTGATTTACAAAAGGAAAAAACAAATAGAGATAGCAAAATTTTTTTTAACGGTTCGACTCAATTTGATACTTTATCTGATGCTCTGCACAATTACGAAGTCGAAAAGCATCATATAGAAATACAAGAGACGCCAAGTGGTAATAGATATCTTGATTTACAATACAATGAAAAATTAGATATGTATTATAAATCCTGCAGGATAGGGGTTGTGATAGAAGATTATTTTTTAATAGGAAAAGAGGATAAATTTGTTTATCATAAACTTTTTAATATTGCCACTGAAAAGACATTTCATTATGTATTTTTAAAAAAACCTTTTGTAGTATTCCAATGTAAAAATTTTTTACGCAATTTTAGAAAACTAGGGTTTGAGACATTTTCCCCATTTATAAATGAAGACTACGATGATATAGAAGATGATATAGAAAGGTTTCAAGCAATAGTATTAGAAATGCAAAGAATAGCAAATTTATCAGAAGAAGAAAAGAAAACCCTTTTAAGAAATTTAGGACAACGTTGTAATCATAATTTTAGCCTTATGTCAGAAATGCATAATAAAAATCAACTAATACTATAAATAGTTAAATAATATAACTACACACAGGAGACATATAAATGATAGTTAATTCTCATAACGATTGGGACCCATTAGAGGAAATAATCGTAGGACATGCTCACCACAGCAGAATAGCAACTGACATTTCAGCAAGAAGTTTCAGTTATGCACCTTTTAAGAAAGAGGATGTAGAAAAATTAGAAGGCACATACCCGCAATGGGTAATTGATGAAGCCAATGAAGATGCAGACGGACTAGCGGACACACTTACAAAAATGGGTGTTAAAGTACACCGACCTTCTATAGTCGATTGGGATAATGTTAATTATGATATTGGACAAGGTTGGAATACCAAAGGCTGGTATAGTTGGTGTCCTCGTGATTTAATACTACCATTAGGGGATATGTTAATTGAAACACCTACTCCTGTTAGAGCAAGATACTTTGAAGCAAAACAATTATATAAAGATATTATGTATGAAGCATTTGAAGATGGTGCATTATGGTTAGAAGCACCTAAGCCAAGATTACACGATGACATGTTTCAGTTTGAGGATATCGTAGACAAAGCAACACTACTTGATCATGAGATATGTTTTGATGCTCCAAATATTGTAAGAGTTGGTAGAGATTTATTATATCAAGTAAGTAATTCAGGAAATATGAAAGGCTTTAAATGGTTAAAAAGATTATTAGAACCAATGGGATATAGATTACATTATAGTGAACTGTATAGTTTTGCACATTTTGATAGCACTATTGTTCCACTAAGACCAGGATTAGTATTAATGAATAGTAGTAGGGTAACTCCTGAAAACTGTCCTGAGATATTTAAATCATGGGATAAAATTTGGTTTGACGATTGTGTGGTACAGGGAAGTAAATTAGCAGACGAAGGCTACATGCCACCTTGTTCTCCATACATTGGAATGAATCTACTAAGTGTAGATGAGAATACAGTTATCTTAGACTCAGCACAAGAGCCTCTGATGCGTGAACTAGACAAGTACGGTATAGATAGTGTACCTGTACAGTTTAGACATTCTATGACGCTCTCTGGCGGTATACATTGTGCTACTTTAGATCTTAGACGTAAAGGTACGTTAGAGAGTTACTGTGATTAAATATGGACACATAGATAACTATGGAATTACTCATGAACAAATGAGTCAGTTAAACTTTGACGATTACTCCCAGTGTTATCAACAGACACCTGCTGTAGAACAATATTATACAGAACATAATAGTAGTATATGGCAGATGTTTGAGACCTCACCACAATGGGTACATGACTTATCTAAAAAAATACCACAAGACTTTGATCATCATGTTGTTAGTGTAATTAATATTCCACCAGGACAAACTATTCCGCATCATGTTGACAAACATTTTAAACTTAAACAAGAGCATGGCGAAGGCGAAAGTTATCGTTACTTGATATTTTTAGAAGATTGGAAACGTGGACACTATTATGAAGTACACGATCAGCCTTTTGTTAAATGGAAAGCAGGTGAATGGGTAAAGTTTGGAATAGACGATTGGCACATAGCAGGTAATATGGGAGAACAACCTTTTTACTCTGCACAAATTACTGTTTTAAAAAAATGATTAAAGGAAAAATAGATCTTTCCTGGCTAGATGAAAGAGAATTATATTTAACAAAGTTTGTTGAAGAAACAAATACGGTTTGGTCAGGTGGTTACTGGAAAGATAATAATATGCCTGTACCGGATTACCCAGGCGACGGGCCAATTGTTTTACAAACATACGATGATTTTGCCCCAATGTGGGCACATAAGATTAAAGAAATGTTTTCTTTTGTGGATTATTCTATGGTGACAGTAAATTGTATAAAGCCCGGAAGATTTATAGGACCACACATAGATAAATTTTTTAGACTTAACGATTTAGCAGAATTAAATAAATGGGACATAAAAGGAAAAATACCTGTAAGAGTAAATGTTTTCTTACAGGATAAAGTAATGGGACATTTTTTAGAAATAGAAAATCAGTCTTTTACTACATACGAAAAGGGTGATTATAGTTTTATCTTAAAGGATCAAGTACATTGTGTCAGTAATGTAAGTAATATAAATAGATACACATTACAGGTAACAGGGTACGCAAAAACAAAGGACATACAATGAGAATATTTATAACAGGCGCAGACGGTTTTATAGGTTCAGCAATGGTAGAAAGACTAAAAGACAATCATGAATTAGGTTTTTTAGAATATGATTTAAGAGATCACATACAGGTAAAGGCACAATTACATGATTTTAATCCAGATGTTATAGTACATTTGGCGGCAAGAACAGAAGTACAAGATAGTTTTTATGAACAAATTGTATTCTCAGAAGTGAACTATGTAGGCACAGTAAATTTAATTGAGTCGGCTTCTACACTCCCTAACTTAAAAAACTTTGTATTTGCAAGTACAATGGAAGTATATGGTTGGCAACCAATCAGTGATTTAATCAGAGACGGGTTAGAGGACGAAATATTTGCCTTTGATGAGGAAACACAACCTAATCCAAACGCCCCCTACGCCGTTGCAAAATATGGCTGTGAAAAATACTTAGAGTATGCACACAGAAGTTTAGGTTTGCCTTTTACTGCTATTAGACAGACAAACGCATATGGCAGAAAAGATAATGACTTCTTTGTAACTGAACAAATAATTACACAAATGCTAAAAGATCCTAATGAGATTAATTTAGGATATGGTGAGCCATATAGAAACTTTATTTACATAGATGATTTGCTTGATGCATGGCAACAAGTAATAGAAAATCCTGATAAGTGTCAAGGAGAGATATTCTGTATTGGGCCTGAAAATGCAATTAAAATTAAAGACTATGTAGATATGATTGCAGAAAAATTAGACTGGAAGGGAACAGTAAATTGGGATACCAAACCACCAAGACCAGGTGAAATTTATATTCTTAATAGCACAAACAAAAAAATTACTTCTAAATTAGGATGGTCTCCTAAAGTAGAACTTAGTGATGGGTTAGATAAAACCATCGCAGTTTGGAAAGATATTATAGAAAATGAAAAACCTCATAATCATGATATGCCTCACAGGAAATTTTCTAAAGGAAAATAATGTACTATGACCTCCGTATCTCTTGTACAAGTTAATTTTCAGACAGGACCGCATCATTTAAACAGTTATTATTTGCCTTATAGTGTAGGCGCTCTATGGTCTTTTGTAGAGCAAAACAAACGAATAAAAGAAAATTATGATATATCTAATATAATTTTTAGACGTGAACCTCTAGAAGATTTAATCTTAAAACATAAAGATACGGATATTGTATTGCTAAGTTTATATATCTGGAACAAAAACTATTGCTTTAAATTAGCAGAGAAATTAAAAGAAGCATATCCAGATATAATAATTCTTATGGGCGGTCCTGAATTACCATGGAGGAACGATGACTTCTTTGAAAAATATCCTTTTATAGATAGTATAGTTATAGGAGAAGGAGAACTAGCATTACAGCATATTTTATTACAACATCTAGATGGCCAAGAAATTGATAAAGTTAATAAATTTGAAAGAATGAAAGAATTAGACTTACCTAGTCCTTATCTAAATGGAATGTTTGATCAATTAGTTAAAGAACATACAGATATAGAATGGGTTCCTACTATAGAAACGGACAGAGGATGTCCTTACAGTTGTACTTTTTGTGACTGGGGTAGTGCAACTGCAAGTAAAATGTATAAATTTTATTTTGATAGAATAGATTTAGAACTTGATTGGATAGCAAAACATAAATTACCGTACCTTTCTCTAACATCAAGCAATTTTGGAATTTTTAAAGATAGAGATGTTAAGATTGCAGAAAAAATAGTAAAACATAATAAAGAAACCGGGTGTCCTAACGGATTGAGCGTAAGTTATGCCAAAAATAGTAATGATACAGTAGTAGATATTGTTAAAATGTTTACAAATGCAAAAATACAGACTGGTGTTACCTTAAGTTTGCAAACAACAAGTGATCATGTTTTAGAAAATATAAAAAGAAAAAACATGAAGATAAATTCCATTACTGAAGTTACTGATCTTGCCAATAAAAATCATCTTCCGGTACTAACAGAATTAATTTTAGGAATGCCCGGAGAGGACAGTATCTCTTGGCGTAATACTTTAGAACAAGTAATACAGAATAATATTTTAAATTTAGATGTTTATTTCTTACAACTATTAATAAATTCTCCAATGTATGTAAAACAAATTAAAGATTATAATCTTCAAACGTTTGAAGCATTTGATTTCTTTTACGGTGTACACACAGGTGATTTTTTAGAAGACAGAAAAATTGGGATAGCAGAATCTATAGAAGTAATACAATCAACAAATACATTTAATAAAGAACAACTTATAGATGAAAGTATATTTACATGGTTTGTATTAGGTTTTAACATGTATGGTATTTCAAATATATTATCTAAATATTTATTTGATACAACTAATTATTCTTATATGGAATTTTATCAATCTTTATATGAATCCTTACTTAAAGAAGACAAATATTTTTCAACTTGGATTAAACAAATAAAAGATGGTATTTATAGATGGCAAGACACTGGATATATGGATGCTGATATCGGAGGACTTAGTATTCAGGGTTGGCAGTATTTCCATTCTCTCATGCCAATTATTCAAAATAATGATTTAGTTGACCATTATATAAATTTTGTTGCTGATCATTTTAGTAACAAAGTTGACGAAAAAGTACTAAATGACTATAAAAAACTATCTAAACATCAAATTAAACAGTTTAATAGATATATAACTTACGAAAAAATACTAGAATTAGAATCTGGTGCTTTTGGAGAAACTGTAAAGATAGTTGATAGATTCAATCAGTTTCCTAAAAATATAACAGAACATTTAGAATTTCTATTTTTTGGCAGACGTAGAAGTTGGCACATGAATATAATTCTTGACAAATAGAACAAAGTTTGTTAGAATTGTTTTTTTAGGAAATTTATGGAAAGTTATATAATAGCAATAGTATTCATTCTAGCAAATACTTATTTTTCATTTAAAGCAGGTGAGACAACTGGTAGATTTGAGGGTATGATCAGTATTACTCAATTTTATAAGGACAAAAATGTTTTAAAAGATAAAAAGAAAATATTAGGGTTTAAAAAATGGCCCCTGCCTATACAAGTATTATATGGCAACCCAGACCCAAAGTTTTTTAAGGAATAGAATGGCAAGAAGAAAGAAGCAAAGAAGTACATACTTATTAAAAGAACCTAATTGGAAAGAACTTTCTTTGATTACAGATTTAGAAAACCGTAAAAAGGCAATTAGTAATGCAGAATATTTTGTGCATTATGAGATATCCACAAAACAAAAACAAGAGGCAATGATCAAATGGATCAAACAGGAAAGTGGATGGGACAAAAACGATATTAAATTTATAGTATCTATAGATAAAGGATACTTTTCCTCTATGGGTAAAACAGCATGGACATCTAATAAATTAGGATATTGGCCCGAAGGCATTATAGATTACATACACGAAAAATGTAAATCACACTGGTTACAATTAGGTAAAAAATATTACGTTGAAAAACAAGAAAAGTCTAAAGACAAAGCAACTAAAGTAATAAGCATACAACAAAGAATGCGTGAACAGGTATCCTCTTTGTGCGGTTCATGGGAATGTAAACTAGATGAGTTTATAGAAAAGGAATCGTTTGATTTAAAAGAATTCGATCCCTATAATGATATGAGAGCATACCAACCTGCTATAAAACCAGCACATGCTAAAATAATAAAGGATTTATATAATAAAGAATTATCAGAAGCTCAAGAAGTTGTGGACTGGAACGACCCTGATATTAAAGAAGGGTATTCTCATTTTACAGTTAAGATGCGTAAAGGCCAGTTAGAGTTTTTCGAAAAAATACAAACAGCATGTGATACCTTAATAGATACAGGTAAGGCAATTCGTAAACCTAGAAAACCTAAGCCTATAGATAGAGACAAACTTGTAAAGAAATTAAAATATCAAATTAATGATAGTGATCTTGGTATTGCTAGTATTAATCCTGTTGATTTAATTGATGCATCAGAACTATGGGTGTATAATACTAAATCAAGAAAGTTAGGAATATATAAAAAAACAGAGTTAAGTATAGGACTTTCAGTTAAAGGCACAAGTATAAAGGATTTTAATACAGAAACCAGTTTCCAAAAGACATTGCGTAAACCAGCCGAACAGATCAAAGCAATAAAAAATTCTACTAAAGCAAAGATTGGTGTTTATTTTGAAGATATTAAAACAACACCAACAAAATTAAGTGGTAGAATAAATGATACTACCATACTTTTAAAGGTTTTTTAATTAAAATTAGATAAATAGTAGTATGCCAATAGATCAAATAGGATATAAAAGTAGAGAAGAACTTATTAAAGAGATACAACTACGTCTGGCTGATGGTATTGTTGATGTTGAATTAGACAGAGCACATTATGATGTAGCCATAGATAAGTCTTTAGCAATTTATAGACAACTAAGTGCTGGTAGTGTTGAAGAAAGTATAATATTTTTTACAACACAAGATGGCGTAACTGAGTATACATTACCAGATGAAGTAATGGAAGTAAGAAGACTTTATCGTAGAGGTATAGGCTCTAATAGTGGCGGCGGAACAAACTTCGATCCATTTGACGTTGCATTTAATAACATGTATATGCTACAAGCAGGACAAGTAGGTGGACTAGCAGTATTTGATGCCTTCTCACAATATAAAGAAACAATTGGTAGAATATTTGGAAGTGAATATAATTTCCTTTGGAATAGAAATACTAAAAGATTAAAGATATTAAGAAACGTTAGGCATGAAGAAGAAATTGCAGTAGGCGTATATAACTTTATACCGGAAAGTATTTTATTAAAAGACGTTGGTTCTAACCCATGGTTGGCCGCTTACGCACTAGCACAATCTAAAATGATGCTAGGAGAAGCAAGAAGCAAATACACCAGTGGGCTTCCAGGAGCCGGTGGTGCAATACAGTTAAATGGTGATGCCTTAAAAGCAGAAGGACAGACAGAAATAGAAAGCCTTAAAGAAAGACTGCATAATATGGAAGAAGGTAATACTCCTCTAGGATTTGTGATAGGATAATGATAATAGGTATTTGCGGTTTTATAGGCAGTGGCAAAGATACAGTTGCTAATATGTTTGTAGAACGTGGATGTGTTCATGACAGTTTTGCGGCACCCCTTAAAGATTTATGTTCCAGCATTTTTGGTTGGGAAAGATCTATGCTGGAAGGCGATACTATTGAAAGTAGAGATTTCAGAGAAACATCTGATATGTTTTGGACTAGAAAATTAGGCGTACCGAACTTTACTCCTAGACTAGCATTACAACTTTTAGGTACGGAAGTTTTAAGAAATCACTTTGATCAGAATATTTGGCTAAACAGTTTAGAATACCGTATAAGAAAACAAATAGAAAATGCTCCATGTACAGTTGTAAGTGATGCGAGATTCAGAAATGAATTAGATCTTATAAAAGAAATGGGCGGTGTTATCATTTGGGTGCAACGTGGAGAACTACCTGAATGGTTTGAAACAGCAAAGACGGCACACGAAAACGTTGTAAGCAGAAAGATAATGCAGACAAAATACAGAGACGTTCATGAGAGTGAGTGGAATTGGGCAGGCTACCCAGTTGATTACGTTATAGATAATAATGAAACCCTCGAAGATCTAGCCAAACAAGTTGAAAGTATCAGAGATTGGAAAACTGGTAAGTTTCAACAAACACTTAAAATAGTTTAATACCAACTAATACCTCTAAATTCCGTAAATACGGCGTAATTACATATTTTGATAAATAAGTGTATACGACAACGTATCTAATATATTAGGAGAAAAATATGGCAACATTAGTAAGTCCTGGTGTTAGCATTAGTGTATCAGACGAGAGTTTTTATGCTCCGGCTGGAACAGGTTCAGTTCCTTTAATCGTAATAGCAACTGCTCAAGATAAGAGTAGTCCAGACGGTTCAGGTACTGCAGGTTATACAACTTCTGCAACAGCGGGTAAATTATACAAAATTTCAAGCCAAAGAGAATTATTACAAACATATGGTAATCCAACATTTAAATCAAGTGGCGGAACTCAACTACACGGTGACGAAAGAAACGAATACGGCCTATTAGCCGCATACAGTTTCTTAGGCGTAGCCAATAGTGCATATGTTTTAAGAGCAAATGTAGATTTAGACGCATTGGCACCTAGTGCTACAGCACCTACTACAGCACCAGCAGATGGTTCATATTGGTTAGACACAACATCTACAGTCATCGGTATTAAAATACATGATGGTACAAATTGGTTAAACAAAGTAGCAAAAACAACTGAAGCATCAGATTTAGAATCTAATGGAAAACCAAAAATTGCTTTTGGTAAAAAAGATGATTTTGCAGTAGTTTATACAGATAATGCAGGTGTTACTCAAGCAATATTCAAAGTATACCAAAAAACATCAAACAGTACTTGGGATTTAATTGGGTCCAACGATTGGAACACCAATACATCTACAGCATATGCTGAAATTGGTTATAACTATCAGTTACCAGCAACTAGATCAGGCGGCGGTGCCTTACAATCAGGTGATGTATTTGTAGCAATTAATGAACCAAATAACGGAAGTACATTTGGATTAAAATTATATAGTGCTAGTGCAAATCAGTTTGCATCAGTAACTTCTTTTGCTGTTAAATCAATGCAAGAAGCATATGCAGAAAGCAGACACGGTACAACACCTTTAGTCGGTGATATCGTTATTGATGTATCAGGTGATGGCACTAATGCAAAGGATGGTCAAGCAACATTTGAATTAAAAAGACATAACGGCGGAACAACAGTAACAGCAGAAAGTAGTGCTAACGTAAGTGTATTAGACCTTACATCACACACTGGTGATGCTGTAAGTATTTACATGAGAGTCAATGACGGAGCCAATGTCGCTGTTAAATTTAGAACAGATGGCGATGCAGACGGTAATGCAAGTGTTGATGATATGATTACAGATATAAACTCAGCAATTAGTAATGCAAATGCATCTTTATCTAATACAGCAAATGTTATTGCAGTAAATAATAATGGTAAAATTAAAATTACCAACTCTGATAATAAAGATATCTTGCTATGGAACGGTAACGTTGCAGGATTTGGTCCAGCACAACTTAACTTAACAGCAGATGATCCTTACAGTAACTTTAAAGCATTAAGTTTCACAGCAAAAAGTACAGCAATAACAGGTACTTTAGCAGACGGAACATTATGGTATGACTCAGTTGTAAGTGCAGACAATGTAGATCTTTTAGAAAATGATGGAACCAACGGATGGCAAACATTTTCAGGTGATGTTCAAATTAAAACAACAGTACCAACTAAGAAAGCAGATGGTGTAAGCAGTTTATCAAACGGCGACGTATGGATTAGCGGTAGTGATTTAGAAAACTATCCAAAAATTTATAAGTATAGTACAGCATTAACTGGCTGGACACTAGTTAATAGTGCAGATCAAGACAGCCCAGACGGCGTTATATTTGCTGATTTTAGATCAAGTACAGCAGGTTCTATTCTTAGCGGGGCACCATCTAGTAGTACTTCACCAGTAGGAATACTTGGTTGGAACAAAGCACTTAGTGGCGGTAATGTTAAGAAATGGAACTCATTACTTTCATACTGGCAAGATGCAAGTGGTAACAAGTCTGATGGCTCACCTTACATGTTAAGAAAAGCACAAAGGCAAATGATTGTTAAAGAACTTCAATCAGCAATAACAAGTAATCAAGATATCAGAAACGAAACTAATAGATTTAATATTGTTTCTGTTCCTGGATATTCTGAACTTGCAGATGAAATGATTGCATTAGGTGTAGATAGAAAGAACACAGTTTTTAGTGTTATAGACTCACCATTTAGATTGGCTTCAGATGCTACAAGTACAAGTGCTTGGGCAAACAACAGTAACCTTGCAGGTGAAAACGGCGAAGACGGTTTACTAGCAAGTGATCCTTATGCGGCTGTATATTATCCACACGGACTATCTACTAATCTAGATGGAGCAAGTGTGTTTGTACCAGCATCACATATGGCATTGAGAACTATTGCATTTAATGATCAGGTGGCTTTCCCATGGTTTGCACCAGCAGGATTCCAAAGAGGTCTTGTAAGTAATGCATCTAATACTGGATACATTGATGGAGCAACAGGCGAATTTGTACCAGTAGCATTAAATGAAGGTCAAAGAGATAGTTTATATACTGATAAAATTAATCCAATTGGGAATTTCCCAGGAAGAGGAATTGCAGTATTTGGACAGAAAACTCTTAACCCGGTATCAAGTGCATTGGATAGAGTAAACGTTGCAAGACTAGTTGTTTACCTACGTGAACAATTAGATGACGCAGTTAAGCCATTCTTGTTTGAACCAAATGACGAAGTAACTAGAGCAAATGCGAAAGTAGTTGTAGATAGATTGCTTGGTGAACTTGTTTCTCAAAGAGGTTTATTTGACTTTATCACAGTTTGTGATACTTCAAACAATACTCCAGCAAGAATTGATAGAAATGAATTACACATTGACATTGCTATACAGCCAGTCAAAGCAGTTGAATTTATTTATATTCCAATTAGAATCCAAAATACATTGGGCTCAACAGCATAAGTATAGTAACTTAAACATTAAAAGGGCGGTTTTTACTGCCCTTTTTTGTGTCAGAATTAAAACTAGAGTTAATTATTTTAGCCGTATAATGATAAATATTGTTATATAAAAGAGCTCTTTAGGAGAAGAAAAATGGCAGTATCAAGTGCAACAACAGAAACCAAAAGTAAATTTGGTGTTCCGGTAACAGGACAAACTGGTTCCGGTATTTTAATGCCGAAATTAAAATATAGATTTAGAGTAAGTCTATTAGGTAACTTCGGTGGAAATACAGAAACTAAAGTTTTAACTCAAAATGTTCAGTCTGTAAGTAGACCTAAAATTACTTATGAAGAAGTAATGGTAGAAAGTTACAACTCAAGAGTTTATCTACAAGGTAAACATGCTTGGGAACAAATCACTTTGACTGTAAGGGACGACATCACAAACCAAGTTGCAAAACAGGTAGGTGCACAGGTTCAAAGACAGTTAAACCACTTCCAACAATCAACACCTGCTTCAGGTAGTGATTATAAATTTGACATGCAAATAGAAATATTAGACGGTGTCAATGCAGGTGCAAGTGAAGTTTGGTTCTTAGAAGGATGTTTCTTACAAAATGTTGACTACAGTGAATCAGATTATTCTGCAAATGACCAAGTAACAGTAACTATGCAAATTAGATACGACAACGCGGTACACTTTGAAGGTGATAATGATATTAACGGTAGAACAGTAAGTGGTAATCCTTTCCCAGATACAGTAGGAACAGGCACAACAACTTTAGGTTAATCTAAGAGACTAACATGAGGTTTCTTAAGTTTGGAGGCAATCGGAAATTCTTTGCAAGGGATTTCCGGAATGCCTATCAATTTCGTCCAGACATCGCGCCACCTAGACAAAAGTTTCAGGGGTATGTAAATTTTGTTATTAACAGAGATGTAGGCGAATTAGGCAATACCGTAGATGGCAAAAATTTTAGAACTAGAATAAGTTCCTTAATTAAAACAGCAACACTTCCAGATGTTGGTTTCAAAACAGAAACTAAAAATAAATATAACAGGAAAAAAATTGTACAAACAGGTTTAGAGTTTGGGCCCGTTAGTTTTACTGTTCACGATACAATCCAAAATGAGTGGCTAACATTGTTTATGAGATACTACTCTCATCTATATATGAATCCTAGAAATAAATTTTCAGGTGACGATCGTGATCCTGTAGCCTTTTTTAGATCTAGTAATCAATACTCTGAATCAAAACACGGAGTACAACCTAGTACTAATCAAGCATATGACAGTGATGCTTTTGGATTTAATGTTTCTGAAACACCATATTTCTTTGAAAGAATAGATTTCATTTTATATCACGGTAATAAAGGTGTACAGTATTCTGTTACTAATCCTGTAATGAATAGAATTAGATTTAGTGAAATAGATTATAGTTCAAGTGAAATTATGGATTTTCAAATGGAGTTTGATTTTGAAAACTTCACAACATCGAATAAATTAAATTTTGATCTAACAGAAACTGATTTAGAAAGATTTGAAACTATTAGTAAAGCAGAAAATTTACCTGGCTTTGCAAGTGGTACAAGGAAACCAGTAGCCTTGGAAAATCCTGTAGATTTAAAAGTTACAGGCGATTCTACAGAACAGAGAGCAAGAGCTTTTCAGGCTTTAAGTAGAGTAAACGAAGTAATAGATGATGGTAGTGACACTAACTTAGTTGAAACATATACAGGAGAACCTGTGTTAGGCGGAGAGGGTAGCGATAAAGGATGGCTTAATGGCTTCTTAGAAGATAATCCTTTTGGAAGAATAGTAGATAGAGCGATTGGTGCCAAAATAAATGGGCAAGATCCAGAAATTGCAGGGCAAGATGCATTAAAAGATGAATTAATAAATGCAGTAAATGTCAATAGATGGACAAATAAAGGTAGTTAAATATGAGTACCAGTCTATATAACACATTTGGAAACGAGTTAAGATACGATGTATTGCAATCTACATTAACAACATTTTTAGACAATGCAACCATAAAATTTCCATTACCAGAAGCAAGTTCCGAAATACTAGGAAATATTCAAGATAATCTAGATACACTTAATCCTGAACTCTATGTTCAAATAAAAACCAGATTACAAAAAATTGGGTTCCAAGAAGCAAATGCAAATGCTTTGTCTATAGTCTTATATAGAGTAGCAGAAAATTTAAATATAAATCCTTTAGAATTTTTTTCTATAAATGAAAATACTTTAAAAATTACTAAAGATGCTTATGAGGCCATTAATGCTAAAAGGCCAGTGGGTAATAGAATTAATTTAGTGACACCTAAGAGTAATTCTGATAGTCCAGTAAGCAAATTCATAAAGAAATAAATGCCTAAATTCGCAAAAGGCAAATATGAGATATTAAATGCCAATAAATTTGTAGGCGGCAAGCCTCCTACCTATAGGAGCAGTTGGGAACTAGCATTTATGCGTATGTGTGATGCACACCCTAACATTACTAAATGGGCAAGTGAAAATGTAAAGATACCATATAGGAGCCCTCTAGATGGAAAGTATCATAATTATATTCCTGATTTTATGATACAATATACAGACAAAAATGGTGCTCAACATGTGGAACTTATAGAAATCAAACCTGCTAACCAAACTACATTAGAAAATGCTCGTAGTAAAGGGCAAGCCATACAGACACATATAAACGCCGCTAAGTGGACTGCGGCACAAGAATGGTGCAAACGTAAGGGTATACGGTTTAAAGTAATCAATGAAGATCAGATTTTCTCAAACAAAAAGCCTCGTAAGGCGAAAAAACGCATCTCTAAACCTAGAGTTAAATAAATACTAATATGACTAAAAAACTTGAAGAAGAATTTAATCTACCTCCTATCGAAGAAGTAACTAATACTGATGAGGAAGTTGTGCCTACTGTAGAAGAAACACAGGAAGTCATAGAGGAAGTACAAGGTGCTTTAAGTGTAAGTGAAAAAATTAATTTAGCATTTAAAGAAGTTAAAGGTTTAGAAAGCCACGAAGTTGAAATGAATGACATAGCCAAAAAGGCTATAGACAGTTATGAACAACTAATGCAATTAGGCATGAATGTAAGTGATATGGCGGCTGGTAAAGTATTTGCAGAAGCAAGTAATATGTTAAAGATAGCCTTAGATGCCAGTGATGCTAAAACAAAAGCAAAGTTACAACAAATAGATTTGATGCTTAAAAAAGCAAGAATTGATAAGTTTGATAATAAGGGTACAGAAGCAGAGTCAGTTCAAGCAACAGTATTTGATAGAAACGATTTGCTAAAAATTATTAAAGGCGAAAATTAAGGCCTTACCCACTCACCTTTTTTAAAAACCACAACCTCACCGTATTGATCTAAAGTGTATTCTCCTTCAACAGGATTTTGAGGTTCTCTTACTTTTATTTTTGACATACAATTATTTAGCAGAAAATTTACAAGATGATAAATAAGTACTATAATTGGAGTTTTTTATGGAATTAAAACAATATATTTCAGAAGCATTTAGTAAAGAGTATGGCTTCAGAGTAAAAATTGCAGGAGACTGTGATACTAATACATTAGACATGCTAGAAAAATGTTTACAAAAATACAATCTTGTGAGTGCAACACCTTGGAAACGTACTCCTATAGAAGAAAATCCACAGGAATTTGTTAGAGCCAAAGGCGCAACATTTACTAGTGAAGTCTGTAGTAGTGATATTGTTCTTAAGTATCCAGTCAACGAAAGAATACTTGAAGTTTGGTTAGCAGTAAATTTAGGCTTAAACCATGAAAGAGTATTAGTTTACGGAGTTAAAGAACCAAGAAGAATAGAAAGCGAAATTGCTGAAATTAGACATGAGGAAGATAAAGACAGATATGTTTCAGAAGAAGATGCAGAATTAAACAAAGAAGAACAGGCACATTACGAAAATGAAAATGTGGATGTCGACTATAAAGAAGCATTTTTTGGTGAAGAGTTTAATAAAAAATTCCTAGAAGAACTACAAAAAATTAAAGATGAAAAAGGTGCTGATTATTTCAGAGCTTATCCAAGTAAAGATGAACTTATGGGCGATGACCTTAAGCAAATGCACGATGACCTTATGGGACAGCCAAATATGGGTAGAGGTGCAGAAAGCACAAAACAAGTTGATACTATTTCACAACACGGCTCAAGGAGCAGATAATGAAATCAGGTAATTTAATCGAAAACAATGCAGTTGCTACCGGTTCTAACATTATTAAAAAAAGTGTTGGGGGCGAAAAATCAGGACAAATGACAGCAAGAGCATTGGATCAAGTTGCAAAAGGCGGTCCTGTAAATAGACAATTTGTTGATGCATTACAACCTTATGCAGAAATTTTAAATAAAATTTTAGTTAATCCTATGCTTAGACAAAGATTCGAGCAAATGATAAAACAGTTAGGAAATGAAGTTCCAACTGAATCAGTTAACGAAGCAATGAGCGATGCTTATGGTGTTGTAAATGCGGAACCTGAAGAAGTAGACGGGCACGTTGCTTTCACACAATCAAAAAATACTGAAAAAGGTTCAGTAACAATTAACGCAAGTGGTGAAGACATGCAAGAACTTGCAAGAGTTTTAAAACTTGCAGGACTTACGTTGCCAAAAGATATGAATCCTGAAGAACCAGAAGCACATGATGAACCAGAAGCAGAAGAACCTGTACATATAGAAGTTCCTTCTGATGATGAACCTTGTGATGATTGTTCAGATGACGACGTATCATATAGTACTGATAAAGAGGTTTTAGTAAATTACCTCAAAGACAAGTTAGCAAAGCGACTTTCATAAATTTATGCTTACCGATCTATATGTAGACGGAACAAGTTATGCCTCAGGTTGGGGTAAAGGCCACGCAAGAAACTTATTTAAAACATCGGGTGCCTATTCCTGGGTAGACAGATTTTCAGAAATTACTAATTGTAACAATGTTTGGAATCACTCCTTAGTTGCAAAACCTTGCGATATGCAAGTATTTGATATACGAAACTTCTGCAATCAATACTACAATAAATTTAAAACATTTGATAAACTTTTTGTTATAGCAGAGTATTCTTATATTACATATAGAAGTATAGGAATAGTTAAGGCAAGAGAAGGTATATTTAAAAATCAAGATATTATTCCTGTAGTAATGGCAAAAGGAACAGAAGTGAATTCTAATGAAGCAGGAGGTTTTGGATATATCATACAATATGTAAGAAAGAGCGATGATTATTTAAATATACAAGAACCTTTATTTGTAAAGATACCAGAAGAACATATAGATCCTAATGATCTTAAAAGAGTTAACGAATTTGCAACACAATGGTTGCTAACAAGATTTACAAATTATATAGAACATTTAGATTATATGTATAAAAACCTATCCCTAATTAAAAACTTTTTAATTAAAAGAAATATTCCTTTTGTAATATATTCTGCCGCAGTATCTGATAATGCTCCAGAACAGCGTTTTATAGATCAAACTTTAAAAACATTAGCAAAAGATAAAAGGATTATTCCTTTAAAAGAGTTTTCAGGAAAATCCTTATCTTCAAAACATTCCATAGAAGAATATACAATACACCCTGATAAAATGGGACATATGGCTATCGCTGAACACTTATATGACTGGGTCTTAAAACACGATCTTACAAAAAAACCTAATTCCTCTATAATTTCAATATAAATAACTATTATGGCTAGAGGAACAGCAGATACCAGTCTGGTTAAACCCGGGTATAGTAAAACCGCATACACACCAGACACTATAGAAGATTTTAAAAATTGTGCAGATCCTGTGACTGGACCTTTGTACTTTATGACAAACCATGTAAAAATACAACACCCTACAAAAGGAGGTATATCATTTGATCCTTTTTCTTATCAGTTAGACCTAATAGAAAATTATAACAATTACAGATACAGTATTAACATGCTGGGCAGACAGATGGGTAAAACCACTGTGGCGGCAGGTTACTTACTTTGGTATGCAATGTTTAAACCAGATAGTACAATACTAGTTGCGGCTCACAAACAAGCAGGTGCTCAGGAAATTATGCAACGTATACGTTATGCATATGAAAGTGTACCAGATCATATCAGAGCAGGAGTCACAGAATACAATAAAGGAAGTTTAAGTTTTGATAACGGTAGTAGAATTGTAGCAAGTACAACAACTGAAAACACTGGTAGGGGTATGTCCTTAACCTTAGTATACTTAGATGAGTTTGCATTCGTACCACCTAGAATAGCCAGTGAGTTTTGGACTTCTCTTTCACCAACATTAGCAACGGGTGGTAAATGTATTATTACAAGTACGCCTAATAGTGATGAAGATACTTTTGCTATGATTTGGAATCAAGCAAATAAATTATTTGATGAACACGGTAATGAACAAGACTTGGGTGTGAATGGATTCAAACCTATGTTGGCAATATGGGATCAACATCCTGATAGGGACGCCGTGTGGGCAACAGAAGAACGTGGAAGAATAGGAGAAGAACGTTTTAGACGTGAACACGAATGTGAATTTGTTATATATGATGAAACACTAATAGACCCTTTAAAGTTAATAGATATGATTGGCACTAACCCTATAATAAAAATGGGGCAAGTTCGTTGGTATAAAAATATTTCACCTGAATGTATGTACATTGTAGGCCTTGATCCTAGTACAGGAACAGGTGGAGATAATGCCGCAATAGAGATATTAGAACTTCCTAGTATGATTCAAGTAGGTGAATGGCAACACAATAAAACTCCTATAGAAGGACAAATCAGAGTCATGATGGAAATCATGCAGTACATCAAAGAGCAAGGTGCTTACCAGATTTATTGGAGTGTGGAAAATAATGCTATTGGTGAAGCCGCTCTGGTTGTTATCAGAGACACAGGCGAAGAAAGTTTTCCAGGAGAAATGTTACACGAACCCAAAAAGATACAGGGTAAGAAAGGAAGACGCGGATATCATACCACTCACAAAAGTAAAATTGAATCATGTTTAACTTTAAAAAGATTAGTGGAACAAGATAAAATTATTTTAAAAAGTAAGGCTTTAGTAAGTGAACTTAAAAACTTTGTTTCAAATGCAAATTCTTTTAAGGCAAAACCAGGCGGTTCAGACGACTTGGTAATGTCTTTAGTACTATGCTTAAGAATGGTAGATTTTGTGAGTACATTTGAGGACGATGTATATAATGTAGTAAATAGTGGTCTCGGTTGGGACGACTTCAATAGTGATGATGGTGATGATTACGACCAACCCATGCCATTAATTTAAAATGATTCCTGCTAATATTTATAGCAATGAAAATATCAAAACCCATCTAGGTGTTTTTACAATCCCTAATGGATTTGAAGAAGAACTTGTATTAAAAGTACTTAAAAAAGGACAAAAAGAATTCTTTAATTGTTTTATACATGACACATATATGACAGAACAATTTTATGAAATAAAACCGTCATCATATTTTATACAAGATGATAAATCTATTGGTGTCTATCATATTAAGTTTAATTTAAATTTGTTTAAAAACGGATATATAGATTCCGAATTTCTTTTTATCTTTCCTGATATTGTTTTGCAGGAACATATAGATAATAATTGTATCATAGTTTTTGATATAAGCACTGATAATATAATGCCTGAAAAAGGACAGACAGAATGGGAAGATGCATTAGTAGATGTAATTGAAAATACAGTTACACATTATAAATTAAATAAAAAAGGATGTCTATTAATCTCTTGTTTTGATAAAACCAAACAATATCTAAATATGCCAACAATAGGTGTCAATACAGTATTTCAGTTCTTTAAAGATATTAATAAAGAAAATGTTTTAGATATTAAAGATAGAAAATATAAAATACGATGTTTTAATGGCACACATAGAATGCATAGAATAAAATTTTTAGAAAAAATTATAGATAAACAAGGATTAAACGGTAATAATATTTCTTATTGTTTAAAAGGTGACATACAAAATCAATTAGAAGCCATAGATAATGAAATTGATAATGATAAAATAAAAGGATTATTGCCTTTATCAGGAGACGATGCTGGTGTAACAGATTTTGCAAACAATTCAAAAGATGTTAAAAGGACCTATCATAAGACTTGTGTTCCAAGTAATTACATAGACTTTATAACAGAAACAGAATATTACAGAAGAGAAGTCTATTTAACTGAAAAAACATCTAGAGCAATTATTTGTAAGACTCCTTTCGTATTACTGGCAACACCGTATTCTTTAGAAACACTTAAACAAAAAGGGTTTAAAACATTCAGTAAATATTGGGACGAGTCCTATGATATTGTTTTAAACCATAATAAAAGGTTAGATATGGTTTTCAAATTATTTGAATTTTTTAATGATCTTAGTAAAAATGATTTAGAAACTATATTAGATGACACGAAAGATATACTTGAATACAATAATCAGCACTACAAATGGTATCAAAAAGAATATATGTGTTTAGACTCTTGTAAAAAATATTTTGAAAAACTAAATTTTGATAAATAGTTGTATGGCTATAAATATCAATACAGTATCTGAAAAACTATTTAATATACTTAAAGGGTTTGGGTACGAAGTAAAAAGTTACAATAAAGAGGGTAAATTAGTTATAAATCCTCAAGAAGCAACACGTTTTGCTGTCGCTGAGCCTAATCTCTTAGCAAGAATAGATGTAAACGACAAAACAATAGTACTTGCAACAAGTAATGATCTTAGTGAATCTCCTGTTAGGGGTATGGTAAAAAACCTAGCACAGGATTACTTATTAAATTTTGATTACAGAGTATTTGATAAAAAGTTAAAACCAAAAGGTGAAAACGTAGACATTGCCAAAAATGCGGAGAAAGATATGGCAGAGGTTATGGAAGAAATTAATGAAGCAAGTTTAGGTAAAATGACTGGTAGCAGAAAATCCAGTTATCAGCCACTAGCAGATAATGTTAAAATTATTGTAAGACACAACAAAGACGTTAATGAAGAAGTACGTGGTGCTAGAAGCAGAAACATTCACAGTATATTAATACAACGTGGAGAAGAGAAATTTAAGATGGCAGAAAACAATCTGTCAGCCGCAAGAGCAATGGCAAGACATTTGCATAATGGCGGAGAAACTTTTGATGAAATAGGTGAATCGATCACACAAATGTCTAAAGATTTAAATAAACTTAAAGAATTTGTAAACTATGTAAGAAAGACAAAATTAGTAAATGAAACAAATGAAGAATTTGTATCTTTAGCAATAGAAAATATAAATGATATCAAAACTAATTTTAAAAAATTAAGTGGTGTTAAAACTTATGCTAATGCAGTAGAGACAGTTACAAATTATAATAATGTAGAATTACTACAAGACGACTTAGATTTAGAAAGCAAGTTTACAGAAACGCATTTTGATGATAAAGTTGCAAATGTGTTAGATAATTTAAAAGTAATGGCAAGTAAAAAACATGCTTTTGAAACATATATAACAGATGCAATACAAAAAGAATCGTTTGAAGGTTTACAGAACAATTTAAAAGAATCAGACTTAGTAGATTTTGCTACACCAAATGCAAAATTAGGATATCAGGTAAGTCAGTTAGGATATAGTGCTAAAGATTCAGCACTTTCTAATTACTTACAAAGTATAGGAACAAAACTAAGTGATGGTGGACAACTTAACCAATCTGAATATGGTGCGATTAAAAGTTGTTTACTAAGTGCAGGTCAGCACAAAGTACAGAGTGCTCCAATGAGTATGGAAGAATCATACGAAGCATTTTTAGACCGTTTTATAGAGTAATATATTACTTTATAGATAAATAAATTTGTTGGTAAATAATTTACCAATAGTTGTAAAAAGGTGTTGACTTTTTTACATCTCGGCATTATAATAAAAAATAGTAATACCCTAAACACAGAAGGTATTACAAACATGGCAAATATAGGAGAAATATCATGGCCTCATTAGCAGAAATAAGAGCAAAGTTACAATCAATGGAAAGCAATTCCAAAGGTAAATCCCAAGCTCAAAGCGATAACGCAATATACCCATTTTGGAACATAGACGAAGGAAGT
>Ga0222716_10000579_pt1 | contig 31577 bp, 19 predicted proteins | sample C33_13DmetaG_FD_165044 | JGI IMG/M metagenome (GOLD analysis project Ga0222716, IMG submission 165044) | Estuarine water microbial communities from San Francisco Bay, California, United States - C33_13D | ecosystem: Environmental > Aquatic > Marine > Unclassified | place: USA: California... | reverse complement strand
CAGTTTATTTAACTTTATAGTTAAACCTAAGAACGAAAGATACAATAACAAAAAATATATTGATGGTCAGGAGCTTTTGTTAAATACAGAGATCTCTGATCATCGATATGTTAGTCGTGTTGGGATTGTGACATCATTACCTAAATCAGAAAAAACTGAAATACAAGTGGGTGACGAAGTTATTGTACATCACAATGTATTTAGGAGATGGTTTGATGGGCGAGGTAAAGAAAGAAATAGTAAAAGCTATTATAAAGAAGATCAATACCTTGTTTATAAAGACCAAATATTTTTATATAAACGAAACGGTAAATGGCACGCGCCAAAAGGTTATTGTTTTGTTAAACCAATTGAATCAAATGATATTATTGAAAAAGAAATGCCTTTGCGTGGTATTATAAAGTATGTTGATAAAGAACTTAAAGATATACAAAAAGAAGATTTAGTTGGTTTCACGCCAATGAGTGAATATGAATTCATTGTTGATGGTGAAAGAATGTATAGAGTATTAACTAATTCAATATCGATTAAGTATGAACGTCAAGGAACAGAAACAGAATATAATCCAAGCTGGCTATGAAGCAGTCAAAGAGCTCATTAAAGTTGCAAAAGAACCGATTGTTGAAACTGATGATGATGTTTCAGCCGATCGACTCAAGAACGCTGCAGCCACTAAAAAGCTCGCAATATTCGATGCATTTGAGATATTAAATAGAATCGAAATTGAAAAAGCATTATTAGAAGGCAAGAATATAGAAGAAAGAGCTGAGTCATTTAAAGGCTTTGCGGAAAGAAGATCTAAGTAATGTACGAGCAATCATTATATCGCGTTATAGAGCCTATAAAAATCAATACGATCAAAAGGCTTAATAAAGCAAAAAAGTGGAAATACGGATACGATAAAGACCATGACGTGATTGTTATCAGCAAGACTGGACAGATTGGTGATGTGTATAGCATACAAAATTTAAAAATAGCATTGCCTCCAGCACCGAAGAACTTAGATAAAGAAAATAATAAATGGAGTAAAATAGAATATCCAAAAGAACTTGCAAAGTTAAAAACGATATTCGATTGGAAAGATTTACCGAATGAATTTAAAAATAAGTGGAATGCATACATTGATACAGAATTTACCAAACGCGATGAAGGTTATTGGTTCTATAACAAAGATGTCCCTACTTATATTACTGGGTCTCATTATATGTACCTGCAGTGGACTAAAATCGACGTGGGTGCTCCAGACTTCAGGGAAGCAAACAGATTATTCTTTTTATTCTGGGAAGCTTGCAAAGCAGACGTTCGATGTTATGGAATGTGCTACCTCAAGAATAGACGGAGTGGGTTTTCATTCATGGCATCAGCAGAGACTGTCAACCAAGCTACTATCTCTTCAGACTCTAGGTTTGGGATATTATCCAAATCTGGTTCTGACGCCAAGAAAATGTTTACAGATAAGGTCGTTCCAATATCCGTTAATTACCCATTCTTTTTTAAACCCATACAGGATGGAATGGATAGGCCTAAGACAGAATTGGCTTATCGTGTACCCGCAAGTAAGTTTACAAAGAAAAGTATACTCACGAATCAAAGGAACGAGGAACTCGCGGGATTGGACACTACCATCGACTGGAAGAACACGGGAGATAACTCCTATGATGGTGAAAAGCTTTCGCTCTTGGTCCACGATGAAGCGGGGAAATGGGAGAGGCCCGAGAACATCCTCAACAACTGGCGTGTCACGAAAACCACGTTAAGATTAGGGAGTAGAGTTATTGGTAAATGTATGATGGGTTCAACAAGTAACTCATTAGATAAAGGTGGCGAGAACTTTAAAAAATTATACAATGACTCAGATGTTACAAAAAGAAACCGTAATGGACAGACTCGCTCAGGATTATATAGTTTGTTCATACCTATGGAATGGAACTTCGAGGGATTCATTGATTCTTATGGAATACCTGTATTCAATACTCCCGAAGAACCAATTGAAGACAACCATCGGGAATACATTGATGTCGGGGTTATCGATCACTGGGAAAATGAAGTTGAAGGTTTAAAAGGAGATCAAGACGGTTTAAATGAATTTTATAGACAATTTCCAAGAACTGAAGAACACGCTTTCAGAGATGAAACTAAAAATAGCATATTTAATCTTGCTAAGCTTTACGAACAAATTGATTTTAATGAAGAAGCTAGATACTCTGCTCTTGTCACTCGTGGCAGTTTTCAATGGAAAAACGGGATCAAAGATACAGAAGTAGAATTCACGCCAAATCCTAACGGAAGGTTTAATGTAAGTTGGGTACCAGGTAAGAATTTACAAAATAGAGTAATAATAAAAAATGGGAGCAAATACCCAGGAAACGAACATGTTGGCGCTTTTGGCTGTGATAGCTACGATATATCCGGAACTACAGATGGTAAAGGTTCAAAGGGATCGCTTCACGGGCTCACTAAGTTCAGCATGGAAGAGGTGCCAGCAAATCGGTTTTTTTTGGAGTATATAGCGAGACCGCAAACAGCAGAAATATTTTTTGAAGATATACTTATGGCATTGCATTTTTATGGTATGCCAATACTTGCAGAAAATAATAAACCAAGATTACTATACTATTTAAAAAGAAGAGGCTATAGAGGTTACTCAATGAACCGACCAGATAGAACTTGGAATAAGTTATCAGCGGCAGAAAAAGAAATAGGTGGTATACCAAACTCAAGTGAAGATATAAAACAAGCACACGCAGCCGCAATTGAAAGTTACATAAATTCATATGTAGGTATTAAATCAGATGGCGAGTATGGTGATTTATATTTTAATGAAACATTAAATGATTGGGCTAAGTTTGATATAAATAAAAGAACAAAGTTTGATGCCGCGATTAGTTCTGGTCTTGCAATTATGGCATGTAACAAAAATTTATACGCCCCAAAACAAATAAAAGAATTAAAAAATAAAGTTAGTTTTAGCTTTGCTAAATACGATAATAGAGGAAATTATTCAAAATTAATATAGATGTCAAAGATAATAACAAAAGGTATCTTCCCAAGCCAAGCGGTAAGCGACGCTGAGAAATCAGGAGAGGCATACGGATTGCAAGTTGCAAAAGCCGTAGAGTCTGAATGGTTTAAAAAAGATTCGGGAAGTACACGTTACTTTGCAAATAGAGATAACTTTCATAGATTAAGGTTATATGCGAGAGGAGAGCAAAGCGTAGAAAAATATAAAAACGAATTATCAATTAACGGTGATTTATCATATTTAAACTTAGATTGGAAACCTGTTCCTATTATACCTAAGTTTGTTGATATAGTTGTAAATGGTATACAAGAAAGAACATATGATTTAAAAGCATATTCAGTAGATAATATTGCGTCAGCTGAAAGAACAGAATATGTTAAAGGCATTATTGAAGACATGCGTTTATTTAGCTTTAAAGAAGCTGTTGAGCAAGATACGGGTTTAAATACATTTAAAAATGATAAAAATAATTTACCCCAATCTGATGAAGAATTACAATTGCATATGCAATTAAACTACAAACAATCAATTGAAATTGCACAAGAGCAAGCTTTAACAAATGTATTTGAATTAAATAAATACGATTTATTAAAGAAAAGAGTTGATTATGATATTACAGTATTGGGCATTGGGGCTGTAAGGAATAGTTTTAATACAGCAGAAGGTATTAAGTTACAATACGTTGATCCAGCTGATTTAGTTTATTCTTATACTGAATCACCATATTTTGATGATATATATTATGTAGGTGAAATAAGAAAAACACCCATAGCTGAACTTAAAAAAGAATATCCAGAGTTAACCACCGAGGATTTAGAAGAATTAGAAAATTACGGTTCTGGTAATTCAAAATTATATAATAAATCATACACTGCAGATGCTGCAGATAAAAATTATGTTTATATATTAAATTTTGAATATAAAACTTTTGAAAATCAAGTTTATAAAATAAAAGAGGGTGGAAGCGGTTATCAAAAAGCATTAAAGAAAGATGATCAATTTAACCCGCCTAAAGATAGTAGAGCTAGATTTCAAAAAGTAAATAGATCAATTGAGGTATTATATGAGGGGTCAAAAATAGTGGGTATTGAAAAATTATTAAAATGGCGTAAAGCTGTTAATATGACAAGACCTAAGTCAGATGTTACAAAAGTACAGATGAGCTATAATATTGTGGCGCCTAGAATATATAAAGGTAAGCCTGAATCATTAGTCGGAAGAATGACGTCGTTCGCAGACATGATTCAAATAACGCATCTTAAATTACAGCAAGTACTCTCCAGAATGGTTCCAAACGGAGTATTCTTAGATGCGGACGGTATTGCTGAAGTGGATTTAGGAAACGGTACAAATTATAATCCACAAGAAGCATTGAATATGTATTTCCAAACAGGTTCTGTTATTGGTAGATCATTTACACAAGATGGCGATCTTAATAATGCAAAAGTGCCTATTCAAGAATTACAAACAGGTGGTGGTAATAATAAAATTGCAAGTTTAATTCAATCGTATAATTATTATTTACAAATGATGCGAGATGTGACAGGATTAAATGAAGCAAGAGACGGAAGCACGCCTGATAGAAATGCATTAGTTGGTTTACAAAAAATAGCAGCAGCTAATAGTAATACAGCTACAAGACATATATTGCAAGGCGGTTTATATTTAACATTGAAAACTGCTGAAGCTGTTTCATTAAGAATATCAGATGTATTAGAATATGGAAATACACATCAACAATTTATGCAATCTTTAGGCAAAATTGATGTTGGTAATTTAAATGAAATAAAAGAGTTACATATACATGACTTTGGTATATTTTTAGAATTATCACCAGACGAAGAAGAAAAACAATTGCTTGAAAATAATATTCAAATGGCAATTCAACAACAGCAAATAAATTTAGAAGATGCTATTGATGTAAGAGAAGTAAGAAATTTAAAACTTGCTAATCAATTACTAAAAATTAGAAGACGTAAAAAGTTTGAGCAGGATAGACAAATACAACAAGAAAATATCCAAGCTCAATCACAATCTAATGCACAATCAGCTCAAGCAGCAGCAGAAGCTGAAATACAAAAACAACAAGGAACAGCTGAAAGTAAAATACAAATTGCACAAGCACAATCTCAATTTGATATTGCAAAATTAGAAAGAGAAGCAGCAATTAAGAAAGAATTAATGCAATTTGAATTTGATTTAAATTTAAAGCTTAAGGAAGCTGAATCAAATGTAATTAAAGATAAAGAGAAGTATAAAGAAGATAGAAAAGACGAAAGAACAAAAATACAGGCTTCACAACAAAGTGAACTTATAGATCAGAGAAAATCTGGTAAACCACCTAAACAGTTTGAATCCGCGGGTATGGATAACTTAGGTGGGTTTGGTTTAGAACAATTTGAACCAAGATAAATTTTTAAATAATTATATAATATTTTATTATGGCAGAAATTAAAGCAAAAGTAATAGATGCTGAAGAAAAGTCTATTGCTGAACAAGAAGAAGCGGTGCAGAAAGATTCCAATTATGACACGGAGTCTGGCATGTACAAAGTAAATTTAAGCGAACCTAAAACAGAAACAGATGCCGTTCAAGAACAAGAAACAGAAAATGGCGTGTTACGCGGAAGCAGCGAGAATGAAAAAGCTGGGCAAGAAACCGAAGTGGAATTGCAAGAAGTACAACAAGAAAAAGTAGAAGAAACACCAGTATTAGAAGAAATAATTAATGACGAAACCAGTAATGGTGAGGCTCCAGTGGTTGCAGAGCAAGAAGAAAGCAAAACTGAGCCAGCTGAAGAAATCAAAGCTAAAACAAAAGAACCAGAGGTAGAATATCCTGAAAACATGATGGACTTAGTAAAGTTCATGAATGAAACAGGTGGTACCCTGGAAGATTATGTTAGGTTAAACGCGGATTATAGTAATGTAGATCAAGATGCATTATTAGCTGAATACTATAAACAAACTAAACCTCATTTAAGTTATGATGAAATACAATTCCTTATGGAAGATAATTTTTCATATGACGAAGAAGTAGATGAGGATAGAGATATAAAAAGAAAAAAATTAGCTCTTAAGGAAGAGGTTGCAAAAGCTAAAAACTTTTTGACAGGTCTCAAGGACACATATTACAAAGAAGTCAAGTTGGGTTCTAAGTTAGCTCCTGAGCAACAAAAAGCAGTTGACTTTTTCAATCGATATACTGAAGAGCAAAAACAAGCCGATGAATTATTGCAGAAGCAAACATCACATTTTGAGCAAGAAACTAATAAAGTTTTCAATAATGATTTTAAAGGTTTTAATTTCAATGTTGGAGAAAAAAAATATCGTTTCAATGTTAAAGATGTAAGCAAAGTGAAAACACAGAATATATCAAGTGTCTTTGATAAATTTGTTAATCAGGATTCGCTCCTAACCAACTCTGGTGATTTTCATAAAGCTTTATTTGCTGCTTCTAATCCTGACGCAATAGCTAATCACTTTTATGAGCAAGGCAAAGCAGACACTATAAAACAAATGACGGCAGAAGCTAAGAACATTAATATGGATCCTAGAAAAACTGCTGATGGGTTTGTTGAAGCCGGCGGCACAAAAGTGAGAGTTATTTCAGGTGATAATAATTCAGGGCTAAAATTAAAACTGAAAAATTATTAAACTAAAAAAATTAATTAAAAATGGCAAACAATAATACATTTGTAGGTCCTGTAGCAGGAAGTATTGTTTCACCAGCTGCGCAAAAGATGGTCTATGGGCAAAACTACTTAGACATCCAAAACAACGGTTGGGCACAACAATATTTACCAGAGCTATATGAGGCTGAAGTAGAAAGATATGGAGATAGATCTATATCTGGATTTATTAAAATGATAGGTGCTGAAATGCCTATGGCTTCTGATCAAGTAATTTGGTCGGAGCAAGGTAGATTACACTTAGCATATAACGGTACTGTTAACTGTACTAACGGAGAAATTACTGCAATCACTGACATCGACGGTGGGTCAAGCAACAAGCACGCTGTAAGAAAAGGTGCTACTGTTGTAGCTTCTGTTGTAGGTGCTGGTGGTACTGAAGTTGTAAAATGTTTAGTAACAGCTGGTATCGAAGCTTCTGAAACAGGTTTAACTATTAAGCCTTATGCAGGTGCAAATTTACAAGACGTAGGAAATTTAGCAGCGGGTGATACTGCGGTTGCAATTTCTTTCTTTGTTTACGGTTCTGAATTTATCAAAGGTAGTGCAAGTATGACTGACTCAGTAGAGCCAAACTTCAAAACTTTCACTAACAAACCAATGATCATTAAAGATCACTTTGAAATTCAAGGATCTGATGCTGCTCAAATTGGGTGGGTTGAAGTTTCTGGAGAATCTGGACAAGGTGGATACTTGTGGTATTTAAAATCGCAAGGTGATACAACTAAAAGATTTGAAGATTACTTAGAGATGGTACTAGTAGAAGCTGAAAAAGCTGATGGTACATCTACAGTAGGTGTTGAAGGATCTGAAGGTTTATTACAAGCTATCGGAAACAGAGGGATTGTTGCAAGCAATCAATTTGATTCAGGTGCTACATTAAGCGAGTATGATGACTTATTAAAAGAACTAGATAAGCAAGGAGCTATTGAAGAAAACATGTTGTTCTTAAATAGAGACGCTAATTTAGTATTCGATGATTTATTAGCTGGTCTATCAGCAGGTGCACAAGGTGGTACTGCTTATGGGGTATTTAATAACTCAGAAGATATGGCATTAAATCTTGGATTTACAGGATTTAGAAGAGGATCTTATGATTTTTACAAAACTGACTGGAAGTACTTAAATAATAAGTCTACAAGAGGTTTAGTTGGTGGTTTAAGCGGATTATTAATCCCAGCAGGTACTACATCTGTTTACGATCAGCAATTAGGTAAAAACGTTAAGAGACCTTTCTTACACGTAAGATATAGAGCTAGCGAAGCTGATGATAGAAAAATGAAAACTTGGATTACAGGTTCAGTAGGTGGTGCATCTACAATCGGTGATGACAAGATGGAAGTACACTATCTATCAGAAAGATGTTTAGTAGTTCAAGCTGCTAACAACTTTGTTAGATTTGACTCTTAATATTTAAAGTAAATTTTACCCTCGTTGTAACTACGGGGGTAATCTTTACCTTTATTAACATTTTTATTATATTATATCATGGCAAAAACAAAAACAAAGCCTGTTGAGGTGCAAGCGCCTAAATGGGAAATTAAAGACAAATTATACGAATTAAACATAAGAGAAACACCTGTTGTATACAAAATCAAAACAAGAGGTATCTTATGGTTTGATAAAGAAAAAGGATACGAAAGAGAAATTAAATATTGTGCAAATCAAAAAACAATATTTGTAGATGAAATGAAAGGAGATCAAAGATTAGACCATATATCATTTAGAGATGGTAAATTATTTGTTCCAAAAGAAAAACAAACATTACAAATTTTTCTAGCACATCATCCACATAACGGTAGCAAATTTATTGAATACAATCCAGTTGCTATCGCAGAAGATGATTTAGATGTATTGGAATTAGAAATCGAAGCGTTGAACACAGCAAGAACTTTAGATGTTGATCACGCTGAAGCAATTTTGAGGTCAGAAATTGGAAATGAGGTATCTAAGATGACTTCTAAGGAGCTTAAAAGAGATCTACTATTATTTGCTAGAAACAATCCAAACCTGTTCTTAGAACTTGCAAATGACGAAAACATAAATGTTAGAAATATGGGTATAAAAGCCGTAGAAAATAACATTATTAAACTTTCAAGCGATCAAAGAACATTTACTTGGGGATCGACAGATAGAAAACTTATAACAGTACCATTTGATGAAAATCCATATTCAGCTTTAGCTGCTTGGTTTAAAACAGATGAAGGTGTTGAAGTTTATCAAACAATTGAGAAAAAACTTAAATAGTCGTTACAGTGGTTATGCCGCTTCGGCGGCTTAATCATTATATAAAAAAAATATGGCAATATCAGTAAATTCAGTATATAGAACCGTACTTTCAATATTAAATAAAGAAGGTAGAGGATATTTGACGCCGGATCAATTTAATAGAATAGGTGCACAAGTGCAGTTAGACTTACTTGAAAGAGCTTTTTATGATTATAATAAAGCAATGAATAGAAAAAAAAGCTATGTAACTAATGACGAATACGGTAACTTGCCAAAAAACATAAAAGAAAAAATTGATATTTTATCAAAAGAAGCATCATTAAGTATAACAGCTGGAGCATCAACATTACCAGCAGATTTATATAGAGTTATAGGTATAACTACAAAAAGTAGAACAATTAACTTGCAAGAAGTTAAAAAATCTGAATTAACATATATAAATGCTTCAAAATTAACATCACCTACATTATCTTACCCCGTATACTATATTGAATCATCATCTGCAAATACTACAAATCAAGAAACTTCTGCAGATAACACAATTAGTACAAACATTAAATTTTTACCATCAACTTTATCATCTGCTACGATAGATTATGTAAAAGTTCCACAAGAACCTAAATGGAGCTTTACAAGGGTTACTGATACAAATGCTTATAATTATCAAGCAAGCACGTCATATGATTTTGAAATACATAAATCCGACCAAGTTGATTTAATTATAAAAATATTAGCACACGCTGGTGTAATAATAAAAGACCCTACTGTAATACAAGTAGCAAACGCTGAGGAACAAAAGGTAATACAACTAGAAAATTCATAATAAATGGGACTACTACAAGAAACAGCATATCAATATTACGAGTCTAAGCAAACTTTTATTGCAACGCAAGGCCAGACTGATTTTACAGTAACATTAGACCCATTACCTGAAAGCACTGAAAGATTTAATGTTACACTTAATAATGTTGAAATAACTTCAGGCTTAACATATAATGCAGATACAGGCGTAATAACAATAGCTGCTACAAATTTAAATGATGTAGTAACTGTTATATTAAAAGATAGTGGATTAGGCAGATATAGATTTACAACATTAGCGGACATCGTGAGCAACTATATGGTTGCATATGTTGGAGATGGCAAATTAATAAATAGCGTAAATAAAACAGACGTATTGTTTCATGCGAAAAGAGGTATACAGGAATTTGCTTTTGATATTGCAAGAGTTGAAAAAATACAAGAAATAGAAGTTGGCCCAAGTTTATCAATACCAATGCCGCAAGATTATGTTAATTATGTTAAAATATCATTTGTAGACGACGCAGGTATTGAAAGATTAATTATGCCGACAAGATTATCTTCAAAAGCATCTGAACCTATACTGCAGGACGAAGATTATAAATATTTATATGACCAAAACGATGAATTACTATTAGGTAGTTCGGTTATTGAAGATAGATTTAAAAACTTTGATATTACTAAAATATCTGGCTCAGCAAATGATACAGAGGTAAATTATAATGCTGATAACAGTTTAGATAGATTAATGGTTTATGGTGGCAGATACGGATTAAATCCTGAAACTACAACTGAAAACGGTGTCTTTATAATTGATGAAGCAAATGGTAAAATTAGTTTTAGTAGTAATATAGCTGATAAAATTATAACATTAAGATATATATCAGACGGCTTAGGAACTGATGATGAAATGAAAGTGCATAAGTTTGCTGAGGAGGCATTATATAAACACATATCGCTTGGTATTGCAAGCGCAAAGGCAAATATGCCAGAATATATAGTTAATAGATTTAAAAAAGAGCGTAGAGCAGCAATGCGAAATGCTAAAATTAGATTGTATAATTTAAAAATGGAGGAGCTTACTCAAGTAATGAAAGGTAAAGCTAAGATAATTAAATAACAATATGCCAGAACTTAAAAATACCTTTTTAGAAGGTAAAATGAATAAAGACTTAGATGCTCGTTTATTAAAAAACGGAGAATATGTGGATGCTCAAAATATTTATATAACTAAATCTGAAGGTTCTGATGTTGGTACTGTACAAAATATTTTAGGCAACGCATTGCCATATTCATCAAATATTAATAAAGGCACTGTTATAGGGTATTACGTAGATAGCGAAAGAACAAGTAATAATGAATATAGAGTATTTTATTTTGTAAAGGGCACTGGAAATTATACTGATAATATTTATTATTATGAAGCAGGTTCAACAACAGCCCCTATATCTTTAATAAACAATACAAGTAACTTTTTAAAATTTAATACAAATTATTTAATTACAGGAATTAATTTAATTGATAATTTATTATTTTGGACAGACAATTTAAATCAGCCAAGAAGAATAAATGTATTAACAGCCCTTAATAATACAAGTTATTACAATAATGAAGATAAAATATCTGTAGCAAAATATTATCCTTATACCCCTCCCCAAGTTTTAACTCAGCAAGGCTCTACATACTACACTGGTATGCAAAAAGCTAAAACAATAGCTGAAACTACAACTTCAGTTACAGCAAATACAGATATAATATTAACTGATTATAACAATGATATTCACGAGGGGCAAACTATATATGAAAGCGGAACAGCAATTGGTGTTGTAGAAAGCGTGAGTTCGGATGGATTAACAATTACGGTTGACCAAAATGTTACTATTGTATACGATGGAGTAAACCCTGTAGAATTAACATTTTTAAACCAAAATGAACGATTAGAAGAAAAATTTGTAAGATTTGCATATAGATTTAAATATTTAGATGGAGAATATTCATTAATATCACCGTTTACGCAGCATTGTTTTATACCCAAAACATATAATGCTAATTATGAAGACTCAGCGGGAACAAGTTATAACGCGGGTGGTATAACAGCTAGTCAAGAAGAGCTTGCTGCAAAAACAACAGAATTAGAAAGTTTTCTTAATGATATTGCACATGTTAGGTTACAAATTGAACTGCCCTCAGCAAGTCCTACAACTGATTTTGAAATTGACAAAATAGAGATATTATATAAAGAATCAGATAAGCCATCATTGAAAGCTATGGCACAACTTAGTGTTACAGATGCGAGTGTTGGATCTGACAAAATATATAATTATACGTACAAAGGTAATTTACCTTATAAAACTTTACCAGAAGCACAAGTTACTAGAGTATATGATAATGTACCTGCTAAAGCTAAAGCACAAGAAATAATAGGTAACAGAATTGTTTATGGTAATTATCAAGAAAATCCTCATAATAAACCTTATAGTTCATATTCATTTGATTATGAAATTTTTTTAGAAAATAAAGGCAGCACAGAACCTGGCGAAAAATATCATATACAGTATCCATATCATACAATAAAAACAAGAAGAACATATCAAGTTGGTATTGTATTATCGGATAGATATGGTAGACAATCACCTGTATTTTTATCTGATAATATAGATAATTCAATAGTAAAGGTTAATGCAAAAAATACTAATGAAGTTTCAAATAGCTGGAATGGCGAAGTTTTAAAAATAAAATTTAATCAACCAATACCGGATAGTGATATAAATAGTAATTCAGTACTATATGACCCACTTAATCCAACAGCTAATCCAACTGGGTGGTATTCTTATAAAATTGTTGTAAAACAAACAGAACAAGATTATTATAACGTATATGCTCCAGAGGCAAAAGATGGCGTGCCAAATGTGAATACGTTGGCTGCTCATTCTGGTATATATCACAGCGATGAAGATAAAAGAACTTGGTTAGTATTGCATGGTGATAATATAAATAAAGTACCTAGAGATACAACAGAAGAATCTGTTGGTGATAATTCTGTATTTCCAACCAATGTAAGCTTATATCCTAAAGTAAATAGTTACTTAACATATATAATGGATGATGGCCCTTTAATTGATATAACAAGTATTGGAAAAGCAATTGATCATGGATTAGAATTAATTAATCCTGCATATACAGGCGTAGAGCAAGAAACAGGTAATACATATTTACCATTTCATAATTGGAAAAAAAATCCTTTATTAGCTGAATTACCAGATGGATATGGTAGCGATATTGGGGTTTCATTAGCTAATATATCAACTCAGCAACCGCTAATATTTATTGGAACATTAGGGTTTTCAGTATGGGAAACAAAACCATTTGAAAGCGCCTTAGATATATATTATGAGACTTTAACTTGTGGTTTAATTTCTGATTTAAAAAATGAAATTAATGATGGATTTGGCGGTGGAGGAACACCAAGTGGCCAAATACCAACAACTATACAATTTAATAATACCACTACAGCTGCAAGTTTTGATGAAGGATTATCAGCGCCTAATCAAGTAGGTACTAATTTGCAAACATTGGATCAAGATGGTACAGTTATTCCTAGTGGTTTGACATATTCAATTGTTAGTGTATTAGAAGATGGGGCAACTCCACCATTGCAAGAAGCATCAGAAACACATTTTGGAATTCACGACGCAGGCAATAGCATATATCAATTAAGAATAACTAATGCTGAATTTTATTATGGTTCGTCTGGACATACATATACCGTAAGGATAAAAGTATTAGATAATCAAAATAATCCTGCAATATATCAAAATTTTACAATTACTTTGAATAATTCAACACCTACTTTAGTTTTACCAGCAACAGCAAATCATATACATTTTAGATCAACAGCAGTAGTATTTAGTCCATTAAATACAACGGTAAATGGTAGCGCAGACCCTGATCAAGATAATATATTTACAGGCACAAGTGCATATGCAATAACTGGTGTTACATATGACCCAGGGGGTAATGATGAAGACAGTAGTGGCACACAAATTTCTAAATTTACAGTAAATGGGAGCACTGGCGCTGTTTCAGCAAATAATCATAATTTTCCAGCAAGTGAAGTTGGAAAAATATATAGAATTACAATGACTGTTACTGATGATGGCGGATTAACTTCTGCATCCGCAACTTGTGATGTTACAATGGGGGGATGGTTTTGGGGTAATTATTTATATGGAGCAATACTTGATATTTGTGGTGTTATAAATTCTAATTCCCCTAGTCAAAACTTTTATATTAAAAGGCCTACATCAAATACGTCAACATCATTAACACCACAATATAATGATGAGGTATATACAGACGCTGCTCTAACTACCGCGTTTAATTCAGGTGCTGTTATAACACAGATTGTTGGAGGGGGAGATGGCACAGGTATACATACGGAAGTAGTTGGTGGTAAAGTTCGATATATTGACCAAGACAACAATTGTAGCGGATACCCTGGTCCTTAGAGAATTAAGAAAATATGTAATAATAAAATAATATGGCAGCTATTAAAGAAATCGGTTATTTTAACTCTATATTTGTAAAGTCTTTTGACTATTCTAGTAATGCTAGTAATAAATACCATATAGAAGAAAATAGAATAAAGGGTGGATTTAATAATACCCAAATGGATCAAGGCGTCCGTGCGTATGCTGTAAATGACGATTATACTGTAATAAATAGAAAAAATGCCATGATATATTCTGGTATTTATAATTCAAAAACTGGTGTTAATGAATTAAATCAATTTCCTATTGGTGCAAATATTACAAAAGCAGTTGATATTACAGATGGATCAATACAAAAACTTCATGCTGAAGATCGTGAGCTATTTATATTGCAAGAAGATAAAGTAAATGCGGCAGGTATAAATAAAGATTTTATATTTACAGCGGAAGGCCAACCGTTGTCAACAGCATCAAATATTGTAATTGGGCAGGTAAGAACGTATTTAGGCAAATATGGTATAAGCTTAAACCCAGAAAGTTTTGCTATTAAAGGAAATAGAAAATATTTTACAGATAGAAAAAGAGGTGTTGTATTAAGATTAACAAGAGACGGATTAACAGAAATATCAAATTATGGTATGCATGATTATTTTAAAGATAATCTTAAAAATAATACAAAGCTAGTTGGGTTATATGATAATGTAAAAGACCAATATATATTACATTTAAAAGATTCAGCAAAAACAATTGCTTATGATGAGAACTCTAGAGGCTGGACAAGTTTTTATACATATTATCCAGAAGCTGGGTTTACTTTAAATAATACATTTTATACTTTTTATCAAAGTAATATATATGAGCATCATAGTACATCTGGTAGCTATAATACATTTTATGGTTTATCTTCAAATGCTTCAACAATTTCTTTAATTGTAAATACAGATGCTTCAACAGTTAAAAACTTTAAAACATTAGGGTATGAAGGAACTAGCGGTTGGTATGCTAATAATATAAAAACAGATGCTGATAATAATAATTCATCTGACACAGCAGAGAATATATCAAAATATCAGTACGATTATGGTTATGATAATAACAATGATTTAATAAGTATTTTACCATCTATGTTTAGTAAAAAAGAAAATAAATATTTCTCTATATTGCAAAATAAATCTAGCGCACCAGGTGAAAATGAAATTTTATTTGGTCATGAACATATCTCAGGGATTAAGGGTATGTATATGGATGTTACATTAAATACAACAGAAAACAGTAAACAAGAATTATTTGCAGTTTCAAGTGAAGTTGCGCAATCATCAAAATAATAAATATGGACCCAATTACAATGGCAATTTCCGGCGGGGCATCACTAATAAGTGGCTTATTTGGTGCAGGTCGAGCTAGAAGAGCGGCGAGAAGAGCAAGAAAAGAATCTGCTGCTTTAGAACGTAGAATATCAAATGTTGAAGCAAATAGACAAGCTGTAATAGATCCATATGCTAATATTAAAAATCTTAGTAATATGATTAGTAATCCATTTGAAAACTTGCAAGTTGCAACTGCTGCAGCTGAAATGAGAGCACAAGAACAGGATATATCATTAGCAACTACACTAGATACATTAAGAGCAACGGGAGCTGGAGCTGGAGGTGCTACGGCATTAGCTCAAGCAGCATCGAGGAGTAAAGCAAATATTGCTGCAGATATACAAAAGCAAGAAGCAACTAATACTAGGCTAAGAGCACAAGGTGAACAACAAATGCAACAACTGCAATTAAGAGAAGAGGGAAGAGTGCAACAAGCAAGAGCACAAGGTGCTGTGTTTAAATTTGGCGCGCAAGAAAGAAGAGACAATCAATTATTAAATAGATTAGCTGCAAAACAGCAAAACGCTGCAAATCAAGCTTCTCAATATGCTAACCAAGGAAATCAAATGTTTGGCCAAGCATTAGGTGGTGCGTTCGGCGCTTTAGCAGGAGGTATTATAGGGTCAAAAGACACAGGTTAATAAAATAATAAATATGGGAGCATACGAAAATCCAAAATTTTTCTCAGTAGACTATACTGCAGGCACAAAAGCATTTGATCAAGCGTTTCAAAGAGGCTTAGCTCAAGGAGAAAAAATTTTTCAAGAAAGACAAGAAGCTAGAGATGAATATAAAGAAGGTGTATATGAAGAAGGAGCTAAACTAGAGGCACATTTAGAAACACTTGTAGGCAATGCTAAAATGACTGCGGAAACAATGCAAGGTACTCTAAATGAATTTTATGAATTTGCTTTTGAAAAAGGAGAAAGACAAAAAGGTCTAAAAGGTTTGTTTACGCCTCGTGAAGAAAATAGAATAGAAGGCGTACAAATGAAAAATTATACTAATAGTTTTAAATCAGAGTATGCTGCAATTAAAGCATTAAGTGTTGTAGCAGGGGATGTTGAAACTATACCATCAGAAGATTTAGATTTAGGTGGCGAGGGACAGGAAAAACAATTATATTATAAAAGTTTACAACAAGAAGGTAGATTAAAAACTAATTTTAAACTTGTTAAAGGTAAGGGATTTGAATCATCTTTTGAAGTATTAGACGCAAAGGGAAACCCAACTGGTGAAGTTATAAGCTCTAATGAAATGAATTTAGCAATGAATACTGACACTAGAGCTGCTAGAACTGAAATAAATAATGCTTGGGATAAAGCGTATACACAAAAAGAAGGTGATGGATCTATAACAGCAGAAGTTAATAATATATTAAACCAAAAATTTACCAAAGCATCGTATGATGATGATGAAGAATATTTTGAAGCTGAGGGACAAATAAAAACAGCAATTGATAGAACAAACGGCCTAGAAGGTTATTTGGATGACAATGGCGATCTAAAAATAAAAAATGAAGATGGGACGTATGATTTTTCAAAAATACCAGATATTACTGGAGTAAATAATTTTTATAACAATATAGTTAAAGCAAGCCCAGGTGAAAAATTAGCTGCGTTTAAAACCGCGTTTGGTGATGATCATGGATTAAGCGATGATCAAATTGATAGAATAATGGATAAAGCTATGAAAGTTGGAGTAGGAGGTTTAAAAAATGATAGAATTGTTGGATTAGACGGCCCATTAAAAATAAATGAAGATAAATACGATAAAATTTATGGAGCTAGTTTAGTGGCTAAACATAAACTAACTAGAAATTATCAAATACAATCTATAAAAAATAATGGTGTATTAGATAAATTTAATAAACCAAAAGAACAACAAGAAACGGGAGGTCTTTCAGAGTTTCAGAAAAAAGGTATTTATGATGAAAACCGATATTATAATGTTCAAAAAAATGATTTAAATAGAAGTTTAAATAATCTTACTAATGTTATTGATTTAGGTTTTGAAGTTGACAATATGAAAGTAAATCAAGGCGCTGAAGAACTAAAAGGTATATTTAAAAACAAAAAATACGAGTTTGATGGTGGTGAAAAAACATCAATTACCGATGTGAACGTTGACTACGATGGCAATATAACTATTTATGCTGGTGATCCAAAAAGCTATAAGGTAACATTAAAGAAAGGCGATCCTGGATATAACCCAGATGTACCTATAGCAAATGTTAAATTTTTAGCAGATACTGACGCTAAAAAAGTTACATTTAGTGCTTATAGTCCTTCTGATTATAAAAAGTTGTTAATAAACTTTGGAGCTGAAGCTAAAGATCCTAGAAATTATGAAGTTAAAGCAAATGACGAAATTATAATAAGGGCAAAAGAATTAGCTGATAAAGGCAAATTTAAAGATGCAAGATACAGACAATGGTTTAACGAATTAAACAGAACAAAGTCAGGTAAAAAATGGTTACAAGAATGGGCCCAAAAAAATGAAGCAAATGCAACTGGCCCACTATGGAATGAAATTACAGGTAAAAATACTCCAGCTAATACTGGCGGCGCTTACGACGATTTAAATTAAACAATATGGCAGATCCAAAAATTTTATATAATAATTTATTTTCTGATAAATTATATACAAAATCCTATGATGATTTTTTAAAACAATTTGAAGAAGATGAAGCGGCTCAAAAATTGCATAATAAACTATCGCAAGATGGTTTATATACAAAAGATTTTGATTCGTTTAAAACTCAGTTTAAACTGGGAAAGTCAAACGACCCTGTACAGGAGACTGCGAGTGTAGGGTTAGAAAACCTAAGCAGTACGGATTCCAAATTGGATCCTGGTTCATCGGTATCAGCGCCAAGCAGAGCTAATATTTTAACTGGAGGTGCAAGTAAATTTACCCCTCAAGAACAAGAAGATTTTAAATACTTTGAAAATATAAGAACTAGAAAATCAAATGCCGTTAGTTTTCAAGACTTTACGGAAGAAAAAGTACAGCCAGAATTAATGAAAAGATTTGGCAAATATGGTTTTGTTTTTGAAGAAACTGGTATAGGTGATTTTGTAAAAGTATCTACAACTGACGCTGAAAATCCTGTAACAAAAACATTTAAAATTAACAAAAGAGATTTATTCAGAGGGGGAAATAGTTTTGATGAATTAGAAGAATTTGTTAAAGCAAATAAAAAAGACGCTGTAGGTTATGCTTCACCTAAAAAGCTTGAAGAATTTGATCTTAAAGAATTTCAAAAATTGAAAAAATCAATGATAGAATCTGGAGTTGATGGCAAAGTTCAATTTAAAGGAAGCTCTGGCGAAATGTATGACGAAGATCAAACTGAAGAATTATTTGCTGATCATTGGTATGCTAGCCGAGGGTTTAATTATAAAGACATAAAAAACCTTAAAAATAAAAGTAAAAATAATCAAGAAAGAATTAATTTTATTGAACAACTTCAATTTAAAACAACAAGGTATCAACAACCTGGTAGTGTGCCAATTCCATTAACAATAAAACTTTTAGCGCCAGGTATTATGCAAAGGTCATATCAAGGCACTGAAGAAGAAATAAAAAAATATCCTGAATATTTTGATCAAAATGGCTTTGCAAAAAGAGATATTTTAAAATCAGAATTAGAAAAATTTAAAAAGGAAAATAAAGACTATTCAAATATAACTACTAACCCTGATTTTTTAAAAGCAGAGGGTGATTTAAATTTATTTTATGCTGAGATTAAAAATAAAGCAGGAGCTGAAATTGAAAAAGAAATTCCTGTAATTGAACAAGAGCAGAAAAAACTACAGCAAGAATGGGAACAAGCATATGATTTAGAATTTAATAATAAAAATTTTGAATTAAAAGTTAATGAATTTAACAGTCAAATAGATAATGCAACAAAAGAAATTGAACAAATTATTGGCAGTGATATTAGTAAATTAGAAAAATATAAACCAAAAAGTAAAGAAGAAAATGATTTATTAAATTCAAAAATAGATGCGCTAAACACTATTGTTAATAATGCAAAACCTTTAAATGATTTTTCTACTAAGCACAGTGCACTATATCAACGTTCTAAAAATTTAAACGATTTAAATGAAATTTCAACAATGTTGCTTAACTTTGATGATGTGCAAAGAACTAGGGGTGAGTATACAGATCAATATAAGAATTTTTTAAATAATATAAAAAGCGGCTGGAGTAGTGGTAAAATCAATTCTACTATTATGTCAGAACTTTACGGTGGCGTTGACATGGATAACCCTGAAGATGCCGCAGAAGTTGCAAAATTAATAGCCACAGAAAAAGCATACCAACAAGGTATATTAAATTCTAGAGTATACGAACAATACTTAAATGCTGACTCTGTTGCGGAACAATTAAAATTATTAGGTCAAAATCCATTTGAAATTTCTACAGCTTTATTTGGAAATTCAATGAGCCAATTAATAAGAAGTGGTTCAAAAATATTTTTTCCAATTGTAGGTGGTGGTGCAGCTATAGGGGGTGCACCAACAGCAGCTAAGGCATTGCAAGCATGGACAGCGATTGCTGGTTTTGGTATGGAATATGGAAACGCATATTTAGATGTTATGCAAGAAAATCAAATAGATATAACCAATGCCGAAACAGTAGAAAAAGCTTTAATGAATCCTGAAATACAAAGTCAAGCAAGAGAAAAAGGAATTAAAAGAGGTATACCTATAGCGATTGCAAACTTTATGAGTGCTAAAGCGGCGGGTATGATGGTAAAACCTTTGGCAACCGGTGGTGAACAATTTACAAGAGCATTAGGGTCACAACTTATAGTGCAGCCTGGGTTTGAATTTAGTGGAGAAATGGTAGCACAACAAACTGCTGGTGAAGATTTAAGTTTTACAGAGGGGTTTAATGAAGCTATTGGTGGCATTGGAGGTACTTATCATAATGTTGCTTTTGAAATGTACAAAAATTCAACAAAAGGATTTTCAGTAAAATTAGCAAAAAATCTTACTAATTTAGATAACATGGTTAACGGTAACTATGATGGTAAACAGGTTATCAAATTTGTAGATAGATTAAAAAAGAAAAAATTTATTAGTGAAGAAGTTGGAAATCAAATATTAGAAAATTCTCAATTTCTTGATGAAGCAAATGCTAAATTAGGCAATAAAGCAAATAATAAAAATAGAGCTAGGCTTGCTGACTTATTGCATACAAGAAAAATGATTACTGATCAAAATACAAAAAGCAACAAGCTAGGTGACATTGATCAAGAAATAAGTAAGCTAAGTTCAACAGGAGAACTCAGTGAAAGTGGAGTTCTTACTTTCAATGATTATATAAAAAATTACGAAAAAGGTATTAAAAATGGATTAAGCTTTTTAAAATCATTAGGTGTTGCTGATGATGTAACACTTGTAGAAAGTGACGAAAATGGTAATTTTAAATTTACTGATGATATATCTCCAGAGCTGCAAGAAGCGGTAAATAATTCAAATGCTCCTGCTTTTGTAACACCATATACTGAAGGAAGTAAACAGCTTATATTTTTAAATAAAAAGTTAATAAGAACTCGTGGTACTCAAGCACAGTTTGAATCAAAATTAGATGTATTGTCTGCAGCTATGCCGCATGAAGTATTGCATGCCGTTTTAGATCGTACTTTTACTGATGCAGAAATAATAAACATTAGCAAAGATTTAAACAATTATTTACAAGAACAGTCTGGTAAAGGAATATCTGAAGGCACTGTAAATAATATATTAAGTAGGTTAAAAGGAACTTACGGAGAATACAATGAAGACGGAACATTTGTAGGTAGAAAGCAAAAAGATGGACGAGTATATACAGAAGCAGAATATGCACAAGAAGTTTTTACTGCAATATCTGATGAAATAAACATTGGAAATATTGATTGGAAAAGACAAGATACTGGATTTTGGCAAAACTTTGCTGATAAAATAAATGATTATTTTAAATATAAATTAAAATTATCAGCTGACGAAATAAATAAAGCTAATATTAAAACTGGTCAACAAGCATTTGATTTTTTAAAAAATTACAATAAAACCTTTGCAAAGTCAGGAAGAGTTAAGCTTGGGCCTATTACAACACCTAAAGCGCCTGTAAAAGAAGAAGAAATAAAGACTAGAAAAGCTGAGTTTAATATGGAATTAGAATCAGATAGATTAAAGGGTATAGCAAAGCTAAACGCTATGATACAGGAAAATGAAGATATGGGTCCAAATAATGCTATAATGCGAAGGGGAAGAAGAGAACAAATTGAATCGCAAATAGAAAAGGTTAATGAATTAGAAACGCAAAATACAGCAAATGAATTAAGAAAAAAGCTTAAAAATGCAAAAGGAATAAATAGAGAAAATATACAGCTTGCATTACAAGAAAAATTTGCCGCGTTTGAAGGGGAAGTTGAAACCGCAGGATTAGATATTGAGACAGGTAAATTTAGAAGCTCCGATGTAGTAACTGATTTAGGTAAAGAATTTAAAAAAGATTTAGATGAAGGCCTAATAACAAATGAATTATTAGCTCAAACTTTTAATTCGCCTTCGACCAATAATTCATCAAAATTTTCTATTACTGAAGCAATTGTTGAACACAACTGGCCTGTAATAAGCAGCGCTTTAAAGTTTACACCATCTGGCCCATATACAATGGAAAATGTAAAAGATGCTGTAAAAGAACAATTAAATGGTATATTTCCTGCAATGCAAGGTTTTTCTGCAAGAAAAATCCCTGTGTTAAAAAATTATACAGGACCTGAAAAAGTTACAACGTATTTAAGCTCTGTATTTGGGCGTAGAAAAGCAGAAATATTTGAAAGAGCTAAAAAAATGGGTGATCAAGTTCTTGAAGAAAGTTTTAGCACAGAAACAATGACTGAAACAGAATTTAAAGAAACTACAACTACAAAAGAAACAAGAGTAAATCCATTAGAATATAAGAATGTAAAAAATAATGTTGATGCTATAAAAGATGCTGTTAAGGTTAATGAAAAAAATTATAAAGGATTAACTTATAAAAAACTATCTGATAAGTTTGCTGGTAAAGTTGGTAGTATAATGTTTGATATACCTGCAAATAAAATTGATAATCCAAAAGCTAATTTAACTTACGCTAAAAGAATAACTGATGGTATACCTGAATCTTCTGAAGCGGGTAATATACAAAGGGATTTAGCCGACGCAAACGAAGTTAGAAAGTTTGTAAAATCATTAGCGCCCGAAAATATATCTGGTGACATATCTGTACTTGATGAGTCTGGATTAAAAGTTGAAGTTTCAAAAGAAGCAAAAAATCTTTCTATAGGTTTACCTAGAAACGTTTTAAATTTCTTTTATGATAATACTGGTAAAAGAAGACAAAACTCTTTTGTACATAAATTAAAACCTGAATTTACCGGAAAAATATTAAATGAAACAATTGAAAAAGTACAGTCTGAATTTGCAGGTATTACAGAGGCTGGCCAATTAAATAACTACGATAGAAAAATTGGTCAGAACTTAAAGGGTTATGCTAAAGTAAAAGCAGCAAATACTGTAAATAAAATTGCGACTGACAAAATAGAAAGCTTAGATATAAAACCAGATGCAAAACAGCAAGCTAGAGCAGATGCAGCAGCTGGTAAATCAAACTTTTTATATTCTGATGTGGGGCTTACAGCGGAAATATTACCGCAAGAAAAAGCCGATAGTATACTTGATAGAGAATTTATTTTAGAAGCTGAAACCGCTATAGAGGGGAGAACTAAAATAATAAATAAAGTTTTAAAACATCTTGGTATTGAAGAAGCTTTTGATCTTCAAACAGAAAAAGGAATTGATAATTTTGTAGAAGCATTGAAAAATCATGTTTTCCCGTATTTTCCAAAAGATGCTTTCTTTGCAACAAAAGCTATAATGAGAGTTAGCGATCGTATTGCCGGTAAAATGGATGCTTATTATCAAGAAAAATTAGAAGAGTTAAAAAATGATGATAGTATAGTTTATGGTGAAAATTATACGTATACAAATGAAGAAGGCAAAAAAGTTGATATAGATAATTTATCTCAATCTTCATATGATACAATGATAAAAACTCCTGAAAAAATTGCTAGAAATTTAATTCCTGGTAAAGATGGTAAATCACCAATAAAAAAATGGAATGAGAAAAATATGCGTATACATCGCGCTATGTGGGAAAGAACAAATGAAGCTATAAAAAATGATCCTACAGAAAGCAAAGAAGCAGCTAGGGCATTAGCTGTGTATTATTCTTTTGTTAGTAATAATAAAAATCATCCGCATAGATTAGGTGCTGAATTTGTTGGATATTCATTAAATCCTGAAGGAGCCGTAAATAAAAATGGTATTTTAAAATTATACGAAATGGAACACGCAATGCCCGCTACCGGTGCATATGCTTATTTATTTGATAGTATATTAACGAATAGAAACTTCAAAGCAGATTACAATGCTATTGTTGATAATTATAAATTAATTGCTTTAGATGCTAAAGAAAACAAAAAATTAGCTAAAGGCGGCGTTGGAACAAGCATGTTACCTGGCTGGAAAGTAATGTCAAACTTCTGGTGGCAAAGATATTTTAATACATCTGTTGGAAATATTGATGGCGGTATTGATGTAAATAATATTATATTTACAGACGGCAAATCAATTGGACAAACGTTTGGTATTAATAATCAAGGTGAGTTTGCAACAAAACAAACAGCAAAAAATAATCTTAAGAAAGCACCATTGTTAAGAGGTTCAGATGTAAACACAGATAATAATAATTCTGTATTAGATAAGGCTCAAAAAATTGATGATATGAATGCTAAAATGCAGCAATCATATTTTAATGAAGTTGATTTAGATGCTGACTTTAATAAAATTATTGAAGAAACAACTGGTGTTGCTAAAGAAAAAAGATATAGTGATGCTAAAGCAAAAGTAGCAGGAAGGAAGAAAGGAAGATTTGATATATTTATTCCGCCGCAAGCAGAGGACTTTATGGGTCTTATGTATAAATTTATGGGTAAAGGAAAACTAGGAGAAGGACAAATTGCTTGGGTAAAAGAAAATATTTTAGATCCATTTGCAAGAGGTATAAATAATTTATCTAACGCTAGAATGGCTATGTTAGATGATTTTAATGCTATGAAAAAACAAGTTGGTATAAAGAATAGAGATTTAACTACTGAAATACCTGGAGAGCCATATACTAAAGAAGATGCTGTAAGAGTATATGCTTTTAATAAAGCTGGTCATACTATTCCAGGGTTATCAAAAACAGATGAAAAAAAATTAGTTAATTACGTAAGAAAAGATCCTAAGCTAAAAGAATTTGCAGATGGTTTAATAGCCACATATAAAAATGATAGTTATCCAAAACCAGATGAAAGCTGGGTAGCTGGTACTATTGGTTTAGATATGGCAGAACATATTAATAGCTTTAAAAGAAGTAATTATTTAACACAATTTAATGAAAATATTGATAAAATATTTACTAAACAAAATTTAAATAAGCTAGAAGCTTTATACGGTAAAAAATATAGAGCAGCTGTAGAGGATATAATCCGTAGAATGAAAAGCGGTATTAACAGAAAACCCGCTAAAGACAGTATGGTTCAAGGGTTTATTGATTGGATGACTGGCTCAATTGGTGTTACAATGTTCTTTAACACCAGATCGGCATTACTACAAACAATATCTACCGCTAATTTTATAAATTATAGTGATAACAACATGTTTAAAGCTGGTTTAGCTTTTGCAAATCAAAAACAATTTTGGAAAGATTTTATAAATTTATTTAATTCTAAATATTTAAGAGACAGAAGAGGTGGATTAAAATTAAATGTAAGCGAATCTGATATTGCTAGTATTGCAAAGAAAAGAGGTGCAAAAGGAGTTATTGCTAAAATATTACAAGTAGGATTTTTACCTACACAAATGGCAGATAGTTTTGCAATTTCGTTAGGTGGTGCATCATTTTACAGAAACAGAGTAAAAACATATGAAAAGCAAGGAATGACCACAGATCAAGCTGAAGCTCAGGCATTTTTAGATTTTAAAGAAACAGCTGAAGAATCTCAGCAATCAAGTAGACCGGATAAAATTAGTAAAGAACAAGCAAGCGAATTAGGTAGGCTTGTTTTAGCTTGGGCAAATACACCTGCTCAGTATGCAAGAATTAAAAAGAAAGATATTCTTGATATGATAAATAGAAGAAAAATACCTGGTAAAACTTTATTACAAAGTGATTTAATAAGAATGCAAAGAATTGCTTATTATGCAGTTATACAAAATATTATATTTAATGCATTACAAAAAGGTTTATTTGCATTAGCATTTACAGATGAAGAAGAAGAAGAATATAAAAGAAAATATTTTGATGTAGGCAATAGCATGGCCGACTCTATATTAAGAGGTATGGGGACTAAAGCGGCTTTTTTTTCAGTAGCAAAAAATGCAATTATAAAATTAATGCAAGAGTCAAATAAAAAGAATCCTGATTATGAAAAAGTTGCAGATGAATTTGTTGCTTTATCCCCGCCTATTGATGCTAAATTTACAAGATTAAAAATGGCAGCTAGAAGTTTAAAATGGGATATGGACGAAATGAAATCTGAAGGTATAGGCTTAAAAAACCCAGCTTGGATGGCGGGGGCAAATGTTACAGCTGCACTTACAAATGTACCTGTAGATAGAGTTTTAAGAAAATATGATCATGTTAGCACCGCAGTGACTCAAGATTTAGATGCTTGGCAAAGAATAGCGTTGCTTGGCGGTTGGACAAAATATCAATTAGGTGTTGATGAAGATTCAAAGCCAAGAGTTAAACCTGCTAATCATGGAAAAAAATACAAAAATTTAAGAACACCAAAATTAAGCGGTGGAAATTTAAGATCACCAAAACTAAGAAAATAATTATGGCTAAAGATGCGTGTTACTATAAAGTAAAAAAACAATACAAAGTATTCCCATCAGCATATGCTAGTGGAGCAATAGCTAAGTGTAGAAAAAACAAAGGCAAAAAGAAAAAGAAATAATGGCTGTAAGAAAAACTAAAAAAGGTGCAGCATTAAAACGTTGGTTCAAAGAAAAATGGATAGACGTTAGAACTGGTAAACCTTGCGGAAGACGCAAAGGTGATGGTAGAGGCGTACCATATTGTAGACCAAGTAAAAGAGTATCTAGTAAAACCCCAAAAACATCTGGCGAAATGTCCTCATCTGAAAAAGCAAAAAAGATTAGAGAGAAGAAATCATTAGGACAACCAGCTGGCAAACCAAGAAGAGTAAAAAATCTTAAAAGACGTAAAAAATAGGTAATTACATATATTATACAAACTTAACATCATGGCTCAACAAATATCAGAAAATACACAAGTACAACTTGATTTGAAAACGATTGGAATAATTGTTGGTGGAGCAATATCACTTGCAGCAATGTACTTTGCATTACAAGCTGATATAGAGCTTGCTAAGCAATTACCGGAACCACCTGTATCAAGAACTGAATTTGATTTAAAAGATGAATTAATTCGTTCAACTATATTAGATATAGATGAAAAGGTAGATAAAAATTCGAAGAAACTTGACCGAATAGACGAAAAACTATTTGAGATAATAAATAAATAATCATGAAAAATATTTTAATTTTAATATTACTTTTCCTATCTACTCACGCATTTTCACAAAAAATTGAAGTATTGTATATGAATTCTCATTGGAATACAAGAAACGATTACGAACATTTAAACAAATTACAAGGAGCTAAAATCATTAAAGTTGATTACGAAGACCAGTCTCCAAATGTAAAACAAGCAATACGATCTGTGCCTGCTATTATTATATTAAAAGACGGTAGGCCTATAGCTACATGGCAAGCGGATATTTCAATGAAATTAAAAGTACGTTATGAAGCTGTACAAGAAATAATTGATAGTGCTAAAGTTCCAGCAAGAAGAGCATCAACAAATTAAATAATATATGAATAAAATAAGTGAACACATTAGCTACAAGGAAGGTGTGTATAGCAAAACAGCGGAAAGATTAGGTATTGAAAACACACCTACCGCGTATCATTTGCAAAATATGGAATTGATTGCTGAAAAAATATTTGAGCCATTAAGAAAAGCAGTTAATGGACCTATAGCTATAAACTCATTCTATCGCTGCGATAAATTAAATACTGCAATTGGCGGGTCAAGTAAATCACAACATTGTGAAGGCCGCGCAATTGATATAGATGACACGTGCGGTTACATGTCAAATAAAGACATGTACGAATACATTAAAAATAATCTTGATTTTGATCAGCTCATATGGGAATTTGGGGATGATAATAGCCCTAATTGGGTTCATGTTAGCTATGTTGACCATGATTCCAACAGACAAAGATGTCTGAAAGCATATAAAGAAAACGGAAAAACTAAATATAAAATAATTTAACTATGCCAAGAATACACACAGTAGCCCAAGACGGTACAATAACCGCCGGAGATAAACTAATAGGGTCTGATGGAGATCCTAATAACGGTTACGTAACTAGAAATTATACTGTAGGAGGTATAAGTAATTATGTATTAGGTGGTACTAATGCGGGATCATTTACTACAGTTACTACAACGGGTAACGGAACTATAGGGGGTAACTTGTCAGTAACAGGCAATATATCAGTAACAGGTAATGCAACAATATCAGGTAATTTAACATTTGGTGATGCTGATACAGACACAGTATCTTTTAGTGCCGATGTGAATTCACACGTTATACCTGACATAACAAACACATACGACTTAGGTGCTTCAGATAAAATATGGAGAAACATATACGCGGATAATGTTGAAGGATATTTAAAAACTGCAGATGCAGCAACGACTTATTTAGCTTTAGCCGGGGGAACTTTAACTGGAGGTTTAATAGGTACAACAGCTACATTTACTGGGGATATACAATTAGGTAACGAAACAACTGATGCCGCTTCAGAAATAAAAGCCTACGGGGAATTAGGATTGAGGGCGGATAGTGATAATGACACAGGATATACTTGGGGTGTTGAATTATTTAGGACTAGATTTGGCAATGCTGGAGGAACAGCTATTCAGTTTAATGTAAATCAATATAGTAATGGAACATCTGGAGATTTATTAGATTCAAATACCATATTTGACACTATAGAAGTTGGTGATGTTATTTATGGTTTAGGTGGAGGATCTAATTATCAAAGTAATACAGACGAAACTGTAGCTTCTGTTAATGGTTTTTATAATGCAAGTAGTCAATTTCTTTCTGCTACTGATCCAACAGGCGCTGCATATTTTCAAGTAACAATGTCTGCTCCCGTATCTTACGAATCAAGTGCACATTTAACTGTTTTACCTGCTGGCGAAACATTCGTTTCAGGAGGTGGTGGATCATCAATAAAATTTTATGCTGATACAACTACTATTGGAACATTAAATGAAAGCTCATTTAGTATACCTGGTAAAGCAACTATTGGCGCATTCACAATACCAAACACAATTGGTTCAGCTCAGCAAGTTTTAAGAGTACCTTCATCGGGCACAGAATTAGAATGGGTTACTTTGACCGCTTCTGATACTATTGGCACGTTAGCCGTAACACCTATTAGTGGTGCAGATGATTTTAAAGTACTAATTGATGGAAATTCTGCAGGTATATCTGTATTATCAAATAGCGGAACATCTGGAAGTTCATATGTGGTTGTTGGAAAAGACGGACAAATTAATGCAGGTATATTTGAGTATCAAAAAGCAAATTCAGCTGTAAGAATACAAAGACACGGAGTTGTTGTTGTAACATTTGATGCTATAGGTACTAAACTATCATTGCCCACGTATGCTGATGATACTGCTGCTGGTGCTGGCGGATTAACAACTGGTTATTTATACAAAACAGCAACCGGAGAAATTAGAGTAAAAATATAATATAAAACTATGGAAAATTGTAATTGCCCTTACTGCATTTGTGAATAACAAATAGAAATAAAAAAAAGGGAGGTCTTACGACTTCCCTTTAATTATTATAATAACTAATAATTATAACTTTTAGCCTTTAACCATCACACGCTAAACAATTTTCATCCATTGCCTGATCAGCAATATCACCTCTCAGAACAGATTCCGTTCGCACATAATATAAGGTTTTAATACCTTTTTTCCATGCTTCATAATGTACCTTATTAATCCACTTCGGCGTAGCCACAGAAGGAAAAGCTAAATTTAAAGAAACAGATTGGTCAATATATTGTTGACGTATACCTGCTTGATTAACTAATTCTAGTTGATTAATTTCTTTAAACGTTTTAAACACTTCTTTTGCTGGCGTATCCCATTTGCCTATAGTTATATCATTAAGTTCTTTAATGCCTTGTACAGAACCCCCATCTTTTAAAATTTTGTTCCAAACTTTTTCATTATTAATTTTATGTTTTTTAAATAATTTTAATAATGTAGGGTTCTTGCGAATGAAAGTACCTTTAGCGCTTTGTTCCGTAAATACATTAGCGGCCCAGGGTTCGATACCGGGGCTAACATTGCCACTAAGTTTACTATTGCTAACAGTAGGAGCAATGGCGCGGAGATGAGTATTCCTAAAACCTGAACCCCTACACCATAGAGGCTCACCAAACTCTTCTGCAAGCGCCATGGAAGCTCTTTCGCTTTCAATTTTAATTTGTGAAAATATTTTTCTTGTTTCATATTGTGCTAATAGTCCTTCAAACGGCAAACCTTGATCTTGTAAATAAGTATGCCAGCCTAGCACCCCTAATCCTAAAGCTCTACCTTTTTCAGCAGATCTTACAGAATTATGAAAACCAACTTTACCTTTGGACTTTTGTATAAATTCTTCTAACACGCCATCTAAAAACCATATACTATCGTATATAAGATTCGTGTTTTTCCATTCATCGTACTTGGCTAAGTTTAACGATGATAAACAACAAACAAACGAATGAGATTCATCAGTATGTAATGTAATCTCACTGCATATGTTTGTCATATGTACTTTTAATCCGTGCTTTCTGTATTGCTCTGGATTATTTTTGTTTGTATTCCCCTTAAATAAGATATAAGGTTCTCCAGTTGCTTTACGTTTTTGAAGTAGCTTACCCCATAACCTCCTCGCATCTTTATCGCCAGCATCAAGTTTTCGCATAAACTTGTCGCCGACCACAGCGCACTGGTGTAAGTTGAGCGATTGACGATTAACGTCTCCTTTAGGCTCTCGTATTTCCAACCACTCTTCAAAGTCGGGGTGATCAATATTAATATTAACGCTTGCAGCTCCTCTTCGGACAGATCCTTGATTCGTGGCAAGTATAGTTGAATCGTATATCTTAGCAAAAGGCACAACTCCGTCAGATGTTCCATTTCCAGTTATATTAGCTCCGGCGGGTCTAATCATATTTATTCCGATACCCACTCCGCCGCCGTGTTTTGCGAGTAGCATCATCTCTAAGTTTTTCATTCCAATCTCATATATCGAGTCTCCAACATCAATACCAAAGCATGATATAGGCAAACCTCGATCTGTGCCAGTATTAGACAGCACAGGAGACGCTAAACATAGCCAACCCTTCCATATATATTGAAAAAAAGTTTCGGCTAGTTCTGGACGATTTAAACGTTTCGCTACAGTTGTAGCAACACGCATATAAGCATCTTTTGGGGTTTCATTTCCTATAAGATAACCACCTCCAATTGTTTTTTTATACACGTCTGTATCACCCCACGAGGGGTAATCTTCATTTTTTTTCCAGTTTGGGTTCCACATTTCTATTTTCTAAGTTTTTTAATTCGTCTACTAATTTACTCCACTCATCTTCTCCAATGTGTAATTGAAAGGCAGTGAGCGTTCCTTGCGATAAAGTTTTTAAAGCATCCAAGTCTTTTAGCGCTCTTGTTAAAGCGCCACCCAAAACTTCTATTTGCTCTTGTAACTTTTTAATATT
>Ga0222716_10000574_pt1 | contig 31726 bp, 69 predicted proteins | sample C33_13DmetaG_FD_165044 | JGI IMG/M metagenome (GOLD analysis project Ga0222716, IMG submission 165044) | Estuarine water microbial communities from San Francisco Bay, California, United States - C33_13D | ecosystem: Environmental > Aquatic > Marine > Unclassified | place: USA: California... | reverse complement strand
GGTTCTGGTTCTGGCTCAGGTTTCGGTTCTGGCTTGGGCTCAGGTTTCGGTTCTGGTTCTGGCTCAGGTTTCGGTTCTGGTTCTGGCTCAGGTTTCGGTTCGGGTTTTTCGCCCTTGATCAATTTTTCAACGTCAATTATTCCATAACCCCAGTCGTTATCTTTTCCAAGTGTTCCGCGATCAAGAGTATATTTTAGCAAGTGTTCTCTAATTTGTTCTACAGTTTTGCAGTCATTTTTATTTTCTTCTTGTTCTTGTTTTTTGTGCTTGGATAACATGAGCGCAACAACACCTGCGATAAATGGACACGCCATGGATGTTCCGCTTAATTTTCTATACATGTTGTTTATAAATGTACTATATATTCCTACTCCTGGAGCAGCCCATTCAACTTTTTCTCCGCGAGATGAAAAGTGTGCGATGTTTCCATATTTGTCGTGCGCGGCAACAGCTATAGTCTCGTCAAAGGCTGCGGGCCAATTAACTCCGCCCTGTCCAGTATTTCCTGCGGCACATATAACAGGAATGTTCATTTCATATAATTTTTTTATTTTTTCATGCAAAATAGGGGATGGACTAGAACCTCCAAGGCTCATAGAGACAAGATCAGGCTTGATCTTGATAGCATAATCAAGAGCAGCCGCGAGACCAATATAATTTCCTCCGCCACTTTTGCCCAAGGCCTTGACACAAATCGCTTTTGCTTTGGGTGCCACACCAACCATGCCAACTTCGTTGTTTTTCGCACAAATTATGCCAACACAGTGAGTTTGGTGGCCATTCTCGTCCTCTAATGGTTCGTTCGGTATAAAGTTTTCTCCAGGAATTGCATTATCTCCTACGTCGGGGTGTTCAACCATGCCCGTGTCAATAACAAGAACAGTAATGCCTTCACCTTGTGTGATTTTCCAGGTTTCTGGAATGTTCGATTGTCTCAAGCCCCAGTCGATTACTTGACTAAGAGAATTTAGTTCTTCGTGAATTTCTATTTTTGGTAAATATGTTTCGTCGTTCATTTTTTGCAGTTTTTTAGTTTTTCAATTATATATTTTAGTACTTCACTTCGTTTGATGTCTTCTGCTCCAAAGTGAAATGTATGTATTCCTTGTTCTTTACTTTGAGCATCGTCGAATAATGAATACATGTCTGAAAATCCGCTCTTTCCATTGATGTCGCTTTGCATCGGATCGCCGCAAATAAGTAATTTGCTGCCCTCGCCAAGGCGGGTCATCAAGGTGGTTAGTTCTTTGAATGTGAAATTTTGACTTTCGTCCGCGATTACAACTTCGTTTCGCCAACTAGCACCACGAAGATAGTTAATCGGCATGCCTTTTATTATTTCTTTTTCTTTGATTATGCTTGATTGGCCAGGTATGAGCAATTCGTCAAGTTTTTCGTTCATCGGCATCATGTATGGATTGATCTTTTCCGCCATTTCGCCCGGTAATGCACCCAAACTCTTTTCGCCACTCTCTGCAATTGTGCGGACATAAGTAATGCTGCGTTCATTGTTCATGTTGTAAAGCTGTAAAGCTCCGTATATTGCGACAAATGTCTTGCTCGTTCCTGCTGGACCACTTATGAATATGATCTTGCTATCGTTCTCAAATATTATCCGCAACAAGTGAAGCTGTTTGTCAGTTAATGAAACTTTTTTTAACTTTATGTTAGTTTTGTTTAATGAAGTTCGAATTTTTTCAATTTCCTCTTCATTCACGATCTCGGTTTTTTTCTTGCGTCGAGGCATAATTTGATATATTTGTATATATACACAAATATGTGCCGATTTTTTTTGAGTCGAACAAATATATTATACAATGTAAAAGTGTTTTGATATTGAAAAAAGGGACCCCCCGCCGTCTAAAAAAGCTCTAAAATAAAAATGAATTCATTTAATGGGATAGGTCAACCCACCCCTCCGGTAGGATCGTGCAAGAAAATAGTCGAATGTTTTTCTTGACTTTTCGAGGTTCTTGTGCTATCTTGTATATATGATTAAGAAAAAGAATGAACTCCAAAAGCTCGCCCGTCGGATGAAAGCCAAAGGCAAGAAGAATATCCTTTCTACTCTCACGAAAATAATCGAAAAAAAAATTTGACTTTTGACCAAACCTGTGCTATCTTGTATATATAAAGTTAAGAAAGTTTTAATCTCAAATTGCTAAAAATTATGAACAAAGAACAAATCGAAATTGAAATCTCAATCCTTCAGGAAACCCTTGAGGACTGCGTCCTCACCATCGCAGAGCGTGTCGCTCTCAGGGAAGAAATTTCCCAACTCGAGGCCAAATTGGCTTCCTAACCTTTAATCTCAAACTCTTAAAAATTATGAAAACTAAATTCAAAAAGGGCGATGTCCTAATCTCACGAGACAAAAAAGTCTTTCAATTCATCGAGGCAGTCGAGCATGATTCGCTTGGCAAGATCGCCAAAGTTCGTCCTTACAGGACTAACCGAGAAGTCGGCATCCGTTTTGAGGATGTCAAACTTCATCCCTTGTTTAACTAATAAATCTTAACCTATACAGCTATGATCAAAAAAATCTTCATCAAAAAATGGTCAACCCATTTCTCCGTCAAAATTTGGGACAGCGAGTCTCAAGAGTTTCCACGTGTTCGCTCTGCGAGCATTGATCGCTTCGGTCGCTCTCCTCATCTTGCAAAGATACTTGCAGAGGAAAAGGCTTTGACTGAGCCCGTCGAGATTGTCCACCTTTAAGGTTGACAAGTCAACTCTTTTAAACTAAAATTGCATAAAATGAGAAAAGTAACAGAACAAATAAAGCAAGCATTTGAACGCCGCGAATCAAAGACGATTGGCAACACTAGCACGGACGGCAAGACCGTTTGGCTACATGGCAACGCCATTGTGAAGCGTGATGCGGATGGTCTTGTTCGTTGGTCGCTTGCAGGTTGGAACACGCCAACCACACGCGAACGCGTCAACGGAATAGTCAACGCAGGAGTGCATCAAGTCAACTTCGAGCCTTTACTAAACGGGCAAGTCATTGACTCATCCGATTGGTTCGCCGTACCTAATTCATTGCCTGATCCTCTTGTGCTCTAACCAACTGAAAATTTGACCGATGCGGGCGGGGCCCCCCCGCAGTAGGATCGTGCAAGAAAATAGTTGAAAGTTTTTCTTGACTTTTGGCGGTTCGTGTGGTATGTTATACATATGATTAAGTTAACCGAAAGAGAAAAAATCCTTTGCAAGTTTGTCATCGCCAAGATGAAAAAAAGTGAAAATAAAACTTGACTTTCCGCCATTTGTGTGATATGTTGTACATATAATAAGATAAACAAAATAACAAAAATAAAAATGAACTTAACTCCAAGAGAAAAAATCCTCCTCGCAATCGTCCTTCCTAAAAAGGAAAATAAGTGAAAATAAAATTTGACTTTTGCCCATTTGTGTGCTAGATTGTAATATATAAAGTTAAGAAAGTTTAAATCCTAAATAAAAAAAGTTATGAACGAAATCGAAATTGAAATCTCTATCCTTCGGGAAACCCTTGAGGACTGCGTCCTCACCATCGCTGAGCGTGTAGCTCTTCGGGAGGAAATCTCCCAATTGGAAAGCCAATTGGCTTCCTAAGCGATCAACCCTTTAAATCTACAAAAAAATAATAAGTTATGAATAAAGCACAACTAAATCAAAAATTTGAAACGCTTAACCGCAAGGTTAACTCTCTTCCTGTCGGTACTCCCGAATACAAGCAAGCTTGGCAAGCTCGCTTCGAAGTCTCTCGCGAGCTGAGGAACTTTCGTTCTCTAGGTGGCGACAAGTGCCGTCTTCATGAGAAGGCTTTTAAGATAGTTGAGCAAAACGCTTGACTTTAAGCCTTTAATACTTTACCGTACCTGTAAACACCAACTCCTAAAATTATGATTCTTGAAATTATCTTTGTCGCCCTTTGGATTCCTGCTTTTTACATTATGCACAAATCCATTTTCTCGCAAGACTAAAAAAAGTCTTGACATTATCCGTTAACCTTGTTAGATTAGTATCATGAAATTCATCCTTGAATCAATTCCTTTTTCCGCCAAAGTCGGTTGGGTGGTCGAGTCCATCCCAATGTTCAAGCGTGAGGCTGAAGCCTTGCACAGGCTTAGGCTCGCCAACAACGCAGGCGAGAACCGTAGGCGTTACCGATTGACTAAGGCTTAAGTCTTTGATCATTAGGGCTTTACGCTTGGCAGGCCCCCCCCCCGCGGCAGGATTGTGCAATAAAACAGTTGAATGTTTTTCTTGACTTTTCGGGTTTTCTATGCTATGTTATAGACATGATTAAGTTAACCGAAAGAGAAAAAATCCTTTGCAAGTTCGTAATAGCTAAACAAAAAAAAGTGAAGAAATAATTTGCTTTTTCGCTTCACCTGTGTTACATTGTATATAGAAAGTTAAGTTAAGAAAGTTTAAATCCTAAAGTAAAAAGTTATGACCAAAGAAGAAATTGAAATCGAAATCTCCGTTCTCCGTGAAACGCTCGTTGACTGCGAGTTAACCATCGCTGAGCGTGTAGCTCTTCGGGAGGAAATCTCCCAATTGGAAAGCCAATTGGCTTCCTAAGTGATCAACCCTTTAAATCTACAAAAAAATAATAAGTTATGAATAAAGCACAACTAAATCAAAAATTCGAAGAGCTGAACCGCAAGGTCAACTCTCTTTCCGTCAACAGCCCCGAGTACAAGCAAGCTTGGCAAGCTCGCTTTGAAGTCTCTCGCGAGCTTCGCAACTTTCGCGAGCTTGGCGGTTCCCGTTCCCGTCTCCACGACATGGCTTTCAAGATTCGCGAACAAAACGCTTGACTTTTGCACCAAAACCAATAAAATAAACCTATGATTAAAATTGAAAGAAATGCAAACTTTCCGCAATGGCTCAACATCCGCATGAATGGCATTGTGGTTGACAACACCAAACGCATGGCTCACGCTTTAGAAATTGCCGACAAGCTTCGTGCAAAAAACAGAAAACCCATCATAATCTCAAAATGATTCAAGAAAAAATCAACCAACTCGTTGCAGTCTTGCAAGCTTTAACAAGCCAAAGAACTAACGCCCTGCGTCTCGGCAGAATGTCTGAGGCTCAGCAAATCGCTTCGGTTGCCGTAGATGTGGACGCAAAGATCCACGAACTTCAGCAGTCACTTCGGTCAATAAAGTCATGACTTGGGACATACTTCTCTTACTTCCTTTGCTTGGTGTTCTTATCGTCATTGGCATTGACATGTTCGGATGATAGTGTTAGAAATTGCTTGCATAGTGTTGCCTCCGCTTCTTTTCTTCTTAATGATGTAAGTTGCTAACGGTCAAAGGCTTACGGCCCGCCGGGCCCCCCGCGCCGGGATTGTGCAATAAAACAGGCGAAAGTTTTTCTTGACTTTTACCCTGTTGTGTGCTATGTTGTATATATGATTAAGAAAGACAAGCTTCAATTCACCAAAAGAGCCAAACTGCTTAAAGCAAAAAAGGTTCGTCATGTTGTCTTTCTACTTAAGGCAACGCAAAAAAAAGTAAAATAAAACTTGACTTTTGCGTGAATGTGTGCTAAATTATAATTATAGAAAGTTAAAGATTAAGATATGAAATTCAAAAAAAGTGATGTAGTCGTCGACCGATTCGGTCAAGTGTTCCAAGTTGTCGATCCCGATTTCCGTTCGGATCGCCTAGGCAAGCAAGTTCTTTGCCGTAAGTACCGCTCTCAAAAGCGTGTTGCTTTCATGCCTTGGCAAGTCAAGAAACATCCTTTTTTCTCTTGACTTTTAACCCAAACTCTGTTAACTTATAAGTATGATAAAGAAAATCCCCAACTAAGCGCCGTATAAGTCGGGACTTGGCGCCCCGAAGATTATGAAAATGAAAATTCCCAACTAACGCCCGACTGACGAGGAGATGGGCGCCTCAAGATCTTAACAGTCAATAACTTACGAGCCGAGGGCCCCCCGCAATAGGATTGTGCAATAAAATAGTTGAAAGTTTTTCTTGCAATTAACGCAAAACTCGTTTAGATTATACCTATGAATGAAAAAACTATGTACAACGGATGGAAAAATTGGTCAACTTGGAATGTCGCCTTGTGGCTCGCAAATGATGAAAATCTCTACGAAATCTCTCGTGGATTCGTCCATTACAAAGACCTTGCAAATCACTTGCAAAATGAATGCTACAACGCCATGACTCCTGACGGGGTTTTGTGGAATGCTAAAGAGCTTGACACTTACGCCCTTGATGAGTGGCTCATGGATCAGTAAAAAAACACAAAAAAAAGCTTGCAATTAACCCAAAACTCGCTTACTTTATACTTATGAATAAAACAGAAATGCTCAAAGAAATCTCAATTCTTCACGAAACGCTGAAAGATTGCGTTCTCACCATCGCCGACAAGGTTGCGATCCGCAACGAAATCGGCGACCTGCAGGACAGGATCGCCCTTCTCGACTTCCGCAACGAAGGCGAAGACATCGACTTCGGTCACCACTCCGAATGGGAGTAAAAAACACAAAAAAAAGCTTGCAATTAACCCAAAACTCGTTTAGATTATACTCATGAAAACAAAATTCAAAGACATAATGTTCGCCAAAAACTTCAAAACCCTTGAGGCAACTTACGACATTGGCTCAAAAGCCAAAGCCATCGCAAGTCTTGCAAAAGATCGCATTGCAGAAGATGGCGAGTTTGCACAAGTTCACGCAGGAAACATCTTGATATGGATGGAAGAAATGGCTGAGCAAGTGGACAAAGCTCTTAGCCTTCAACTCAATGAAGAAAAATAAAGCTTGACTTTCCGACTCGTATAAATTAATCTCAAATAATAAAAACTAAATTGCTATGAAAATAATTGAAGAAAAATCCTACTCGCAAATCGAAAAACACCTTCGTAATGTTAACGTCCACAATAAACAAATGGGAAAGCATGGAAAGCCATTTGAGAAATATCTCGAAGATTACTTTAAATTCCCTGCATATGATCAATACAAGGATGCAGTTGACTTCCGCAAAGAAATCGTTGAGCAAGGCAATGTTCCAAAAAGTCTGATTGGCGATTGGGAAGTGAAATACTACGACATCAAGAGGAAAGACATCATTCTTGGCGATGTCGAGAGAAAGTTGCTTTCAATCAAAAAAGACCTCATCCTTGTAGTTGGTTTTTATGATGGAACGCCTGACAAGCTTGTTGATGTAAAATTCTATAAATTGAGCATGAATCCTATAATTGAAAAAATGGAAAAAATTTGGCTTGAAACAGCTAACTTTGTTAAAGACTACTCGAACACCCTTGAGGAAACAAAAGAGCAAGTCAAGTCTGTGAATAAACTCAATAGAGGAGATGCCTTCAGGTTGGCAAATAATTCTTTGCCCGACCGATGGAGTGCAAGCAAGTGCAAAATGGAAAAAGAAAAAAGGCAAATCACCCTTTGCGTCAACCTTAGAAAATTGGAACCCATTGCTTAATTGCTTGACAAATCAAAAAAATTCAACCATAATCAAATCATGTTAAAATCAGAAAGAATCAAAATAATCGAGCAAGCCTCGAAAAATTCAACCGAAAAAGTTAGCCCTTCCTTGTCTTTTCTTATTCAAGAACTCAAGGAAGAAAAGCTTTCTCAAGACCTTGTGGCAGAGTATGGCTTGTTGCAAGCGAACAAGCAAGATGTCGAAGACGAGTTGCAAAATCTTGATTGCCTCGAAGACAAGGCAAGTCAAAAAGAAAACTTTGACGAGGACGAAGAACTCAAATCAATGGACTTGTTGAGTTCTCGGATGCGTGAAATCTTCGGAGAATAAAATGGAGCTTGCAATCCTTCTTGTCGTGGCTTTCTTCATTGGAATGTTTAAAGCAAATTTTGAAGAATAAAGCTTGACAGCCGGCCCTCGGGCCCCCCCGCAAAAGGATCGTGCAATAAAATAGTTGAAAGTTTTTCTTGACTTTTCGGGGTTTCTGTGGTACCTTGTAGGTATGATTAAGATTAATGATATCGTTCTCTTCAACGGATTCTCCTGCGTGGTTGAGTCCTTAACTGACGACTCCGCAGTCGTCCGTGCTCGAGGCTTCTCCTCGAGGGTTTGGTCGGTGCCAGTCGCCGACTTGGAGCTTCACCCGCTTGCCGTTGGCAGGACGGGTGCTGTAGGAGGGTTCGCTTGGTAACCTTCTTGTAGTCAATGGTTTAGCTCTTGGCGGGGCCCCCCGCGCCGGGATTGTGCAATAAAACAGGCGAAAGTTTTTCTTGACTTTTCGGGGTTTCTGTGCTACCTTGTAGGTATGATTAAGATTAAAGATGTTCTCATTGATTACAAAAAAAGAATCCTTCAGGTCGAAGGTTTCCACAAAGACGGAGCAGAGACTTTCGTCCTCGCTCGCATCTATCGCTCGCAAAAGCGTGTTGCTGTTCCTCTTTCTTCGGTTCGCAAGCATCCGTTTTTTTCTTAAAAAAAGCTTGCCATTCCCATTAAAAACATTATGATTAAGTCTATGAATGAAAGAAAAAAAACCCTAGCCGAACTCATCCGAATCATGCAACCCATCGCAGACCTTGGGCACATTAGGGCAAGGCAAGTTGTGATCAACGCACACATCGAGCTTGAAGATCTTGATCGGGCAGAAAAAAATCAAACTGAATTAAACTTGACAATCAGCAAAAAATAACCATAATTAAAGCTATGACACAATCAGAAAGAATCGAAAAACTTCGCCAAATGGCGGACAGTTCAAACGCCATGCAGATTTCCCCTGCAATGTCTTCCTTCATTGAAGACTTGAAAGCCGATATCCTTGCGGAAGAACTCATTGTTCAGCACGGATTGCTCGATGCCCAAGAGTCGGATGTCGAGGATGAAATCTCTCAACTTGAAAGCCAAGACAATCGTGCAGACGAGGAAGAGGATTTTGACTCTGACGAAAACTTGCATGACATGAAGTCAGTAAGCCCATTGATGCGCGAAATCCTTGGCGAATAAATGGAGTTCGCAATCCTTTTTGTCGTGGCTTTCTTCATTGGAATGATTAAAGGATACCTAGAAGCATGAATTGGGACATTCTCTTATTCTTGCCGTGGCTTGCAGTATTCTACTGCATGATCCTAAGCTAAACTTTTCAACTTAAAAGTTGACCGATGCGGGCCGGGGGGGCCCTCAGTAGGATTGTGCAATTAAATTGTACAGTAAGTCAATGACCAATTCTACAAAATATTTGATGTATTTATTTGTGCCTCTATTTCTATTTGCTCAATCCTATTTTAAAAATTATTTTTTTAGACTAAGCCTCTATTTGCGAAGAGCAATCGTGAAGGGCGAATGCTCCCTTGATCGATCAAGATTTGATTCGAGTTTGCGAATTGCATCCACGACATATTCGAGAGAGCCAGTAATGCCACAGGGCTTTCCGTTCTTAAGAACTTTGTATCCGTTAATAGTCTTCATGGTAAATGTAGAGGGGTTTTTCATTGAAAGTGAGTTGATCATGTTTGATGAATTTTTTTTCTTTGATGTTTTTTTGTAATGTCGCCTTAGAGATGAAGAGATCGTTGGCATGAGTTTTCTTTTCTGAAAAAACGATCACGAAACACCCGTCTTTGGATTTCGTTAGTAATGGTTTCATTAGTTGCGACCAAAAGTTATGTCATCTCCTTGCTCTTTCATCTTCTCGTAAATCAAGGCTTTTTGTGCGACAAAGCGAAGGGTTTGCCCGATTTCTTGAAGAGCTTCGTAGTCCTCAGAATCAATTAAATCGTTTTCCATTGCAGGAGAAATCAGCATCTCGTAAATCATTCCCATGCAAATTTTCGTAGCCTCTTCGGCATTTAAAGGCGTTTCTTCTGAATTTTCTTGATTGTCTTTGATGTACATTACTGCAATTTCTCCTTGTGTTTGAGTTTTCTGTGAATTACCTTTGCCTTGACCTTGTGAGGTCTTGACTTGGTAAAGAGAATGGTTTTTCTGATCTTAATCATGCCGTAATTGTATGAAATTTTTCGTTAACTGTCAAGCCCTAAATCTTTCCTAAAGTCATCTCTTGCATTCTGAAGAAGAGTGACCCAAGCAAAATCGTTAAGTTGTGCGGTATGCATAAGACGGGTGATGTCAACAGGAGTTTGCCAACCAAGAACATCGTCAGATACAGACAAAGGAAGCATGGTGTCTCGATCTTGAAACCACATTGCGACTTCGTAAGTGTTGTCATCTGCATGACCATACAAGCCCGTGCCATCTCCTTGGTTTTGGACAACTGAGATCGTGAATTGATCTTGATTGTCCTTGTCTCGATGACCAAAGGTCAATCTTGCTTGAGTAGCCTTGCCGTCTGCGAATCCTCCGTGTTGGGCAAAAACCAAATCATCGAAGCCTTTTAGTTTAGTGTCGTTTTTAATCATGCTGTAATTCTATGAAATTTTTTGTGTGTTGTCAAGTGTTGAATTAAAAAATGTGAACCTCTTTCTCTCTCCCCGAAGGGTTGTAGGCGTGTACTGACGCCTCGTTGTTCAGTAGTTGGGAGTCGCTTGCGACGTTTCCCTTGGGATTAGCCCCCAACTACCTACAGAAAGAGCAGTCCTCTGTGAGATTCGAACTCACCTCTTCGACTCCAAAACGATGATCAGTCGCTCGCAGGCTTAACTAGTATACTGCCGAGAGTCGTTGTTTTCACCAATGTAAACTAAGAGGACACAAATCAAATTGATTGTCAAAAGAACTAAATGTAATTATGACAGAAACCGCCCAAAGGTCAAGCAAACAATTCAACAAATTTTTTGCACCATTCAACTGCGGGGGGCCCCCGACAGGATGGGTCAACTTTTCAGTAGCCTAGCCATTGCAATACTTTTTTTGCATCATACTCTTCTTTGTCTCCCATGTCCAAAATGAATTGCTCATAATCTTGGCAACCATGCTTCTCAAGTTCTTCAAACGCTCTTTCTTGCGTGATCGTTACATCTTTTGCGGAATCGTAATAAGTGTCTGTCATGCTTTAATACTAGGTTAAGTTTTGTGTTTTGTCAAGAGTTAATTCCTTCTTGGACAAATCCCGTTGAGTCTTTTTTTGCCATGCCCTTCTCAATAAGACCGACAACAACACCCTGTTTGTCAAGAAAACGCAAATCATTTTCATCACCATTGATGATCTCATAACCTTGCCAAGTTTCAGGCAACTGACTGCGAAAGACAACCGCTACATTGCCACCCATAGCAAGAACTAACTTGCACAGCTTATCGTTGTGTTCTGAACGGCTAAATGTCAAATGGTAATTACTTGGTAATTCTCCATGAATGAATTGCTTCATGCGTTCAAATGACTTTGTGTAATCGTAAAATTGAGTTTTGCCGTGCTTCTCAAAGATAGTAACTCCATCTCCATTAATGATGCTCTCCCAAGCGATGTCACTTGTAAGGTTAAGTCGAAAGACTGACTTCATGCCCTTCTTCGTTGATGCCTTAATTGAACTCGAAATTTCTTTCGATAGCTTCACAAGAAAATCCATTCGCTGAGTAAAAAACAATTTTGTCTTTGCTATCCGAGACTTTTGGATTGAGTCCATGCGACCACGACCCGCAGTATTGAGACAAGAAGCAGTGCAACCTTTGCTTCGCCAACGACAAACTTCGAAGCCCGAAAGTTGAGCAGGAGCAAGATGAATTCCTTTGGTTGTGTAGCCAAGCTTTTCGCCTTTGACTATCTTTGCGTTTCCTTGAGTGAGTAGAGTTGTCTTAATCATAGCTTTAATTATGTTGAATTAGTCCTTTTTGTCAAGCATTTTTTTTGCTTTTTCAATCCCTTTTTCCGACCCGAATTGCCCAAGCAACCTTTTGAAAGTCTCCCATGAAATTGTGTTCGGCGGAAGCTTTTTCCATTCTTTCATTCTTTCTTTTGCGTTCATGATTAGCAAAGTCTAAAGAGAAAGTCTTCGAAGAAATCAGGCTCAAGCCCGAATTCGGAAATGAAAATGTGTTCCCACTCTGAGAGATCACCTCCGTCTTGCCAATCTGCTTTCATTTCGTTAAAAAATTTCACCACTTGTTTGACTGCCTCGGCTTGAGTTAAGCCATCGCGGGACATTAATACTTTTACTGTTTCTTTCATGTAATTAAGTATGACAGAAAATGCCCTAATGTCAACGAAACAATTCAACTAAGTTCTTGCACGATTCGCTCGCGGGGGGCCCCGCGGCAGAATTGATTACAAAAATACGAGAATAAGTCAATCACTCTCCGCAAAAAAAGCCTCTCCGAAGAGAGGCTTAGTATTTGGCTCCCTATTTGGAGCAACCAATTAACTCACCGACCTCTTAAAACTCTTGTTCGCACAAGTTGCCCGAAGGACATGGCGACGACTTACTCGACGATTTCCTCCGTTGGTATCGGTGAACATTACATGGCGAGGAGTCACGCTAGTGACCTTTGCCGAGAACACCTTGCGTTGCTCTCCGTTTTTGACAAGAAGGGAAACGAATCGTCCCTTGAGGTTATCGACTACATTTTGAAGGTACTTTTGCTTTTTCATAGTTAGATGTGTTTTGATTTTGGTTAGTGTGTTTTCAGGTTAGGTTAAGCGACTTCAAGTTGAGAACTTAGTCCAACTTCGGAATCAAGAACTCCGTGAAGTGCAAGAGAGCGATTAGGTAATGCGGTGATTCCACCTTTGAGAATATGCGTGAATCCGTTGTACAAGGAGTGCATGGTTCTTGGCGAAAAATCGTCATGTTCGGGCTTATGCCATTGCTCCACAACATCTGCAATCTTTGCCTTGCTGATCGCTCCGTTTTGGTAAGCACGGATGACGAGGTCATGGGCTTGTTCGTTGCCAAGCTCGTATTCCTTGTAAGCTTGAATGCGTTGCTCGTCACTAGCCCATGTTTCAGTCATCTTGCCAAGAGTGCGAGCAATAACTTGCGACAAATCGGAAAGAATGTTTTTGGTGTGTCGCCTTGCAAGGACGACTTCGTTCGTGAAAATGAGATTCGAGCAAACAAAAGGTGCGTTACCCATGCACAAACCTGCAGGAAAGCATTTGTCGTGAGAGTTTCGCAAGCCCACGATCGTGCCTCGCTCATCGCTGTCAACTCCCGTGTTCTTGACATGGAACAAGCCAAAGTAGCGTTGCCCAAAGCGGTGCAGAGAGTGGTAGGTGTCAACGATTTCCCATCCGTTGTCCTGCATTTGATTTTGCACACGATCAACAAGGAAAGCGTGGCTGATCGGTTGCCAAGACTCTGTCGCTTGAGGAGTAGCAACGGCTTTAACTTCGTTGAAAGAAGATTCTTTGGTGGAGCAAACTTTGAGATTGATTCTGTTATTCATGATTTTTTAGAGGTTAGAGTTTTTCTTTGATGGATTAATTTTACTAAATTTTTTGCGATCCGTCAAGCTTTTTTTTTGGCAATTAAGTTTTTTTTTAATGAACTACCTGTACTCGATAGACATTGTAGGCGTTATGATCGAGGTTGATCTCTGCCCACGCAACTGAATCGTCGATAGAAAGAAAGCTTCCAATGATCTGCTGACCTTCGTGACCCTTCCAACAGTTTTTGTTGTCCACGATGATGTACCTTTGATTCATTAGGTCAACTCTTTCAGGCTCGACCAAATCGTCTTCTTCAACATACTCTTTGTACATTTCGGGGTTTCTTTCAATGTCCTCTTGGAGGGAGAACGCTCTTCCTTCTTCATCGTTAATCATACCTATAGTATGACAGAAAATAAGGTAAAGTCAACCCCTTTTTTTCATTTTGTTGAATTATGCAATTTCCCGGTGTGATAGTGCAGCGGGGGGGCCCCTGAGCGAATCGTGCAACTTTTTTGGTGGACCCGCTCGGATTCGAACCGAGGACCAAGGCATTATGAGTGCCCTGCTCTAACCGCTGAGCTACGGGTCCGATGTAATTAAACCTTTTTCTCTATCGAGTACAGTTCGCTCAAGAGTAAATTATGAGCAATCCTTTTCGGCAAGTAATCTTCTGTCTTTATGTTCATAGTTTGTGCCCTTGCAAGCTCGAATCCAATTTTACGAATTTTTTTATTGAGTTTGTCTACTTTAGTATTCATTCTTGGTTTGTGTTGTAGTGGTTGTAGGCATCTAGTGCCTCTTGTTCAGAGTTGAAAAAAACGCTCAACAAATCCCTTTCGTCATAAGGATGCCAAGGAGTTTCTGACTCCTCGAAGTACAATTCCCATGCCTCAAGGTCTGCATTGAACGAAGGTTTGTCTAATGGCTTGCCTTCGCAAACCGCATCGATGTATGTTTGATTTTCCATTTTAAGCATTGAATGTGGCTTTAAGCGTTTCGACATCAACCCTTTCGGCATCTTGCTCATGCTCTTTACCGAGGGCAATGTCAAATTTTCCGCTAGTGATTACGATTTTTCCTCCACCGCAATTCTGCAATCGTGATTGAAGGGCTTTAATTTCTTCCATTAATTCTTTCATGTAATTAAGTATGACAGGTTCTGTTTAAATGTCAAGGCTCAATACCAACAAGAGTAAAAAACTTTCTTGCCTTGTTCGAGAGACTTTTTGGCATCTTCGACAAATTGCAAATCCATATCCTTGTACCAATAGTCGCCTTCGGGAAAGGGTTCTTCGTTTTCATCCGTCCAAGAATAAGAATCGCCTCCGAAAAAGAATCCATGTGTTTCGGGCAAACTGCAATCTAGAATGTCTTGCTCTAGGCGAATAATGTCTTCTTCATCGAGTTCCAACGGAATGCAATTGAAGTCTCCCATTGGGCTTGATGACTCAGGAACATTCGGTCTTCCCTTCTCTTCCCAAAGTTGTTGCATCCATCCTTGAAGGCGATTGTGCTTTCTCCAATCTGCGAGATGTTCTTCTTCTCCATCGTTTTGTCCACCTTGGACAACTGAATAAGCGTTTTGATCGAGTCCCATAATTTTCCTTTGTTTAGAGGTTAGTTGATTGAAAAGATGACTTAATTCTAAGCTCCTTTTGGAATAATGTCAAGCTACAAATGATGTCATCCAAAACTTCTTCGGCTGATTCAAAAGTCGAACCAATCGGAAACTTTTCGGGATGCCGTTTGTGCTGATCAAGACATATCCTAGACATTGGGTCTGCCCATGCAAGTTCTCTTTTAACTATGCCCATAATTTCTTCTCTAATTTGTGCTTGTGTCATGATCTAGCCTTTTTGTCAAGTTCTGCCATTCTTGCCTTCTCGTTTTGATCGTCCACGATCTTCGCAAGCCTAAGCAATTCTTTTTCGACCTCTTTCTTTCCGAAGGGATCTGCCTTTGGGTTCTTCAGCACCTCAATCATAGGGCGAATGATTGCTGACCATGTAGGGGTGATGTCTATTGTTCTTTGATTCATAATACTGCTAATACTTGTTTAGGTTCTAGTCTCACGGCAATAGCATAGTCTACCATTTGTTCCGTGTCCTTGTCAACAAAATTCTCATACTTGTACGGATTGTAAGTTACAGGTCGAGCAGTAGGATGCGAATCAATCCAATCACCAATTTGCTCCTCAATGTAACCTTGGATTCCTGCGTGAACATTTTTTCTTTGCTCGCTTAACACACGCTTTCTTCCTGCTTCGCTTACCTTAAAAGTGCAACTGTGCATCGCAAGGCTCGTGGCGTGAGCTTTGACCAATCCATCTTGTTTGACGCTCCAACAGTCTTTGTGGAGATTCTTGTAAACAAAAACGGGCTTGTTGAAATTAATCTCGTACCTTTTTTCGTCAGGCTTTGTCTTAATCATAACTCCATTATGAAGATTTTTTGTCGAAAGTCAAGGCTAATATCCACTTAATTTGTTGACCTATTCAATTAAGGGGGGGGGCCGATTGCACAAAATAATTTTTTTAATTACCTTTCCTTTTATTCTAGTTGAATGAATAATTCTGTATTACTTTCCATATTTGCCTTATTTAGTATTAAAAATTTCTTTATTTAGTATTTGGCTATTTATCTTTTGTATTTGGATCAATCGTTGCGCTCGCAATATGCTTTGACCATACCAATAAAAAATGCTATAGTAAGAAGTATTGTTAACTCCATTATGTAGTGGTACCCGAATATTCCTTCCAAATTTCAAGATCAAGATCTGTAACTGATTTACCCAATTGACGAGCAATGTGTTTAAAGATGTTCGCGAAATAAAGATAGGTGTTTTCGTTAGACGGAGTTTTCTTAGGGGCATCGACATAACCTTGATCCCGAAGAAACCTAAGGATATGTGTGTCGAGCATAGGTTCGTCAAAGTATTGGCGACTATGCGAAAGAAAGAATCTTGCTGTCTTGAGCCCTATACCAGGTACCTTCAATAATCTGTTTAGGGTTACTGCTCGAAGATCCTTGATCCTAATAACATCAAAATATGAATTGTATCGCTGAGCATACGGACTCAACTTTGCCCAATGCATGATCTCATTAAGTCGGCCCAATTTAATCAATTTCCTAATACAATTAAATGGAGTACTTTCTTTTGTTATGTCTTTTGCTCTTTGAATAAATACTTCTAGCTTGGGTGCTTCGATTGAACTTTTCTTTCCTGCTACATTAATGCAAAAAAGAATAAATTCTTCTAGTTCGTATTGTGTTCGATTGTAGTTTGTTACTTCTGCAGGATTAATCATAATGTTTTTTGTTTTAGGTTATTGTGCAATGTGAAATGCTTTTCGAAGGTTGTCGCAATCTCGACCACAAAGAAATACTTCTCGGCAATAGTCGATGTTGTCCGCCTCGACCTTTTCGATGCGTTCGATTGCTTTCCACGCATGCACTCGTTCACGAGGCATTCCACCCCATTTGATGACTACTTTCATGTGCGGAAAGTGTTCGTTGATTTCAGCGAGCTGAACTTGGTTAATGTATCCGTAGTTGGCAAGAATGTCTTTTAGCGTTTTCATAATGTCCAGTATGACAGGTTTTCGAGGGAAGTCAATAAAAAACCCACCCAAGCATTTGCTTGGATGGGTAAGCTATGATTAAGAAAGAAAATGGTGTGGGGAAGGACTACTGTATACCTCCAACTTTTCGGCGTGAACATCAGTTCAATGTTACCTACTTCGAACTACAGATTAGACTTGGTATTTGTCATCGACTCATCCGATTGGACTCTATCGCCCCACCACAGGGAATCTGCATACCTTAGCCCGCTCACGACAGGCTTGTTCGGGTCACCCACAGGAAGTCTCCGTCGAAGCTTCCAAATTGAATTGAGAGTCGAATAGCAGATTCGATAAATGCTACCCTGTCTTACCAAGGATGTGTCTAGTCCGATTACTCAGCTTTGACCAACAAAGGCTTTGTACTGCACTCTCAAAATTAAAATGTTAAAGATCGATTATTTTATTTGATTGAGTTTTGTTCTCAAATTTATGTATCTATTATACTCTATATTTTGTTATTTGTCAAGAGGTTTTTTTGATTTCTTTACTCTCTTCTAACTCATCATGTATTAAAGCTTGTATTCTCCAAAGACCATGATCTTTAATAGAGAGATTTAATTTCTTTTCGAGCAGATCACGAATCTGCATAACAAGATAGTGATGTTCAGTTTCAATCATTTTTTTGTGTGGTTAAGTCGGTTAACTCTAAGTAAGTCATCTTGAATTTGTGCGATCTTTATTATTGTATTATCTGCATCAACTATTTTGTTGTTTGGGTATTTGCTGCAATGATAGAGGTCTTTAATGAATTCATCTAACTTGGCGAGTTTAACATAAACATATTCTTTTGGAGTTAGCTCGTTACGAAGTTCTTGTTCAGTTGCGAACATCGAAAGGTTTGGGGAAAGTGATTTAATCATCCTCTTAGCTCCTCGACTTCGGCAGGATAGACATGGCAATCTGCACCTTCTCCATTTTGCTTGATGTACCAAGCAGGTGGATCAAGAGGAGTCACAAGCATTCCGATGAACCCATGCTCTACGAAATACTTTTTGATGATTGATTCGCCAATTCCATTAACTTTTACATTCAGCTTGGTTCCAATCTCAGGAATGGCTTTAGTGCTTACCCATGCGAGTTGTTCAAACTCAGTATAGGAGTTAACAGGTTGTTCAATTTTTTCGTGCATAATTAAACTGAAATTCCTTTTAGTCTAAGTCGTGCCTTCATTTCGGCATACTTTTGTTTTCTTTCTTTATCGGCTTTTTCTGCCAACATCGTATGGTAATAGATACTGTCTTCGGGAACAGAACCATAATTCGCAAACTTGCCTTGCTTGTTTACGCTAGTCCATTTACCGTTACTAATATCTGCCATTACTTGGCTTGCTCGTGCATTTTTCGCAATACTCATTTTTTCCTCCTTATTTTATCGTTTTTTATGTAAAACTATCATGGTTAATACAATCAAGTCAACAATCAACACTCCACAGAGAGCAATCATGTTTAACGCAATTTCTGAATTTGTCATGTACTTAACTATAGTAGATTAAAATTATTTGTCAAGTCTTTTTTACAAGACCTTTCCACCTACCCTATAGACAGACCATTGTTCTACTCCTTGATAGGAAATGTATTGATCGTCATTCTCTGCCCAATCGACTGCACTTTGAAGTGAACGAAAATAAATAGGCGATTCACTTGGACTCGCATCATCCACTAACATGAAAACACCTTCTGCGAGGTCGCATGGGTTTGTATCTTTTTCTTTTTTAGCTTGAGCTTGCCACTCAAGGTATTCAAGTTGTTCTTGGCAATAATTCATACCCTCTAGTATAGCAGATCAAGATTCGGAGTCAAGCTTTTTTTTCTTGCTGTGCGATGTAGTGTGTTACTGATTTAGGTATTTCTTTGACTGGCATTGCCATGTAGTATTCGGCATGTACATATTCTAGGTCATAGGCATTGATGTAGTAGTTTTCGATCAGACCTAGATCCATGTCGGTAGGTTTTGTTTTAACGAGTATGTTGTCTGTGCCATGTCTCGTATCGACGGTGATTATGTATATGTATTTCATGATGTGATAGTATCGATTATGCAGTCTTCGGGACGGTTGATGCTGTCGCGTGGTTTGCCGGTTAGGTTAGCTAGGCTGATGTGCATTTCGTCGGCATATTTTTTTCCCATTCTGAGTAGTGGAGCTGTTTCAATATTGGGTTTTCGTCATTTTTGGGGTGCTCTAGGATACCGAAGAATACTTCGAGGAAGTCTGTTAACCGAATCCATGCGGAAGGCTCAGAGCGGTTAATTATCGGGAGTAAAATCGATTACGCCCTCATCAAGCCAATCTTCAATAGCTTTGACTGCAGAATCTGCTAACTCTTCAACATCAAGATCTGATTCCTCAAACCATCGATTGAGATCTGCTTTGATCTCATTCTCAAATTGTTGCTTTGCTTCACTCCGATTCATAAATTTATTTGCTTCATAATTTTATTTAAATTTTTGTTTATTTATTTCTGAAAATTAACATTAGTATTATAGTGATTCCGATACCATGTATGATTCATTCTAACATTTCAAAGTTTACTTATTTAACTAATTTTTTTTTGTAATTAAACTGAATAACTTATTTGCTACAAGACAAAGCATCATTAATATAGTAATTGCTCCAATACAATGTATAATTGAATGTATTATTTCGTATAACATATTTTATCTTCCAATAAATTCAGGACTATCAGTCCACATTCCTTTGGCTCTCTCTCCGTTAAGGGTTTTTTCGTTTATTTCGGCGGTTATTTTCTTTATTTCTGCCTTGTCTTTATTTGAAAGTTTTTTCTTTGCAATTATTTGACTCATTTTATCTAGTAAATTATCAATTTCTCTTCTTGTGTGCATGATGTTATATTTAGGTTGTTATTTTTAGCAAATATTCTTTTAATTGTTTAGCTTCTATTAGTGATCTTTCTTCATCTCCAATATCAAGAAAGAATTGAATGCTTTCATTTGATGTATATAGGGTTTCTTTCTCTTCTTTGGTAAAACAATCTATATTTGATTCAATTAAGTTCAAAATTTCGTAACTCAATTCGAGGGCTTCTTGAGTTTCGGGGTCTTCTTCGTCCATATTACTTATTTTAAGATATACTTTCTAGATATTTCAAGGTTTGGCGAGCATTCCACAGACATTTCTGCTTGTCGCCCAATTGCATATAAAAATTCATGCTATTATTGTATATATTTATTTGCTCCGCTTCTTCTTTTGTTAGATTATCTACCTTACTATTAAAGGTATTACATATTTCGCTACTTATTTTTTGTAATTCATCCATTTTTTTGTGAAATTAAGTGTTTATTTTCTTTTCTAGATCGATTATTATTGTATTTAATGCTTGTTTTCTGCTTTCTTCGTGTTCGAGTTCGTGCATTAACCTATATTTCTCCAAAACTTCCTCATCACTCAAGCCATCTAGTGGACTTGCAATGCTTTCGGGTGGACTTGGAATGAAATCGGGTGGACTTGGGATACTATTTGATTCGTTTTCTTCTGTCATAATATACAATATACTATAATACAAATTCAAAGATGTCAACAAAAAAATGTAAATAGTTGAAAATCAATGAAATAAGTTATTATTTATCGAAAAGTTGCGGAAAGCCGTGAGAATTACGCCCGATATATTGCTTCTTCGGCAAGCTGATCGACTCTTTTTTCTTCTTGAGCGAGCATACTCTCCTCAATAAGCCTGTTATTTGCCTCGCTAATTTGACTAATTTTTTCATTTAATTGAGTTATTTTATTTTGAATATCTTTTATTGTATTTATTTCTTCATCATTTGTCAAGTATTCTTCCACCAATTTATTCAAACAATAATCTAATGTACTAGAATAACAAATTAAATGCCATTTGTATTGTATATTATTTGATGAATTATTTTGTTCGATTGGCTCGCTTCCCTTCTTGCCGTTTCTTCCGTATGGGTTTTTTGCTTTTTGCTTGATTTTTCTCTCTTCAAGACACAAGTTTAAAGAGTCATATCTTCTTATTCTATAATTTCCAATAGTTATTTGCATTATTTTTATTTGTGTTTAGTTTTTTATTGAATGATTTATTTTATATATTTAAGTCTCGCACTCCACTACAACCCACTTTCTCCCACATTAAACCACATTATATTTTATTATTTATCATGTATTTAGTGATATATTGACTATCTTGTATACTGTATATATTGTATACTTGATATGTTGTATGTAATATGTAGTTGGTATGTAGTTTATTCGTAGTTCCGAAAGGAAATAGCATAAGGAAAGCGTGGAATACCATCAGGAGTAAGCTGAAAGAACTTGATCGTTGCTAATTGCCCGATATATTCTTTGCGATTATCATAGACTTCTTTGAGGTATTCAAAAGAACCTTTGATGTTGCTATTGAAGGTTTGTTTGGTCTTGTCGCAGAAGCACACAAGATGCTTTGCGGTTCCGCTACGATTGCCATTTCCGATCTCAATATCAATTACCCGATATTCCGCATCCATGAATTCTTTTCTTTTCAATAAGAATTTGCTTCTTTTATTTTCATAGGTTGATGAAGACTTGCGAACCATTTGACCCTCATAACCTGCATCAAGATATTGTTCATACAAGTTATCTAAGTTTTGTTGATCATAAGCTTCATTTGTTTCAACCAATACAATATGTTTGTTTTGCGGTAATTTTGATTTAAGTTCATTGATTCTAATATCAAATGTTTGTGTCTCTGTTAATGCATCATTAATTTTTGGTGCATCATATACATGATATTGAATAGTATTTTCAGACTCAACAAGTCTTTCTTGGAATTCGGTTTGCTTTTTTGCGAAAGCTTTATCTGTCATCTTTGATGATTGAACAGGTTTTTGCTTGCGAACAAGTGATGTGATCTTGTTGAAATTGTCACGCAAATCATGATTGTACAGTTCTCCATCGAGAATAGCGTTTGGATGAGCAAGAAAGAACCTATTTAGGCTTTTGAGAATGTGGGGTATACATTCTATCTCCTTTCCATTGCGAGTGCGTCCTACGAGCGTATCGCCTTCTTTGCGAACAACACAACGAATGCCATCAAGCTTGGGTTGTGAAAAAACAGGATACTTGCATTCATGTTTGCGATCAGTATAATTGTGTGCAAGCATAGGCTCATAGAACTTTTTTTCTTGTGCATCTATCTCGTTCAAGGCATAACCCGAATCTAGTTTCTTTTGAAACTTTGCCTTTGCCTCTAGCTCTGCTTGTTGCTTTGCAGTCGTTTCGTTTGAGCGACCAACATTCTTGGCAATCGTAACAGTCGGTTTGTCTTGAGTCTTCTTGCCTTCGACAAGACCCTTGATCGCATAAAATGAATTGCCATCAATGTGCATAGTCCATTCACGCAATTTACCTTTGGTATCTACTTTGTAGAGTGTTTGCAATTTTTTCGTCATAATGGTATCTTACTAAATTTTCGTTTGGTTGTCAAGCATTTAAATTAGTTTTTGCAGAACTTGCAATTCCTTGAATCCCAAATGTTTAGATAAAAACACGCAAAAATCAATGAGATTAGCCCGATTTGAGAATGTTTTTGACTGTGAGATAAAATCTGCGACTTGTGCATAATGCCCATCTTGCCAAAGCTCGGTTAGTTTAAAAAATAAATCTGTTGAATTACCTTCTGCGATCTTGTGCATTGCGAACCTTTTGCGTAACCATCACATTTGGATTATTTATGTGTGGCACAAGAGGTTTTGCTCCTGTGTGAGATGTTTTTTTTGAAACAATATGCAATTTTTCACTTTGACTTTTTGGTGTGTTGCCTTTACTTGTTGCTTTTTTTCCCATATTAATTATTCGTTATTTTGTTTATATTTAACTTTGATTTCCCCAATCAAGCGATTCATCACTATTTAAATCGCAAGCAATTTCTATGTTAGTAATATTGTGCCATGCTTCATCAGCGAAAACACTTCCATCGGGATTGAGGCTTGGCTTTTTGAAAATATAGTCTTTGTCATATCGACAAATGTGAGCAGAAATAAGCTCAATATCATTCTCAATGCAAGCAAGTCGATGCTTCAAATTAGCGTTTTCCTGCAACAACCTTGTCAAATTGCTATTAGATACTTCTCGCTCTTGTTCTGCAAGAGTCATGTTTACTGAATCCTCGTAAGTGGGATGATCGTCTCCTATGATTTGCATTTCTTGTTTTATTTTATTGCCTGTGTTCTGCCTAATTATTCCTTCTATAGTAGAAAAACTCATTCTATGCCATCCCAAGGAAAGGTTTCAATTTGATCTAAAATTTCGTTCAAGCAACTCAACTCTGCAATGTACGCTTGTTCTTCTGCTTGATCGTTTGTGTGTGCGTTTGCACAAAATTCCATACGCTCGTATATTTTATCTATAATTTCTTGCATTTATCTTGTTCTCCAATTACTTTGTTTTAATGAAATCTTAATTTGTTTGAAATTCAAATAAACATGATTTAATGTATTTAAATAATTTTTGTTTTTATTTAAGTAGGTAATCATGTTTGCTTCTGAATGAAAGCCTATGATTTTCTCTCCTGTTTCTGTCTGATGAGATATATTATACTGAAATTGTTTCAATATGTCAAGCCTTAATTACCTTGATCCTCCATTTACTGCATCAGCAAGATTCTCTCTCGCTTGCCTTCTGTTGGATTCTGCGATTTCTTCTGCAATTAGATCGTGTATGTTTCCCAAATCTTCGATTGCAGTACCAAAAGACTGATCGAGAAGTTGTGCAATATGTTCTGCACATTGATCTCGTCTATAATTTTCTCCACCTTCCAATGGAATTTCAAAAGTAATGTCCGTTGTTTTCATAAAATTTTTTATTCAATTAAATGTTGACCAAGCTTTCAGTTTGCTGAAGAGTTCCGTTTTTAAATGGAACTACAATATCCACAAGGAAATCTTTGATTGCCTCTGCGATCTGAATCATTTCGTGGAATTCGTCAAAATCCAAAGAGTCTGAACCTCCTTGTCCACCATAGCACATACGATAACCTTCTTGTAGCGGTGCAATTTGTCCTACAGGCTGACGAGTCCAATCACCTGTTTGTGGGCATCTTTTCCACTCCCAAGGTTGATGAAAAGAATTAAGATAGATCAATACTCCAAGTTTACCTTTGGGGTTTCCAACACTATCGATTCTATTTGTGCAATCAATAAAGTCAATGTTTGCTGATGGAAAATCTGATTTCATTTCCTTCAGTTGAACCATAATTCCTTTGTAATTATCTGTCAAATAATATGTATATGATTGACCTTGCCAATTTTTAGCTGATGAGCGATTTTGGCAACCTGTGCGTTGGCACATTTTTTGGTCACGATCACTCTTGCTAGTCCAAGACATGACTTGGTTTGATGGTAAAATCTTTTTAACTAAATTATTACTTTTAAATACAATATCATCAACACTCCATGTGTTCCACGCAATTCTTTTCTTTTTAAAATAATTCATTTTTTTATTCAATTAGATTGTGTTTAATCTTCTTCGCTTGTTGCTACTACCAATAGTTTAATATCGTCTTTATCTCCTGTCAAGCCAAAAACATCAATACAGGCTTGAAAAATTTCTCCATCTTCGGGTTCAATGCTAATCCATGCACAATTTTGTCCATCATCAGTTTCAACCACATCCCATTCATGTTCAATTAATCTAGCTTTTTGGTATTTTGTTAATCTCATGTTAAATTTTGTTTAATTATATTCTTTCCAAACCTCATCGAATCCAACTAATGCTTCGGTCTGTGTGTTTGCATGAGTATAAGTATGAACTAAATGTTAATCTTTGTCAACACTAAAATAGCGTTCCCATTCGTCTCTAATTTCAATATCATCCATTTCGTCTAAGCCTCGAAAACCATCTAGAAGAAGTTGAATAACTTCGCTTACACCCATATTCATTGCTTCTCGTTCTGCAAGATCATAACGCATATCGTCAATGGTTGGCTCTTCTTCTCGCATCTTTTGTTTAGTTGTTCTCATCGCTAATTTGATCTATTTCTTCTGCTTCGTCATACAAAGTATCTATACGCTTTTCAAGATGCATGATGTACTTAATCTCATCGGGTTCACGACTATACATCCATTCCAATTCCATCTCTAAATCCTTAATCTCTTTTCGGATTTCGATAAATCTTTCTTTGTTTTCTTGTACTTTATTCAAAATGTTAAAATCCATTAGAAGATAAATTCGTCATAGACGAACAAAGGTTTGTTGGGATCATCCATAGGTTGAATAGTGCCAAGCGTATTGTATTCAAAATGTTCTACTGCCTCTTCCTGTGTCATGCCATCGTGAGACATAAAAGCGGTAATTATTTTATTGGCTGAATAAACAAGTCTGCCATCGGGATCAGTTCCGATAATTGCTTCATTGAATGTTGAGCGAGGCTCAAGAACGATTGCATCGGGATTGATTTCTGATGCTTGTTCCAAAATATACTCTTGTTGTGTTAATTCGTTTTGCATGATAGTATCCTATTAAACTTTTGAGAGGTTGTCAACACTTAATTTCATAGAATCTGACAATGGCACATCATCTCTTGAGTGATGAATGTGAACGCTGATTCGATCCTCGTATTCAGTATCCTCTGTTGGAATAAAGTTAAATCCACAAATTTCTCCATCCAATAAACTTTGAATCTCTTCTTCTCCTAAAACTAATTTTATATTATATTCTTTATTCATTTAAAAAACTATCTTTCATTTTTTCATGTAAAACTTCCATTCTGCGAACGGCTCGTCTGATTGCGATCCATTCTGCTTTTGAATGTTCTTCCTCTATGTGACCGATAAGCATATAATGGTGCATACAATCTAAAACTTTTTCTAATGCGTTTACTTCGTACTTTGTAACTTTCATAAATTATCTTTCCAAGCAATAACTCCAATAGCGAGAATTTCTTCTGCCTTGAACCTTGTTCCAATACATTTCTCTTGCAACATTCGGAGAAACTCCATACTTGTTGCAACGAGCGAGCCATTCGTTTTCCATCTCCTCATAAGCCTTGAGGCTATTTGCGTGACCTTTCTTGAGGTCGTGACCCATAAAACGCAACAAGTGAACATCCAAGCAACAAAGTTGTGCTTCTGTTGGATAACTTAATGCAAGAGCATAAGTTGTCTTTGCATTACCTAATCCATAAATTGTTCCAATTAAACGATTGCGACATTCTTGCCAAGTCTCGTCATCTTGCTTTTTGAACTGATCGGGATTCTCACGAAACTTGGTTGCAAAGCCCCACAATCCACGCTCTCTACGCTCATACAAGCCAACCTTAGCCTTGACAATCATTTGCTTGAGCTTGTCTTTGGATATAGTCCAAGAAAGATCGCTCATGGCAACCTCGTAACCTCGTACATTGCTCTCCCAAGTCGTGTGAACGCTCATAATGGCGAATACCCAACGAGCAAAAACTTCACTATCGTCTTGAGGAATAAGATCATTCCAATATGCTTGTTCTGTATGAACTGCACCAAGCTTGAGGTTCGCAAAAAATTGATCGACTTGTTTAAATTTATCGACCTTTGCGACTGCCTTGGCTGAATGAAGTAAATTTTTGACAGGATTGATCGAGTCAACCAAGTCAATTAATTCTTGGGTAGTTTTGGATTTCAATGTATTTTCTGCAATATTCATGGTTATAAGTATGACAGGTTTTTGAGGGATGTCAACCCTTTTTTTAAATTTGTGCGAAATCAAATACGACAGGCTTATCTTTAATCGATCCACAATTTTGTGGAATTACATCTAAGTGCTGACAAGTCTTGTAACCTAATTCGTTTAATATTTTATTGTAATTAAGTTCTTGCTTTTTTGTATTTGCTTTTTGCTGAATCGTTATTTGATTGTCGCAATAATATGGTTGAACATAAAATTTTTTCAATTTACTTGGAACTTCCGCAAACTCATCGTTGAGGGAGTTGGCTAGTTTGATGACATAGCTTAACTCTTTTTTTGAGTAAACTGACTTGTATGATCCTTCGCCAATTTTTTCAAAACCTCGTTCGATGATTAATTGTAATAATTTTTGTGTGTTTTTAGATAGTTGAAAGTAAAGAGAGAGAATCTTTTCTTTACTACTCCTCACATTACGAAACCGAAATAAGGCTATCGTGGATCATGTGACGAGTTTTGTAATCTAGAATTCTGCCTTCTTCGTCTTGAGGAAGATCATCTAGCACTTCTGCGAGATCAAGATCGAGAACTTCACATATGCAAGCAATTTTTCTATAAATACCAATTTCTCTGTATTTTAGAATTGCCCATACCGAATCGACTTGAGGCTCATTCGCTTGAGTGATTGCATCAAGCAACTTTATGTTAGTAGTTTCATTCATAATTTTTTGTAATTAAAATTCAGTTTTTGCTTCGACTTTCCACATTGATTTTGGGCAATCGTAACTTTCGCAGACATAGTATCCCATATCGTTAACGATATCAAAAATTTCTCCACAAGTCAAGTCAGAACCTTTCATTCTGCTTTGAATCTGCTTGAGCGTTGGAAATTCTCCTTCTTCGTGCTTGTTCTCGATGTAGTTGCGGATTGCAAGTCCAACCAAATCCTTGCTCTCGCAATCGCAAGAATCACAATCGCCATCACAAGTATTTTCCTCGCCCTCTACATCGTCATCATTAGACCCATAGATAGGCTTGTTCGCCTCGTAAACAGGTTTGTGCAATTCGGTGCGAGTGTCAGTAATGTCTGCTACCACCTTGTACTTGGATACACGAAGTTTTTGGAAGTCACAATCGGTTGGAACACTAACTGCATCAGAGGGATCGAATTGAACAACAAGCAACTTGCCGTCTTGTCCTGCCCATTCGTTTGCGTAGTCGTAACTACCAACATGAAGACCAAAAGAGCAATGATTGTCTTTGTTATCGTCAACGCATCGTCTAGCGACTTCAATGGTTGCACCAACTTCATTGAGAATTTGATGTCGTTCGTTGGTCTTGCCTTGCAACACGATTGTATCGGCATTGCCTGTTTGTGACCAATAATCACCTTGAACACCTTTGTAGCCAAGCACCATGCCATCCTCATCGTTTGGCAATGACTTGTAGCTCAAAAAGGTATACAATTCGTTCACGCTATTGGCACTTGGATTGGCTTGCAAGCGAGTGATAAAATTCACAAGCGGAGCAGAATCTTTCATGCCACTACGAAGCATCTCGATGAGTTTGTCAACCACAACACCATGTAGTCGATGACCCTTGTAGTAAACTACTTCATCCTTGACTTCAATGTCGCCTTGAACAAAATTTTCGACCGACTTTTTAATGTCAATCAAATCACCCAAATCATCATATCTTGCATCAAGAATTGCTTTCTTTGCTAGATTGAAATTTACATTGTCTTTGCGAATGGTATATGGTTTGCCATCCCAAAAGATTGTAATTGAATTTTCGCTTATTGTATATGGTACTTTTTTCATTGTAATATAGTATAGTCTATTTGTTATAGTTTGTCAAGTTTATTTTTTGTCGCACAAGAGAATGTAGTCAATCCAATCGTCAAAAGTTTCTTGTTCTCTCATGTATGATGATACACTTCTCGACATTGTTTTGAGTAACGGATATCTCTTGGTAATCGAAGTAATTTCTGAAGCGAATTGCTCTACATCGAATCCACTATCAAGATTGAATTCAAGCCAATCCTTGTCCTTTTTAGCGAGGTAATTGATGCAGAAGGAACATTCCGAGCAAGTCCTGCCTAAAACAGTAACTTCATAGTTTGTTTTATTGGAAACTATGGGATTATCTTCGCTCAATTTGTCAAGCGGAAACCTTCTGTCAGAGAACAATACATCAAGCATACCCCTAGACTCTATCAAGCCTTCATTGTGCTTACTTGAATTAACAAGAAATTCATTATAGCTATGCTTTGCACTACTAGCGTTACGAAGAAGATATTCTTTGCAATCCTCTGCAAGAAAGTCAAAGAAGTTTATCCATGAACTTTTATCTAGTTTGGATACATCACCTGCACGAACACCAATTAATCGAAAAGTTTTTTCTTGCGAATCTCCTTCTGCTCGACTACGAATGCGTTGTGTCATTTTGTAGACTGTTTCAAGGTCATAACCTTCATGATCAATCTTGTAGTTCTTGATGGGGATATAAACAAGTTTTTGATTGATAGAACCTTCTATTTTATCCCCATTTTCTTGTAATGTCGCAATGTCATCATTTACGCTTTTCCAATAATCAATGTTGCGATATGAATACCCTTTGTCCTTCATTTCAAATAATGGAATATGTGCCCGACTACCATTGCTCTTGCGAATACCACTATAATCGGGTTTTTCCTTGACTACCTTGGATGTGTAGCGAATATACTTGTCGCTAATCTTGTCAAAGTGCCACTCGTTGTCGATAGTTGCTTGTGCATCGTCAGTAAGTGCATTGATAAAATATACAACTTGTAAATTCTCGTCTTCATTGAACAATGTTCTTGCACGAAGATTGTTGCCATGAGATGAACTAATATCTTGTATAATAAACAATCCATCTTCACGACAATTTATGCGAGTTGTTTTGCCACTACGCACACGAAATCCATTGCGAGCATTACTATCATTTTCTCTAGTTGTTTCGGTAAGAATTAGATTATCAGTCATGCCATAAGGTCTACTGAAACTAAACGAGTTAATCTTGATGCCTTGCCATTCAAACGAACCTTCAAATGCTCTTCGTAAAGTATGCGGTAACGAATTGATGATTCGTGCATAGTTTGCTTTTGCTTCGTACAAATCTTTGGAATCGCTCAATTTTTCTGATGCGATTGCCTTGACTTCTTGCATAACTTCCACCATTCTTTGCACAATAAACTTTTGTGTTGGTTTGTTGTACTCTAGTGCTTCACGACTATGATGAAGTTTTACGCATCCAAGAGGAACACGAAGATGAAAGTTTGATTCTTCAAGAACCGATTCAATCACTTTGATTTGTCGATCATCTTGAACATAATTCTTGACATTGATGCTACTTGCGTCAAGTGGATAAGCCACTCTACCCATGATGATCTTTGCTTTCTCGTAACTGCGAGAATAATTGTAAGAATTTTCTTGTTCAGTAAAAAACCAATCACCATCTTTGCCTTCAAGAATCACTTTAGGCTTGACAATTAGATTGTCGATACCCTTGAACTTGGGCATATCTTTGTCAGAGAAAAACTTGAAAAACTTTTTGCAATTATCTCGGAAACTTTCAATGTCCGATTCAGAGATTGCAACTTGAACCTCTAAGCCTGTTGGTTCATTGGTTGGTTCTTCATGCAACTTGACAATCTTGGTATCATCATGCTCATCAACAAAAATGTTGTAGCTACTTTTGATTCCACCATGATAAGAAACACAGGTAAAGTTATCTCCATACGAAAGAGGAGCAAACTTGCCGATACCGAAAGCACCAATATAATTGTTGCTTGTGCGTTTGGTGCTCTTGCCATACTTTGAGTATAGTCCGAATACATCCTGTTGACTAAGTCCACCTCCAAAATCTCGCACACAAAAATTTGTGTTGAGCTTGCTTGGCATGGTAATTTCTATCCTACGCTTGCTTTTTGCTTCAGTATTCGCATCAAGTGCATTGGCACTAATTTCTCGAATTACCGCAAGTTGAGTGTTAGAATAGTTGTTGCGAAGCAAACTTGCGACATAACGCATATCTTCGGCATCAATCGTGCAATTTACCGAATCAAAGTCGTGCGAAGTGACTACTTTTTTGTTTTTGTTTTCTGCAATTATCATTGTTGTTCAATTAGTTTTTGTTTAAGTAAGAATCTATTCTAATATAGGCTTTCAAGTTTGTCAAGAAAAAAGTTACTGCAATCGTCCATTGCCATCCAAGACATTACGAAGAGTGCTTGACTGACCCTTGCGAGCAGTAATCTTATGTGCGTGTTTGAATGAATTCGGGTTTGTGAATTGTTGCATCACCATCGTTGACTTGTCAAGATAGATATTCATGCCCATGCGAGGAACAGAGTTCGCTTGTTTCTCTGCGTTAGCTATTGATTGGTTAATGCTATCTAAAAATGCTTCTGTAGTATTCATTAATACTCTTCCTCGTTTTCTATGTACTTGTATCCTGCCTCTTTTAAGAGATCAGTAAATTTAAGAAAGTCTCCGTAACTCTCTACGGAAAAAACTCCACAACTATCTCCCTTGGAGTAATGTGCTTCGTACCAATTCTTGTCACTCTTTGAGCAATGTCTTATAATGAACTTTTTTTTAATCATGCTTATAACAATAGACTGCTTTCTCGATTATGTCAAGCATTTTTTTTCTAATTCTTCTTCTAGCTCGTCAACTCCTCTCGGATAATACTTTAGATTAAATTGTTCTGCGAATTTCTTTGCAAGAGAAAGGAAACTATCCTCTCTTTCGCCTTCGTAGAGGTCTGCATCGTCATACCAAGATTCGTAGGTTGAAATCATCAACTCGAAAGTTCCATCGAATCGCAAGCCTTTTTCCATCCATTTAGGAACATCTTCTCCACCTTTTTCATAAAGATGAACTTGCCCGACACTATCGGGGTAGAATTTCATGTGCGTCTTGACAGGTGATGCCAAGATAATCCTCTCAAAAATTTTACATAATTGAGTATTGGATTCTTTTGTTTCGTTTGTCCTTCTAAAAAATGCTGAATGTGCTTCTCCGCTCATTTTACTTAAATAATTTTCCTTTGCAATTAGGGCAAGAATATGTTGCGTTTTTTCTTAGTCTATGTCTTTTGTATGTAGCTCCACAACAAGTATGCTCGTACTTATAATGATTTTTTGGTTGAGCTAAATTAACTTTACTGCAAGCCTTTGGAGTTGCTCCAATTTT
>Ga0222716_10000571_pt1 | contig 31759 bp, 17 predicted proteins | sample C33_13DmetaG_FD_165044 | JGI IMG/M metagenome (GOLD analysis project Ga0222716, IMG submission 165044) | Estuarine water microbial communities from San Francisco Bay, California, United States - C33_13D | ecosystem: Environmental > Aquatic > Marine > Unclassified | place: USA: California... | reverse complement strand
GCCTTCCTCGGCGTCCTCGGCGTCCTCGGCGTCCTCGACGCCGCGCGCCAACCCTATCGCCTCGCGCAATCGTCTCTCGCGTCTCCCTCCCTTCCTCGCGCGCGCGTCGTCCCCCGCGCCGCCCGCGCGATGCGTCCATTTCTCCCCCATCCCCGCGCGCTTCCGCGTCCTCCCTAGCGCGCGCGTCACCGCCGCATCGCGCCATCGCCACCGACGCCTCGAAACCCCAACCAGGGTTTGTTCGCGCGTCGCTTCGCCCCCCCCCGCGCGCGCCGCGCGCGTCGCCTCCCCCGTCCCCGCGCTCGCGTTCGCGCGCGCGAATTTTTTCGATCGCATCGCGCGCGCTCGCGCACCTCCGTCGCCGCGACGACGCCTCGCGGCGCCGCCGCCGTCGTCGTCGTCATCCGTCGGCGCTGCAGCGCGACGCGGCGCGGCGCGTCGCCGAGCGTCGCGCGCGCGCGCGTCGCGGTCGACGCGCGCTGCGTCAGCGCGACGGCGTGCGAGCGGTGCGCGCTCGCGTTGCATCGCGGGACGCGCGTCGCGCGCGTCGTCGTCGGGCGCGTCGCGAGCGTGAACATCGTGCGACGACGGGCGTCGGCGTGTGCGCGCGCGCGCGGGTCGGCCGCGCGACGACGGGCGGCCTTCGGTGTAGGCATTCAGTGCGCGGTATACTATAAATTCGGACATTCGGATATATAGACACAGCGCGGAATCGCGCAGAGTACGCAAATCCAGGGATTTATCTCTGAGGGGGCCTCGTTTTGGACTTGCCCTAACGACCTCGACGCGCGCGCGACCGCACACGCGACCGCGACCGCGCGCGCGAGCGATGCGCGCGACGGTGACGCCGCGAGCGATCGGCGCGCGCGTCGACGCGCGCGCGAGCGACGGCGCGACGGCGCGGCGACGCGCGCGCGCGACGACGACGGGACGACGATGGCGCGCGACGACGACGACGACGACGACGACGATGGCGCTGCCGACGACGCGCGCGAGCGCGTGCGCGTGCGGGACGTGCGCGACGTGCGCGGGCGCGCGCGTCGCGCGAGGCGCGACGCGCGCGCGACGGCGAGAGGCGGTGGTCGCGGGCGCGGCGCGCGCGGCGAATGCGAACGCGAGCGCGACGGCGAAGCCGTTCGCGTGGAAGGGGGCGAATTTGGGCCCGCTCGCCGCGTCCGTGGGCGTGGGGTTGGTGGTGAACTTCATCGTGCCGCGACCGGAGGCGGTGGTGCCGCAGGCGTGGGCGCTGTTGAGCATTTTTTTGTCGACGATTTGCGGGCTCGTGTTGGGGCCGCTGCCGGTGGGCGCGTGGGCGTTCGTCGGGTTGACCACGGCGGTGGTGACGAAGACGCTGAGCTTTCAAGCGGCGTTCGGAGCGATGACGAATGACGTGATTTGGCTCATCGTGCTCGCGTTCTTCTTCGCGCGCGGTTTCGTGCGCACGGGGTTGGGCGACCGCGTGGCGACGATGTTCGTGCGCGCGCTCGGCAAGTCCACGCTCGGTTTGTCTTACGGTCTGACCATCTCTGAGGCTTTGCTCGCGCCCGCGATGCCGTCCACGACGGCGCGCGCGGGTGGGGTGTACTTGCCCATCATCACGTCCCTCGCCAAGCAGGCGGGGTCGGAGCCGGGGCCGACGTCGCGCAAGCTCGGGGCGTTTTTGGTGCAAACGCAATTGCAATCGAGCGGACACTCGAGCGCGATGTGCATGACCGCGGCGGCTCAAAACTTGTTGAGTCTCAAGCTTGCGGCTTCTCTCGGCATCATCGTCGCTTCGCCGTGGATCACGTGGTTCAAGGCGGCGTGCGTCCCGGCGATCATCGGTTTGCTCGTCACCCCGCTCTTGGTGTACAAGTTGTACCCGCCGGAGGTGCAAAGCACGCCCGACGCTCCCGCGGAGGCGGCGGCGAAGCTGAAAGAACTCGGTCCTTTGTCTCAAGATGAGCTCATGGTCGTCGCTACGATGAGCATCACGGTGTTCATGTGGATTTTCCAACCCTTTGGCATCGCGCCCGTCGTCGCCGCCATGTTCGGAATGTCCCTTCAACTCATCTCCGGCGTCATCTCCTGGGCCGAGTGCTTGAACGAAAAGGGCGCTTGGGATACGTTGTTGTGGTTCGCCGTCTTGATCGGGATGTCTGGTCAGCTCAACGCCCTGGGTTTCATCGATTATCTCTCCACCACCGTCGCCGGCGCGTTGACGGCGGCCAACTTGGCGTGGCCGCAAGTCATGCTTTTGCTCCACGGTTGCTACTTTGCCGTTCACTACTTGTTCGCGTCTCAAACCGCGCAAGTCGCCGCGCTTTCCACGGCGTTCATGGCGATGATGATGGCTGCCGGTGCGCCGCCCATCTTGGTCGGCCTCACCATGGCTTTCCACACCAACCTCTTCGGCGGCATCACGCACTACGCCTCGGGGCAATCCGCGTGCTACTTCGGCGCCGGCTTCGTCGAGCTTAAGGATTACTTCCGCATCGGCGCCATCTGTGGCGTCGCCAACGTTCTCATCTGGCTCGTCTTCGGCGGTCTTTGGTGGAAGGTGATCGGTCTTTATTAGGGAACGGCTTCTTCGTGATGACCACCACGTCTTCTAATAACGATCATATTTTTCATTTCTCCTACGTATTTCGGTCGCGCTAGCTATCGGTCGGACTTTCGGTGTCGCGCGGCGCTCGCGCGCTCACGGCGACAATAAATGCCCGGAATCATCCTCGTTCAGTCCCTCGGCCCTTTGTTTCATCTTGAGCGCCGTCCTCGAAGGCTTGAGATCCGCCTTGCTCACCTTATGCCTCGTCCCCGCCTCTGGGCAATCCACCGATTTCTTCGACCCGATGTACTTCAAGATTGCGTCCTTCTCGTAGATGAATCCCATTTTATCCTCCACCGGCTCATCGATATCCTCGATCCGTTTCGCCGTCAGCGGACACTTCGCGTTTCTCGCCCCCGACGTCCCGTCTTCTTCGTCCAACACCAAATCCGCGTCCAAATCGTCCCCATCGATTCCCCGCACCGCCTCATCGAACGCTATCAAGTATTCCAACTCTTGTCGTCGCTTACTCGCGTAATGTTTCGTCTTCTTCGTCAGGTATTCCTCAAAATTAAACTCCGTCGTCGCCTCGCACTCGTACTCTCGCCGCAGCGCCTCCAGCGCGTCCACCTGCGCCAGCTTCTCCCGCCTCAGCTCGCACAGCGCCTCCACCTTCGCTCGCAGCGCCTTCGACGACCCTCTCGAGTCCCTCTCGGCGATCCGCGCCGCCTCCGTCGCGGCTTCGCTCGCGATTCGCGCGTGTTCGATCGACTCGTGGATTTCATCGATGCGCTCCTTGACGCTCGCCGCGAGCCGCACCGCGCTCGGTCGTCCCCGCCTCGACTCCGACATCGAGAATCAATCGCGCGCGCGGACGTCGACGCGACGCGACGCGACGCGACGCGCGTCGACGCGACGGCGAATGCGGTCGTTCGGGATGACTCGAGAGACGAATGAATTTAAATTCGAGCGCGTCCGCACCGCGCGACGCGCGCGCGCGCGACGCCCGCATGGGCGACGACGCGCTGGCGCGACTTCGCGCGCGCCTGCCCGCGGCGAACGACCAGGCGATGGCGCAGGCGCTGAACGCGCGCGCCGCGCGGACGGCGTCGATGCTGAACGCGCTGTGCGCGCGCGCCGAGTTCAAGCTCGGCGCCGCGGCGCGCGCGCTGCGCGAGGCCGAGGCGAGGACGGCGCTGTTGGAGCGCGCGCTCGACGCGGAGGCGGCGGAGGCGACGACGCGCGAGGACGACGGCGCGAGCGCGGAGGCGACGGAGGCGACGGAGGCGACGGAGGCGACGGAGGCGACGCCGCCGGAGGAGGCGCCGCCGGAGGAGGCGCCGGAGGAGGCGGCGCCGGAGGAGGCGGCGCCGGCGGCGCCGCCGGAGACGAACGCGCTCGCGAGCGACCCGAAGTACGCCATTTACTTCAAGATGCTGAATATGGGCGTCCCGGCGCAGGCGGTGAGGAATAAGATGAGCCTCGACGGCGCGGACGCGAGCGTTTTGGACCAAATGTGACCGAAGAAGAAGAGCGAAACTTGCGTGCGCGACTGGCGTAAGCGTGACCGTGTCGTATTTGTAGGATGGTCTTGGACGGTGGGTAGTTGAGATATTTTAGGTGTGTTGTAATTGAATGCGCGCGGGTTAAGCCCGACTCAGTTCTACAGGATGAATGGTTGTTCGACCTCGACGAAACGAACGAAAACGTTTACGCCTTGGCCGCGGCGGCAGCCTCACGACTCCACTTTTCCTTCGCCGGCAAAACTTCCGCCGCGCCGCCAGCCGCGGTGAGCTTCTCCACGGCGCTTTGAGAAAAGGAGGCCGCCTTCACCTTCAAGCCCGACACCTCGCCCTCGCCCAAAACCTTCAACGGCAAGTTTCTGTAATACCCCGTCGCCTTGATGATTCCCGCCGACTTGAGCGCTTCGATGGTGATCTCAGCGCTCGCGTCGAGTTTCTTCGCTTGGACGGCCGCCTCGAGGTCGCCGACGTTGACGGTGACGAACTTGGATTTGCCGGCGCCCATGCCGCCGGCGATGCCCTTGAGCTTGGGGAAGCGGCGGTACATGGGTGTTTGCCCGCCTTCGAAGCCGGGGCGCACGCCAGGGCCGCTGCGCGCCTTCTGGCCGCGCATTCCGTCGCCGCACGAGCCACCTTGTCCCGCGCCGTAACCGCGACCGATGCGCTTCTTCTGGGCGCGCGACCCCTTGAGCGGGCTCAAGTTGTGCAATCGCAATCGTTCATCATCCGACGCGACGACCGCCGAAGAGAAACTCTTCGTCGGTCGCACCGCGTGCACCCGGAACGTCCCGCGAGCGTTCCCGCGCGAGCTCAACGAGAGCGCGGACACCTGCGTCGCGTCGTCGTACCCTCGCCGTCAGTCACCCATCCACGCAACCCATCGCGCGCGTCCCCGATTCGCCGTCGCCGTCGCCGCGCGCGCGTCGCCGCGTCCATAAAAATTCCCCCCACCGCGCGCGCGTCCCGCGCGCCCACCGACGCGCCGCGTCCGCGCCGCGCGCCGTCGTCGTCGCGTCGTCGCGAAGCCCTAGGGTAAGACGCGACGTCGCGCGTCCTCGCGTCCTCGCGTCGCGCTCGCGCGCCGTTCGCGCGCCGTTCGCGCGCCGTTCGATGCGCACCGTGTTCGTGAGCGTGGTGATCGACATCGCGCGCGCGCGTCGTCCGTCGTCTCGCGGCGAGCGTCGCGAATTGCCGCGCCGTCGGCGACGCCGCGCGCGCGTGCGCGCGCGATACCATAAACGCGAGATAATCGGACACTCGACGCGTACACGATCAAAGTCAAACCCCATATAGGCATATTTGCTATCATTAATATACGCATCCCACCGGTCCATCTATTTGCATTCGCACTGCACCGCACACCGCACGGTCGACCGCCGCGCCCGTCGTCGACGGCCGCGCCGCGCGTCGCGCGTCGCGCGTCGCCGCACTCCGCGCCGCGCGCCGCGACGCGCGCGCCCTCGCGCGCGCGCGCGCGCCGCCGTCCGATGTCGACGATTCACTTCAAGCGCGCGAACGGCGCGAAGATCACGCTCGAGGGCGTCGACGCGACGACGCTCACCGTGCGCGACGCGCGCGCGCGCGTCGCGGCGCGCCTCGCGGCGAGCGACGCGACGATGGACGCGACGACGAGCGTGCGGTTGATCTTCAAGGGACGCGTGCTCGGGGACGAGGCGACGCTGGCGGCGTGCGGATGCGCGAACGAGAGCGTGGTGCACGTCGTGACGTCGAGGGCGACGACGACGGCGACGGCGACGGGGACGGCGACGGCGACGGCGGCGACGACGGCGGATTCGACGATCGGTCGCGGGACGGCGACGGCGGATTCGGCGCCGTTCGGGGGATTCGGGGGATTCGGCGGCGGCGGCGCGCCGTTCGGCGGTTCGGCGGGGCTCGATTTGATGAATAATCCGTTCGTGCGGTCGCAGATGGAGGCGCTGTTGAGCGAGAACCCGGAGACGTTGAGAGAGATGATGGAGAGTCAACCCGGGATGCGGGAGGCGATGGCGGCGAATCCGGAACTCGCGAGCGCGTTGACGGATCCGGAGACGTTGCGGCGGATGATGAATACGATGACGAATCCGTCTTTGATGGCGGAACAGATGCGGAGTAACGATCGGGCGATGTCGAACATTGAGATGATGCCGGGTGGATTTAACGCGCTGCGAAGGATGTACACGGATGTGCAAGCGCCGATGGAACGCGCGGCGGAACGCGATATGGACGCCGCGGCGCCGACGGCGCCGAGGACGGTGAATCCCGATGAGCCTTTGCCGAACCCGTGGGGCGGTGCGGGCGCCGGCGCGGGCGCCGGCGGCGGCGCGATGCCGTCCGCGGGCGGGGGGTTTCCCATGGGCGGTATCGGCGGCGGCGCTTCGCAGATTGAGCAAATGGCGGAGATGCTGCAAAATCCGCAAATGCGCGCGGCGATGGATAGCGTGATGTCGAACCCGCAAATGCTAGAGTCCATGCTGAACATGCACCCGCAGGCGCGTCAAATGATGGAGGCGAACCCGCAGATGCGCGAGACGCTCTCCAATCCGGAATTTCTTCGCCAAATGATGAATCCCGAAAATTTGCGCGCGATGGCGCAAATGCAACAGTTGTTCGGCGACGCGATGCCGGGCGGTGGATTGGGCGGCGGTCTCGGGGGAGCGATGTTCGCCCCTCCCGTCGCGCCGGCGGGTCCGCCCGAAGAAGTGTACGCCTCGCAACTCTCGCAGTTGAACGACATGGGATTTTTCTCGCAAGAGGAAAACATTCGCGCGCTGCAGGCGACGGGCGGAAACGTCCACGCCGCCGTCGAACGCTTGCTCTCCAACCCCGGCGGCGGGTTCGCGTGAACCCCGCGATAACTCTCGCCACTTAGTCAATCGTTCTACAATCGTTCTACAATCGTTCTACGCTCGATCGCTCCGCCGTCGATCACACCTTTTCGTGCGCGCACGTCAAAGCTCGCAGTCGCCGAATCGCGCGTCTGCTCCGCCGCGTTTTCCGCCGCCGGCGCGCGCGCCCGCGGCGCGATCGTCGCACCGTTCGCCCCCGCCGCGATCGCCGCGACGATCAACGGCGTCGCCGCCGCACGCGGCGAGTCGCGACGCGAGCGGTCTCGGCGGCGACGAGTGGCGCGTTGTAACGGTAGGAAGTATTGCTTCACAGAGGTATTAAAAGGTGTCGAAAGACGACGCGCTCAATCGCGCGCGTCGTTCGCGACGGCGAACGAAGCGGAGGATTGTATCGAGCCGCCGGTCCAACCCTCGCGCTTGATCGCGACGGCGGCGGCGATGGGTTCGATGGAGACGTCGCGCGCGCGATTCGCGAACGCGTGCCAGAGACGCGCCGCCGCGTGGCCGCGCGAAACGTCGGCGTGCGAAACGTCGATGAGATCGAGTGATTCGTCGACGATGGCGTCGTCAACGTTCGTCGATGGATCGTATGGATCTTCGGACGACGGAGCGAGCGCGATGGACCACTCCGCGGGTTGCCATTTGATGAGCGTCTCCGGCGCGAGGAGCGGCTGGAGGAGCGGCGCTTCATAAAACGGACGCGCGGCTTCGCAGTACCACGCGCGGAGCAGTAGGAACACGGCCGTGGCGCGAACGCCGCTTGGGCCCCGATTGTCTTTCGGCATTTTGGGTGGGCGGCGTTGTGCGGTATGGTCGTCACATGATCCCGAGTTCGATTTTACGAAACACGGCGTCATTCTCAGCGCTCCGTGAGCGTGAACCCGATGTCTTCGTCTTCAATTGCGGGCTTAATCGTAGGGAGGAAGACATTCTGCTTCATGAAAGCGCTGAATCGCTTCGCGTAGACATCGGGTCGTTGACACGAAACGTCTCGACCGCAGCAAATTTGGCTGGTGAAAAATCGCTCCAACTTCTTCTTCGGTCCCCACTCAGTCAAGATGTCGATGATGCCGCAAAACACAGCGCCCTTGGGTTTATTCACCATGCGCAACTGGTTCAAGCGCGTGACGTCTTGCAAGAACGGAGTGAACATCGACGCTTTTTCTAACATCAAGAACTCTTCGCTGTGTTCGGATACGCCATCGCCGTCCGCCGAGCTATTGATGTCGCTCTTGCCTTCGTCGGATTCGGCGACGGCGACGGCGGCGGCGCGCTGGTCCTTCCAATCCACATGCTTCGTCTCAAACTCCTCAAACGCCTTGTGAGCCTCGAAAATCTCTGCTGGCGTCATCGCTTGGTACTCGCCGAATACTAGTGAATAGTCTAAGAGATTTCTCTTGGCGAGAAATTCGCTATCCTTCTTCAGTACGTCGCAAATATTTTGCGAATGTCGCGTGTGCACGGCGTCCTCCTCGCCAAAATCGTTGTCTTTATAAATACACGCCGAGCCCTTGTTGAGCTCGCGCGCGCTTGCACGCCGACCAAACGAGCTACCTTTGAGATCAAATCTCTTGTGAATGATTTTCGTCGACGCGAACCAATAATTCATGACGATGAAGGACAACGGCCGCGTGCCGGCGAATTCAATCGTGTACAGCCCGTAAAATTGCGGCAGCATGCTCACCGTGCTGTTTTCTCTCACGTACTCCGTGTATTCAGGCAACATTTTCAGTAGCGTCTGTTTTTCCGCTACGTTGCACGTCTTCACCAGCAGTGTGCCGTCTTCGCTACAAAAGAACCAACTCCTCGACTTGCCGCTCGCGAGCGCCTGCGAAATCACCCGAAGAGACGTCGACGTCGTCTCCAACTTCCCAGTGTCCGTGCGCATGTTCCCACGGATCTCGTCGTTCTTAATCTGTACGTCATCAAACACTACCTTTAACTCCGGAATCGCGAACGCACTCCTGTACGAGCGCGCATCCATTCCCCACAACGACCTCAACTCCTCGAACGCCTTCGGCGCCTCCACGGCGTACGAGAAATTCGGCAGCGTCTCCCCGTTCGCCATCTCCATCTTCTTCACCGCGTACACCTCCCGCTTCACCGCTTCCTCCACCGCCTCACCATCGCCGCCATCGTCACCGCTCGCGCCCCTCCTTTGCGCCGTGAACGCCAACTGCAGGCACAATCCGAGATGATTCGTCAGCACGTCGCCGTCCGCCGTCCCCAACCGGTTGCCCCGGTGCACCTTTGTCCACAGTCTTCGCATTTGTTTCGTCCGCCGACTCGCCCGTCCGACGTTCAGGCGCTTCAGTTGCTTAGAAAACCGGCGTCTGGTGAAGCTGAACCCGCGCGTGAGCGCGCCGGCGGCGTCGTCGACCGCGTTGCGGGCGAGTTTGTTGACGTTGCCAATCAGCTTCAGTCCTTGAAACGCGTTCGCGCGTTTGGACGCGTCGTTCGCGGGCGCGCGGGCGCGTTCGGACGATCGCGAGGGCGCGGCGGGACGGTCGTCGGCGCGCGCGTCATCGGGCGCCATCGCGGCGAACGCGCGCGCGCGCGGCGCGGTGTGCGGTGCGCGATCGGAACGCGGAGTGCGCAAGCGGAGATATTTTGAGCGGGACGGGACGGGACGGGACGGGACGCGCTCGCGACGGAGGGCGGCGGCGATGGGCTGCGATAGGTGTGAATTAATCATGCGCGCGATGATGACGCGATTTAACGGGAAGGGAAGCCGCTGCCGAAGGCGCTGGCCATGCGACGGTGCTGAGTACCGCTCGAGACGTCGTTGACGAGGACGTGTCGGAAGTGGGATTCGCCCGTGCGCAAAGCCGCGATGGCGGTGTTGATCTCGCTGAGCGGACTCACGGCGACGGAGGCGCCGATCTTGTGTCGGGCGCAGAATTCGAGCATTTGAACCATGTCCTTTTTGCCCCCGGTGTTGCTCGTCGTGATGTTGTTCATGGTGAAGCCGAGAGTGAAGACGTCGGCTTGGATGGGCGGGCACATGCCGACGAAACAAATCGTCCCACGCGGGCGTAACAAGGGGAAAAACTTCGCGAAGTCCACCTCTTTATTCGTGGCGATGGTGACTAGGATAAAGTCGAGCGATGAGGCGGCGGCCTCCATCTCTTCTTGGTTGGTGTGCACCAAAAAGCGCGACGCGCCGTGCGACAGGGCGTCGGCGCGCTTGGACGCCGAAGATGAAATCGCGGTGACTTCTCGACCGAGCGCCTTGGCGAACTTGATGGCCATGTGACCGAGACCACCGAGGCCAAGAATGCCGACGCGATCGCTAGACTTCGTTTGCTCGTTCAAAGGCGTCCACACGGTTTGGCCGCCGCATAGCAATGGCGCGACTTCCGCGGAAGAGAGCGCGTCCGGGATTTTGTAGCAAAATTGCGAGTCGTTTATGCGCATGCGATCGGCGAAACCACCTTTGTTACCTTCGCAGCATGTGCAACCGACATTAGAGCACAGTTGCTCATCGCCTCGCGCGCACCACTCGCAATCGTGGCAAGACGAGCTCTGCCACCCGACGCCGACGCGTTGACCTGCTTTTAGCGTCGTCACCGCCGCGCCAACTTGGGTGACGGTACCCACTACTTCGTGTCCGCAAACTTGCGGCCACACCGCGTATTCACCATAGTCACCCACGATCAAGTGATCATCACTTCCGCACAAGCCACAGTACTCAACCTTCACCTCGACAGACGTCGGGGTCATGTCTGGAAGGCGATACTTGAACGGAACCAAATCTTCGCCTTGCGCCAACGCGGCGAAGCCGACGGTGGTGTCTTTGTCGTCATTTTGAAGTTCGCTGTAGAGTTCGAGAATGAGCGCACCGACGAGGTTCTTACCCCACGCCTCGTCCACGGAGAAGAGCGCATCTGACGCCGCCTGCGAGTTGAAGTGCTCGCCCTCCGCTCGGAGTTCGACTTCCATGGAATCAATCGTCAGGAGCGCGCGCTGAAGGATCGTGTTCCCTTCGGCGGCGCCAGCCTTAACAGCATTGAGCCAACCGTCGTAGCTGCACAGCTGCAACGCGTACTCCTTGGAGAGCCAATCGTAGAGTTGAGAAAACGGCATCAGTCTACCCTTGACTTCGCGCGCGACGCCGTCAAATGCGTAACGATCGACTTGGCCGGATAATGAGATTGACGTGAGCATCTTCACGCAATCATCGACGCATAAGATACTAACAGCCCATTCAGTGCGTGGGAAGAAACCCGTCGCGAGGCAGGCACGGAGGAAGATGACGATGTAGTCATCGTCGGGCGCGAGCGAACCGACGGCACGAGAAATACCAATGTCACCAAACAATAAAACGGCCGATTCAACGCCAACTTCTTTTTGTGCACGCTCGCATAGCATCTCCGCAACCTCTTTACTTCTTCGGTATCCCGTTGAAACTTCACCTGGAAGCGGATACTGCGTGGAAATGAGCACATGTCTAGCGCCGGCGCGCGACGCGATCTCGAGCCCGTTGAACGTTCCTCCGACGTTTACCTTTTCTAACGCTGAATAAGACTTCACCATATTGACTTCGGCGCCACCGCTGATGACGACGTCAATCACTTCCAAAACTGGCGCGAGTTTGGCTTCGGGTATGTCGTACAACGGCATTGACATGTCACCACACATGAACGTCGTCTTTTGCGTAATTTGATCGGTAAACGTGAGCCCGCGCTTGCGGAAGACATCGAGCACGCGATTTTGCGCCGCAAACTTGTCTTTTGCGCGCACGATAGCGTAAATCTGATCGATGTCATCGCTTGCAGCGAGTTCTTGAAGCAAGTACGCACCAAGAAAACCAGTCGCACCGGTGAGGAGGACATTCTTCTTGCCCGCCGCAGTGTTCTTCTTTGGCGCTCGCTTGAACTCGGAAAAGTCGTACTTCGAGACTTCGACCTCGGGCTCAAACTTGGCGTTTTTATAATCTTCCATTAGTAGCGCCATCTCGGCCAGCGTCGGCTTGGCGATAACTTCGGGCACAGTCAAACTGACCCCCCATTTCTTCGAAAGTGCCGCCGCAAGCTCGACAAATTTCAAGCTTCCGCCATAGTCGAAAAAGCTCTCCGTCGCCGCGAAGTTCTTCTCTGGTTGGTCCAACACTTGGCGCCACACCTCCACGACCTCAGTTTGCTTCGTCGTCAGTTGCACTTCATTACTGTCGGTAATTTTGTCCAGACGATCGACATCGAGCTTGACCACTTTACCAGAGGTAGCCGTGGACACTTTGTTGCCAAGGTCGTAAAACGCCGACGGTATCATGTAGTGCGGCACGTGCGCTGCCATGTGCGCCCGCAATTCGCTCTCCTTCGCTCGCGCACCGTTGTTGAACGAGATAGCAGCGACGAGTTGTTGGTCAATGTCAGACTGTCCGACCGTGCTCACGATGGCTTGTTTAATCACTGGCATCTTGAGCATGACGTCTTGCACCATGACCGGCGAAACCTTGAAGCCACGAATCTTGACGTATGCCGACTTTTGACGAGATTCAAAAGTCAACCTGTTGCGACCTAACCAACGAACGAGATCGCCAGTTGGATACCACTCGCCTTCGATCTTCGCGTAACCGTTATCAGTGTAGAAACCAACGAGTAAACCACTCTTCTTAATGTGAAGCTGGCCGACGGTGCCGCGAACAGCTGGTTTGCCGTCATCTGTCAACACGCGCGCTTGCGTACCCTCACGCAGGAAGAACGCTCCACCGTAATCAGATATCGCCAAATCACCCGTTTCGTTCGTGCTGTACACGTCAATCAAGCGTGTACGGGTAAGGCGCTCGGCGAGAAGCATACGAGTCTCTCTTCGCACGCGTTCGCCGGTTAATAAAATTGTGTGCACGTCTTGCATCCCTTCGGAGAACTCTTGCGGCGTGCAGTGCAACAAACAGCTCTCCAAGATGCTCGGACTGAAGTAAAGCATGGTCATTTTTTGATTTCGCACGTACGAAATCAACTCTCGGGGCTTGAGGAAGAAATCATTCGGGATGACGCTCAGCGTTCGACCAGCGAGGAGCGGAATGAAGAAGTAATAATAGACCCAGAAGCTCCCCATGACGTCGTCGCCACGCATGTGTGGCCCAATGACCGATTGCGAGTCCGTCAGTGCGGATTGTGGGCAGCACAGAATTTTACTCACACCAGTAGTGCCACTGGTGAGCACGGAGAACCCAGGGGCATCGGGAGTGTCGGGGCGCGTCAGCGCCGGATGAAGCTCGCCACTCAAGTCGACGTCGTACTCCATGTCCTCGACGACGACGACCAAATCTTTGTACGCGGCGGGTACGAACTGCACGAGATCACGAGAAGTTATGATGACTTTCGACTCGTTCAAACGTAACACGCGGTCGAGGTCGGTGTCGCGATACCACGCGGGGATTTCGCAAAACACGGATTCGCACAAGAGTGAACCCATGGCGCACCACACGGACGCCGCGGAGGCTTGCACAAACAAACCCACACGAGAGTTTAACGCACCGCGTTCGGTGAGCATATTTGCGACGTGATACGCACGCGAGTACACGTCTTTCATCGTGTAGGTGCTCGTCGCATCTGTAACGCAAGGCTTGTCGGAGCGAGCGTCTTGCAACGCCTTCGCCAAACCCGAGCGCCAGTGCGTCGCCGCCGACGTCGTCGTCGAGGCTAACGCGTTCACGTCCGCCATCTCCTTCGCACTTTTGCTTTGTGCCGTTTCGAGATCGACTAAAATACTCTGTAAAACTTCATCCATGCTGGTTTGATCCTTGAGCGAATCTTCTGGGACCCAGGTGTGCTCGAATCCTTCGGGTCGAACGCGATGCGCCGAAGCGTCGACGAGAACAATTCGCAAGATGGACAAAGTTCCGTCCTTGTGCGCGCGCTCGCGCAATGCCTCGGCCATGTGCAGCGTGGGTCCGTGTGCACCCACTAGAACGATCGGGTCATCGAAAATATACGGGCATTTATTCATCGCCTCATTAACTTCGCTCGGCTTGAACTCGTACAAGTTGACGCCGCTCAGACGCGCGGCGGCAAGACGGGGGAACATATCCATAGCACCCTCATCCGATGCGCACACGACGACGGAGAAACGATGCGTCGGATTCGTGAGCTGGCGTAAGATCGGCCAACGCTTGGAAGTTTCTTTGCGCTCCCACAGTATAGCGTCGTAATACGGTTGTTGCTTCGCCGCATCGATGTAGAGTTCCGGCGGTACATTTTGCAACGGCGCCTTGGCAATGGCTTTAAACTCGCTCGATCTCGCCGCATCATCGTGCCAACCGCGAAATTTGATCCACGTCGACAACTCTGCGGGCTTCCATGACAACATCGAACTCTCAAAGTTCACGTTCGCCAGCGAACACATCTCTTGAAGCGTCTCCTCCGGTCGCGCCAGCAAATCCGCGTCGGCGTCGACGACCATTACCTTGGCGTTGATACGCTTCAACGCGTTCACGATACCAAAAGCTTCCGCAAATCCGGCCTCAGATGGATCATAATAGCAGCTCCCTTCCTTGTGTTCAATAGAGACGCGATAAAACGACTCCAGCGCTTCCTTCGGTTGTCGAATCAACACCACGTGCGTAAACCGTTTTAACCAGCTCGACTTCATTTGCTTCAAGTCAAAGTAACACGACAGCTCTTTGGAGAAGAAGAATGGACGTCCTTGCGCGGAGTAATCCGCCGTCATCACCTCCAACATCGTCGCGTAGCTGCATCCACTGCTCGCGACGTGATGTTCAGATTGTCCACTGACAATCTTGGCGTAATTCGCCGGGTTATTCTCCTTCAAGCACGGCTCTGTGAGCAACTCGTGCATGACCATCGCCTCGGAGTGCACGGAGAACGAGCGTTCGAGCGCGGTGCCGCGCGATCGAGTCACCGCCCAAACGATCAGGCGCTTTTCGTTGTGCGAAGCGTGCGGAGAAGTGCTGGCGATGGACATCGGATACGAGCTCCCTTGCGCCGTGCACCACGCACACATGCCGTTCTTTAGCACCAAGGCGTCGGCGCACCCGGCGCGCGTGAGCGCTGACGCCACCATCGGCGCCGCATCGACCCCCCCCGAACCGACCACGGCCACGGGCATGGACAGGTCCAACCCCGCGCCCTCGAATATTTCTCGCAAGTTTTCGTCCGCGACGTCGAACAACCGCGCGTACGGTAAATTCTTCGCCCCCGGGATGTGACCTTCGCGGAAGCCCTCGAACTGAATCGCTCGATCCTGAATCCGAACGTACGCCGCGTCTCTCGCCCCGCCCGCGAACACCTCCGACTGTCGACAATCCAGCACTTGCAACCGCTGCGTGCTCAGGTTCGTCAACAAATCCTTCGCGTCGACGAATCCCGACTTCTTCCCCTCGCGCGCTCCGTTCGATCCGTCTTCGTCGTACTCCGCCGTCGCCCGCTCGCGCGTCGTCTCCGCCCCGACCTCCGTCTCGTGCCCTTCCGCTTTCCACGCCTCCATCCCCCCCCTGAGCACCATCACCCGTCCTCGATGTCCGTGCTCCACGAACGCGAACGCGCACGCCTCCGCCGCGCACGACGCGCCGTCTCTCGCGTATATCGCCACGTCTCGCGTCTTCGTCGCTCCGAGTCCGCCGACCGCTCGCGCGAACGCCTCCCGCGGCGGGAACGCCTGCGGCAGCGGCGACGACAGGTCGCACACCTCGTCGTGATCGTAAAACACCGCGCTCGGGATGCGCTCGCGCTCGCGCGCCGCGCGCGCGCGCTCGGCGTCGTTCGCGCTCGCCCAGCTCGCGTCGACGACGATGATGTCACCCGACGTCGACAGTTTTCGCAGCGTCGACGCGTCGACGTACTCCATGTCGTCCCGATTTCACCGTCGACGCGCGCGAAATCACGATTTCTTCGCGATCGCGACGCGCGGGGGCGCGACGGGCGTCGCGCGCGCGCGCGACGTCGCGATGTGACGGCGATCGTCGAGATGCGATGGCGTCTTTTTCGAGCGAAAACCGGCCAAATCCGCACTCGGTGACGCGCGCGCGGCGATCTCGCGCGCTCGAAGCGCGCAGATCGAAAGTATGCGCGACGTCGCGTCGAACGGCGCGTCGACGCGCGCGTCGACGCGCGCGCGGACGACGGAGACGGGGATTGAGGTTGGGAAATCTGAACTGCTCGAGTTCGCGCGGCGAAGCGTCGACGCCGTGCGCGCGACGCGTGGGGGCGAGAGCGACGCGAGCGCGCTGGTGTGGAGCGATCTGAAACGCGGCGTCGGCGCGCTGGCGTGCGCCGCGCGCGCGTGGCCGGAATCGTTCGAGGCGCTGACGGGGACGTCGCGAGCGGCGACGAGCGCGGCGACGCGCGGCGGCGACGGGGCGATGAAACACCCGTTTCAGGCGCTGCGAGGGATTTTAGCGAGAGAGCGGGTGCCGGCGAACGCGATATCGGTCGATGGCGTCGAGCGAGGGGAGTTTCAGGCGACGTTTGACGCGTTGGCGGTGATGTATTGGACGCGCGAAGTGCGAGCGAACGCGGCGAGCGGCGAGGCGACGGCGATTTCGTTCGCGAGAAAGTTGGGACCCGGGGCGGTGGCGTATTGTCAGAGCGAGGAGACGCGCGCGCGCGCGGTGCGACTGGCGCGACGGGAGGCGGAGATGGCGGCGAAGAAATCGACCAGAAAGGCGAGTCGAGCGAGCTTGGCGAGCGCGAGTGAAATTGAGCAGAAGCGCGAGCCAATCGCGAGCGAAACCGAACAGAAGCGCGAGTCGAACGAGCGGATCGACGAGCGGCCGGCGACGATGACGATCGATGATTGGGAAACCATCACGGAGCTTCGATGGGAATTAGAAAAGACCAATGAGATTTCTGAGGAGCGGGCGAGGGAAATTGAGCGACTTCGCGGCGCGACAGCGACGACATCGCCGAGGTCGACGCGCTTGTACGAGACAAAGATTCGGGACTTGAGCGAGCAGCTCGCGGTTGAGCACGAGGAGCGAATGCGAGTGACGCGCGAGTACGAAGACGAGCTCGTGGACATGCGCAAGAGTATGGCTGAAATCATGAACGCATCGATTCTCAGGCCCGAGAACATGGCGGCTTTCAACTCGGTCGACGTCTCCACGGAGAAGGGTCGCGCGATGGCAAAAGTGATGATAGACGCCATGGATCGCGTGACAAAAGCCACCGCGGACGTACAAAAGGCGACGCGATCGTACTTGAATCACGTATCCGATGATATCGTATCGCCATCGACGAACGATACTTCTTTATCACCGTCGTTTCTTTCTCGATTGGACACGTTTGAATTGAGCGAGAGCTCCGTCAAGCGCGCCGCCGCGTTCGATCAGAGCGACGAAAACGAGCACTTCGCATCAGTAAACGAAACGCTCAAGCACGTCGAATCGAGCGACTCGATATACGATACCTTTGAATCCGCGTCAGCGTAGCGGCGAAGCAATTTAGTACAGACAGGCTTTGTTATCACAAAAATCTTTGTATCGTTCGTGACGTGCGGCTATATCATTATCCTCTCGCCGTGAGTCCCAGCAACAAATCAGCACCGGCTTCATCTGCTTCCGGAAGAGTTGGGCCGAGTCTTTCACCCGGCGGTAACGTTACATCTTCCTTCCACAGCGACAAGAATTCTTTCACGCCGTCTTCGGCGTACTCGACGCAATGTCGAAGCTCGACGGGATCGTAATCGACTATTTTACCCGGATACGACGCTCGGTCGAGGGGCCAAAACACCAAAATTTGCTTACCGATGATAGTTCTACCTTGAATCGTAAGCTTGGCGCCTATGTGACCTCGACTTGCCTTCTCGGCGGCTTCTACACGTATGCACTTGGGCGATTCCGAACCGTCGGCGGAGATGCTCGTGCACGACTTGCACGCACAACCCTTCAATTCGGGCATGGGTGAGCCACCGCGCGAACGAAACTTATGAGCGGCACTTTTCGTGGCCATTTTACGTAATCTATCGCGCTCGAGCAACGTCTCTCGTATTTGTAACTCCTCGTTCGCTTGCTTTACCGCCGCTTGGAAGCGCGCCTTGTTCCTCGCCGGATCCCGACTCTTCGACGCGTAGTGCTCGGTGAAATCTAAGCAATGTTCCTCCCGCAGCCAGCCGAATGAATTTTCTCCAAAAAACACGACGAGCACTTCGTTCTCTCTCGCCATCGCGAGAGCATCCGCTGGGATGAAGTCCTTGTCCAAATCCGCTCGCAATCCCGGCCAAAATGGATGACCTGGGAGCTTGGCCCAAACGAGTTGGTTTCGTCTTGGCGCAGCTAAACCGACGCCGGCGATGAACGTCATGGTTCCCGGAGTTGATCCTGGCGATCCGGGCTCGATCTCCGCCGACGACGGTGTGATGCTTCTCTTGTACCGCTTCGCCTCAATGTCGATGGGAAAATTGGACGAGCGTTTCACCTCGTCTTGGTCGACGATTAAATGTCCACTCTTTGTCTTTATCAAAGGCAACGTGCGTTCGACCAAAGCCGGTGGCGCTGAAACAAACTCACTATAGCGAGAGGGCTGCGCCAGTGCCGCCGGAGTCGCTATCGTCTGTGGCTCGACCGCAGGCGCCTGCTCGTTCTTCACCCGCGGCTCGACGACGGCGATCTCCCCCTCGCCGTTTTCCAAAGCCTCGAGCTGTGAAGGGACCTCCCAGCCAGACTCTCTAAGCACGCGCGCGCACGCCACGGCGGTCTCTTTTGGCACCAGCGGACCACCTTCGAAAAAGGACGTGGAAATAAACGTGCCGAGACACGGCAACTCGGTGATTTCGCGGACAAACGGCGAGCACAAGGCGCTCGCGCGCCCGTGTCCAACGTTGTACGCCGCCCCCGGCCAAGCGTTCGGCACGGACTCTCTAAATGGAATCGCATCGGCGGAAAACTTCAAAGCATACGGGTCCGCTAACCGAGTTCCCAGCCAATATGAACTCGGGACGCATCCGTACGTCTTCGCCAAGGCGTCCCAACGCGCCGTGAGCTCCTCCCCTTGACTTCCTTGAACGCTCGGTCTCGTCGTCATCGTCCATCCCGGAGGCAATCCTTGCAATCTTTCAGCGTCGTGCACGGTGAGCGGCATCAAACCGCCCGCGGCGGTGAGCATGCACGCCTCAGGCTCGGGGTGAAATCCTTCGCACACGTCGGCGTACGCGCACAACCCTCGTTCCGGGTGCCGATTAAACACGAACGTGTGCTCATCCGCGGGATCCCTCGCGTCGACTTTCAACGCCCCCGCGTCTTCGGTCAACAACACGTCTCTCGGATCCCCGCATCTACTGGCGACGAGCAACACCCGCGCGGCGACGTCCGGCACCCCGAACGCCGCCGCCGCCACCGTGCGATGCGCCCACGCGTACCCCGCTCGCTCCAGCTCGCTCACAAACTCGTGAATCAACGGCGCCTCGCTCCCGTCGATTCCGCGATCTAATATCTTCCCTCTCGCTTCGACGACCAACCACGGCACGCGCGCGCTCACCCCCAGTCGCAGCGCGTGTTTCAGCGCCCCCGCCGCGCCGTCCCTCGTCCACGACTCTCGCCACGACCCCTCGTACTCCCGCGTCATCAATCCGCACACCAGCACGTCCGCGTCCCTCGGCAGCGCGTCGATCTCGCTCGCTTCCCTCGCGCGTCTGACGCCCTGAAACCGCGCGTCCAGCACCGCCCGCGCGCGCTCGTCGCGCTCGCACTGCAGCGTCACCTCGTGCCCCGCCCGCGTCAGCCTGCGTCGTCGTCGCGCGTCCCGCGCGCGCCGTCTCGTCAGTCCCGTCCCTCGTCGCCCTCGCGCGCCGCCGACGCGCGCCGCCGCGTCGCGCGCGTCGTCGTCGCGTCGTCCTCGGCGTCGCGCGCACGAGCGCCGTCGCGCGTCGTCGACGAAATCCGCGTCGAACGAAATCCGCGTTCGCGCGGCGCGGCGTCGGCGCGTTCGCGCGCGCCGTCGCGCGCCGCGCGTTCGCGCGCGCGCGCGGACGCACCCGTAGTCGATCGCGCCGGCGCCGGTGAACATGGTGACGACGCGCAGGCGCGCGGGCGCGCGCGCGCCGGGCGGCGACATCGCCGCGCGTCGTCGTGTGCGCCCGCGTCGCGCGCGCGCGTTGACCTCGACGCGCGTTCGCGTTCGCGCGTGTTACTGTACGTACATCGAGCGACGCTTTTTGATGTTGGCGGGTGATAAAACAAATGTTCGGACGCGTGGGTGTGTGTGCGTGAGTGCGGGGGTGATTTGGACGGCCACGGACGCGCGCGCGGCGCGACGGCGATTCGCCGGCACCGCGCGCCGCGATGGACGACGACGCCGGCGTCGTCCTCGACCCGAGCGCGTACGACGACGCGAGCGACGACGACGGCGACGCCGTCGACGCGAGCTTCGACGAATCGTGGCGACGCGCGGCGACGGCGCGGCGCGAGGACGTCGAGACGTTCGAGGCGATGGCGCGCGAGCGGCTCGGCGACGGACTCGCGGACGCGCGCTGGGAGCGCGCGGTGATGAAGATGCAGAGAGACGCGCGGTTTCGCGCGCTGAGGACGCACTCGGAGCGACGCGCGGCGTTCGAGGCGCTGCGGCGACGGGCGATGGAGGAGAAGAGACGCGCGGAGCGGCGACGGCGAGCGCGGGACGACGCGGACGACGCGGACGCGCGGAGGGCGCGCGCGCTGCGAGCGAGGGAGTCGGAGGCGAGCGAACGGCGACGGAGGGATGAACGCGAGGCGCGATTTCGGAGGGAGCGATTGTTGGACGACGAGGCGGAGGCGGCGTTTAAGGCGTTGTGCGCGGAACGGGTGAAGACGTACACGCGCTCGTACGACGAGGCGTTTCGACGGGACTTGGTGGGCGATCCCATGGGTCGGGACGACGTGTCGAGATTGCGCGGAGGGGAGACGCGCGCGAGGGCGCTGTACGAGGCGCACCGAGTCGCCGTCGAGGCGTCGTTGAAGGCGGAGTTTGAAAAACTGGCGCGTAGAATCATAGATAAGCTCGTCGTGAGAGAGATGAGCGACGAAACCGCCGCGAACGAGGCGCGAAGACGCGCGAGCTCGCTGGACGTCGTCTTCGACGGCGCGCTCTCCTACGCGCGCGCCGCGGAGGACGAGTTCGAGCTCGTCGACGACGTCTTGTTCGCCTTCGTGAGCGACGGCGACAAAAAGAAAATATGGACCGAGCGCGCGATCGATATTTTATCGCGCCACGGCGTAGAAATCGGCGACGATCGAGTCGAAGACGGCGACGCCGAGGACGAGGACGAGGACGAGGACGGCGCCGTCTCCGAGTAGAGCTCCGTCGACGCCGTTAGAATATTATGAGCTCGCCGAAAAACAATTCCTTCGTCGAATGCGGGCGTTCACAAACGCCTTTGATCGCGCCTTCCCTCGCGCGTTTTCTCGCGCGTTCTCGCGCGTCCTGTTCGCGTCGCGTCACGACTGGGGAGGGCGTCAGCGTTCAGAGTAAACCCCGTTGAGTTCCCGCGTTGTCTCCGCGGTGGACACATGACTGTGCCTCGGCGAGTTACTCGACGTCCCGCGACGCGGTTTCCCGCGCGCGAGCGCGTCCAGGTCCTGGTCATCGCGACCCGACACTCTCTGCCGCAGCGCCCGGGGATTTTCGCCCGGTGGTCGTCGCGCGTCGTCCGATTTTCCGCCGCGTTTCGCGCGCATCGAATGAATTTCGACGCGCGTTCGCGCGTTTTCGCGATCGCGATTCGACGCTCGCGTCACCGAAGGTGTCCCTTCACGCGCGCCCGTACCTCGACCCGATCCGATCCCGTCCCGTCCGCGCGCGCGGTCGACGCCGCGTCCGCGCGCGCGCGAGTGCGGCGCGTCGAGCGATCGATCGATCCCTCGATCGCGGTGAACCCTAGTCACGGTGACCGACCGCGTATGCGCAAACAGTCACGCGCGACGCCGAGATCTGCGTTTACGTCGGCGTCGCGAGATGGCGATATTCGCGTATATTGAGCGTCGTTCACCCCATGAACGGACGGACGCGCGCGCGCAAAAAGTGCCCTCGAAAAGCGCGCCAGCGCGGCGCCGAACGCGACGTCGCGACGTCGCGACGCGCGCGGACGCGACGACGACGGCGCGCGCGCGCTCGAGCGCGCGACGCGACGCGCGGACGTCGAGGACGCGTCGCTCGAATCGCGCGTCGCGGCGACGCGGGCGAACGAACGCGCGAACGAACGCGATCGATCCGATCGATCGCGCGCGTCGGATCGATTAATCAATCCATCGTCGGCACGATCGATCGACGCGATCGACGCGAACGGACGCGATGGGCGCGATGGCGGCGACGCGGGCGACGACGATGGGCGCGGCGCGCGACGGGCGCGGGTCGGCGACGACGGCGCGGGCGGGACGGCGCGGCGGAGGACGAGGGGGACGCGAGCGACGAGCGGGACGCGCGAACGCGAACGCGAACGCGAACGCGAACGCGACGGACGAGCGCGCGGCGACGACGGCGATGGACGCGATCGAGAGTTTGCGACCGACGCGAGGGCGCGATGGGACGAAGATGCTGGCGTCGGTGTCGACGGCGGCGGGAGGGCGAGCGCGGGAGGGGACGCGCGGGGACGGGGCGAGCGCGGCGGCGGGCGCGGGCGTCGTCGTCGTGGGGGGGGTCGCCGCGGCGGCGTTGGCCAGGGCGTCGAGCGGGAAGAAGAAATCCGCGGAGGCGAAGATTTTGGATCGTTACGCGAAGATTATTAACGATGCGTACGACATTCCGTTCATTCCGGAGTTTGCGGAGAGCGAGGTGTATCGCGAGGTTTGCAAAGCGGCGTACGCGTCGGCGATGAAAAACGTACAAGATAACCTCGTCGGAGCGAGCGTTTTGGGGCATCCTCTGATTATGAGCGATTATCTGGACACCAGACACGTTCCGGAAAAGAGTGGTATCAAGGAGCGCGAGCTTGCAAAGTTTATCGACGGCGTCGTCGGCGAGACGAGCGGGATTCCCGTGTTGTTACCCGGGCCGCTCGAAAGGAAGCTTTACACGAACGGCGTGCTCACGGGATGGACCGTGTTCGAAGACACGTTGAAAACTTTCAAGTTACAACTTTTTGACCGGGAATTTGTCTTTGACGTGTCGAGCGAGGAGGATGGCGTGAAGGAAGGGCGAAGGACTAAGCTCGTCGCGAGCGGCGACGGCTACTTAGACATCGTGCCGAATCTGTCCAATCAAACGCTCCGCAAGATTGCGCGCGAAGAGCTCAAAGTTCCGCCACCGACGAATCTGTTCCCGCATCTCCAAGAAAACGTCGCCAAGGTTGCGGTGGGTATGTTATCCGAGGCGCTCACGATGGAGGCGAAGATTAAAGGATTCACCGTGGAGTTTGCGTTAGAGCCTTACGACGATGATACCCGAGACGCGTTTGCAAACATCTCCTTTTCCGAAGAGGATCGATTGGAGACGCAGCGCGCGGTGAAGGAACTCATCGAAGTGTGCGTCGATGAATACATGGACACTCGAGCGATGGCCATCTCGTCAGTGTTTCTTCCCCGACGAATCGAGCGCGACACCTACATCAACCTCCTCAGCGGCTTGTTCGGTGACATTGGAAAAGAGCCCGTGTTGAATAACTTGGGTTTCAAAATTTCTATGCGTGTGCTCAGTCCGAAGAGCGTGGCGAACGCGTCAGCGTCGTTTGACGACGACGCCTTGACGTTCGACGAAGGCGACGCCACGAGCAAGAAGCGCAACGCCCGCGACCTCCTGCAGCAAATGGGGAACGAACTTCGTAGAGGCGACTTCAGCAACATAGCCTCGGAGGCGCGTCAAATTTTGGGTGTGAGCATCGACGGTGATGACGACCCGAACAGAGCTGCGAGAAAAAAGGCACAAAAGCAGACTCGAGAGGCGATTTCGGAATTTGTCGACTATCTCCTTCGCGATCCCATGTACAACGTCAAGGCTATTCCCGATAATATTGAGCGTCTGCTGTACATTAACTGTTTTGAACTTATAGTGGATATTTTATCTACAGTGTTGTCCGATTTTGAGCTCGACATGCTCGGGCGAAGAATCCGAATGGAGGTGCGCCAAGCGCCCAAGCGCGACGTCAAGGACCTCAGCCGCTTCCGTCCGGACGTGCGAGCGTTGAGGGAGTTCACCAAGGACTTCGCTGACATCCCTTCGGTTCAAGAGATCATGGGCAACGTCTACGCTTTCGTTCTTGCTTTTATCGCTCAAGTAGCGTCTGATTTTGAGGTGACTATCGTCGGTCATCGACTCAACACGGGTTTGAGTAGAAGCGCCGACGCGACTTTGATGGAGTCTGCAGGGCCGGCGGTTACGGACGCGTTGAACGAATCCCTCGTTTCAGCGATCGAAGCTTTCGCGCAAGACGTGTTCGCCATCGGCTCTCGCACTGGTTTAAATGCTGGAGGTTCTGCGGAGACAAGGCCGGCGGTTGCAATCGATTTCGACAAAGAGGTCTTCGCGTTGTTTGAAGACAACGCGTCCAATCCGGATGAAAAGTTTCCGTTCCCCTACCTCAATCAACAGCAGTTCGCGAAGACGATTGACATCTTCATCGAAACCCTCGTTCCGGGTGCCAAGTCGTGGGACTCTCACAACGCGACCGTTCAGAAAATTGCCAAAGCGGCTGATTTGAACGGCGACGGCGTCATACAGTGGGCGGAGTGGTACTACGCCGCGGGAGCCATTAACAGAGCGATCAAGGTTGCGAATAAGAAGAGTGTAGAAGAGGTTAAAGGAAGATGAAGACGAGCGACCAAGACTTTACCATCTCTTGCTTTTACGTTTTAATTACATTTCGAGTCGCCGCTACTTCTTGACTTTCACACTATCACGGCGACGTCCAGGACGCGTCTTTGTGGGCGCTGAGGATTTACCTTCGGATTTACCTTCGATTGCTTCATCGTCGTTCGTCTTTTTCTCCTCAGTCGTTCCTTCGCTTTCAGCGCTTTCGCTCTCGATTTTCGCGATTTCAACCACTTTTGGCCGCTTGTTTTGATGCTGGACAACTTTCGAGATGACGGTACTCACGACGGCGGTGCTCACCGCAGAGACGACGCCCGCCACGGCTTTCGCTTTATACCTTCGAACGAACGCCAGTAATTCATCCCCTGTCACTAAACGGATATATCTCTTGCTCGTAGGTGGAGGTGGAAGGCGGCGATACTTTGCGACGTAAGGGATGGCTTGTTTCATCTTGTTCCATCGCGCCAGTGACTTTTCGCGCTTCAACGCCTCCAACTTTACCTTCTTCGTTGCGATTTTGGCCGTCGCCAAGTGCTTTTGCTTTAAATTGTGCTTGGGCTTGTTGAACAACGGATCGTCCAACCGCCTGTCGAGCACGTCGAGTAAACCGTCCAGGCCGTCGAGGACGCCTCGCAGACGAGCCCGCGCCGCGAGGAGTTCGCGAGCCTCCTTCCTCGTTAACAGCTTGGACGTCTGCGATTGCAGCATGGCCAAGCGTCGAATTTGAAGCTGCAGCGGAAGCATCCATCTAAACCACGGATCGGCTTGGAGATTTTCTTGCTGCGCGACCAAGACTGGGGCTGCATCAACGAGACCATCGGAGATTTGTTCTTCCACGGTGCGCTCGTAGAGCATTTGCGCCTCTTCGAGTTTCATGACGAACTCTGTGTACAACATGTGCGGATTCACCTTACCCTCCGATTGCTGACGACCGGCGCCAGATTCAAACGCCGGATTCAAAGTGTGAAGCTTACCAAAAACCTCCGCCAGCGCGACTTGCGTGTCGCGAAACAAGCGCATCGGAAATCGACTGAGACGTTCCTGAGGCTCTGCGCTGAGGAGTCCGAGGCGACGCTTCGGCGCCGAATCCGCAGCCTCTAAAGGTTCCATCGTCGCCGTTTTCTCATTCAATACTGAGGAATCGATTCGGCGAAAAATAGACCGTTTACTCGTGAACTTTTCACCTTCGTCTCGGCCGTCGTCCGCGCCGTCGCCCTCGACTCGCTTGTCCTTCTCCACCTCACGAACGTGTACGAGCGCAAAAACCTCAGTCAAACGCTCCGTCGGTACCGTTGCGTCGTAACGATCGTCGCTCACTTCGAACTCCATCGCCACGCGATCAAGCTGCTGATCCAACGCGAACTGCCACGTGTCCTGCTCGCTCACGCCTTCCAACTGCACCCCGCGTTGAAACTGCTCGACCCAGTGCAAATACCGACACAACCGAAACAACGTCGAGTTCACCGCTTCGTTGGGATTATCGGGATAATGCGCCGCAAAATAATTCGCCCGAATCTTCGGCGGTTCCCCGCTCGAACGTCTCGGCGGCACTCTCAATATAAACTCCAACCTGTTTCTCAAATCTTTCGCCGCCGCCCGCAGCGGTCCGCTCAGCAATCGTCTCACCTGCGCCAATCGCGCCTTCCTCTCCTGATGTTGCCGCTGCACCTCCCGTCTCGCTTCTTTTATCTCATCTTGATACCCTCCCACCACCTTATACGCCAATCCCGCGAGCAACAGCCCGCTCAGCGTCCCCGACACCCCCGCGATGACCTTCACCATCATGTTCGTCATGAGCGTCTGCTGCAAATTCCCCACGCCTTTGATCGACCGCCCGACGCCCGCCATCGAGCCTCTCAATTTTGCCAGCGGGTTGGCGTTCGCCTGTCGCCGTCGTTCGAGCTCGGCGGCGTCGTTTCCGAATCGAATCTTCATCGGGAGTTTCAGGTGCACCGGCCCGACGTTGATCGCCGTCGAATTCTCATCGCCCTGCGTCGACGACGACGCGTCGGCGGCGGAAGACTTATCCCTCGTGAATCGCATCGCGACCGCTTCGCGCGACGGGCGCGACGGGCGCGATGGAGGTCGCGCGTCGGTGAATGGAAGACGATGACGATTGAGAATTGGGAATTGCGCTGGCGATTCGGCGAACGACGCGCGGCGACGCGGCGAGGACGAGCGCGACGCCGAAAACGCGCAGAAAAAATCTGGAAAAATCACAGATGGTGGATGAATGCTTATGACATCGAATGCGCGCACGGGGCAAAGCGGACGCGATCACGCGAGGGAGAAGTTGAAATTGAAGACGACGCAGGCGTGATCGCTCGGGAAGCGAGCGTTGGGAAACGTCGCGTCGGCGTCGAAGGGAAGGACACTCGGGGGCTTGGGGTGCGCGGTGAAGTCCACGGCGTTGATGCGGGTGAGCGTGGGCTTGGTGGTGGCGTTAAGCGAGGCGGCGTCGGCGTCGGCGGTGCGGGTGTAGATCAACACGTGGTCTTTGGGATGACGGTCCGTGAGCGCGCTCGTCGCGATTTCGGCGAGCGGCACAGCTTTATTGAGTTGCGCCTGAAGGAAGGTGCGCGCGCTGAACGTCGTGAAGGCGTCGCGCTCGACGTCGATCTCGGCCAACGTCCAGCACGATCTAAATGTCGTCTCTGCGGCCAAGAAGTCTATGAAATCCGTGACGCCTTGCTTTTTACCTTCCTTGTGCGCGACGTGAGTGTTGGCGTCCATGCCGAAGACGCACGCGTCGATCGCGTTGTTTGCGACGCAGTGCGCGTGCGTAGCGGTGGTGATTACTTTAGTTTGTAACCCATCCGTATCGCCGTGAAACGAACAAAACAGCACCCCGCGAACGAGAAAGGCGCAGAAATCACCCTTGGAGAATTTGGCGGCGCCGGCGCCGAGTGACTCCAAAATCTCGCGCGTCTTCTCGATCGCACGCTCGCCTCGAGTGAACGCCTTGGATACGAGCACGATCGAGTTTTGATCGCGGTTCACGTCCAGATCCTCAGGAAGATATATTTCGTACGCGTCCCGCACGCTTTCTCGCGCCTCGAGCGCGTCGGCGAACGAAGCGCCGACTTCCTGCAAAAAGCACGCCGACAAATTCACGTCCGACGACGATGGCCCCAGTAAGCAATGCTCCACCACGTCGAGCGTTCGCGACACCTTGTGTCGCACTAAAGTATCGACTAAACCGGCGCGAATGCGCTGCCACGCCTCAAACGAACCCGCCGCCGCCGTCGCCACGCGCGCCAACGCCGCGTCAAACGCCGCCAAGTAGAAAATTTGTAAAGGGATCCCCAGCGCCTCCTCCTCCTCGCTCACCGCCGGATACTTCGCCCGCCTGATCGGCACCAACATTTCCACCATCGCTCGCGCCTCGCCTCCCCGCGTCGCGCGTACTTTCGCGTCGAACATGTACCCCATCCACGCTCGAAACCACTCGCCTTCGTCCTCCAGCGTCTCGTCGTAACAATTAATCACCGTCGGCCTTCGCACCGTCCTTCGCTCGCCGTCGTCGTCGAACACGCTCACCGTGTTCGTCACTCTGTCCGGCATCGAGCACAGGCGTTTCGCGCCGATCTCCGCGTCGCGCAGGAACTCGCCGCACGTTCGCTCGCCGCACCGCGTCTCGTACGCGCGCCGCGCCCTCGCCGCCGCGTCCTCGTCCTTCGCCGCGCCGCTCGCCGCGATCTTCGCCTGCAGCGCGTCGAGCGCGTCCGGCGCGAGCGCGCGCGCCATCGTCGCGTCGGACGCGCCGCCGTCGTCGCTCGACAGCGCGCGCTCGACCGCGAGCAGAAACGATTCATAAACATCGCCGCCGTCGTCGCTCGACGCCTCGCCGCGACCGCGCGCGCTGGCGTAGTACTCGAACGGATTGTTGTTGATCGCCGCGACGTTCCACGTCGACGCCCGCGCGCGCATCGCGCGCCTCGACGCGCGTCCCGACGGCGCGACCGGGACGCGGCGGCGGCAAATGGCGACGCGCTGCGCGCCGATTCGCGCGCTCGACGCCGCGACGACGCCGCGACCGACGTGCGCGCGATGTCGCCGCGCGCTGAGCGCGTGCGCGTGTCGCTCGGTCGAGCGCGCGCTCGGTCGGGCGGGGCGAGTCGCGAACGCGACCAACATTTACATTCTGCAAGACCGCGCCGAGTTTCGACGCGCGCTGGGAAGCGCGATCGTCTGCGAGCTGAGTCTGGAGAAGTGCGAGGTGAGAGTTCTGTTCGATGACCTTCGGGTGCGAGGACGGGACGTGAGGGCGCCGTTCGCCGAGGACGACGAGGGCGAGCGCGCGCGGTGGGGCGTGCTGTGGCCGTGCGACGAGGCGGTCGACTTGGAGGCGCACGCGCGAGACGCGACGACGCGACGGTTGGAAAATTTGATCGTGCTGGATTCCACCTGGCATCGCGCGCGCGCGATGTATCACCGCGTGCCGTGGTTACAGCGCTTGCGCAAGTTTCAAATAGAGCCGCGGCGAAAGTCGAACTATCGCTTCCGAAAGCAACCCAACGATCTGTGCCTGAGCACCGCGGAGTGCGTCAGCGAGGCCTTACTCGCGCTCGAAGGCGACGACTGCGGCGCTGAGCGCGTCGCTCGGGCGTTCGACGCCATGGTCGACGATCAACTCGACGCCGAGAGGGCCGCGTACCGTCGCGGCGCGCGCGAGCGCGGCGCGCCGACTCGCCCGCCGAGCGCCGTCCTCGCGCGCGAGCGCGACCTGCGCGCGCCGCCGCCGTCCTGACCGCGTCCTAGCTGTATTCTTTGTATTCTTTCTCGTCTCGTCTCGCTCCGTTCCCGCGCGTCGCGCGTCTTCGCCCGTCGTCTTCGCCCTCGCTCTCGCTCGCGAGCGGCGCAGGTGTCAGATCTCGGTAACCGAGACCGCGAAACCGACCGCGGCGAAACCGACCGCGAAACCGAGACTCGGTTTCGCGCAACACCCCTCATCACTTTACTTTGCCTCGCGCGCGCCGCAAACTTTGCCTCGCGCGCGCGCGACGCTCGAGCGCGCGGGAGCGAATCTCCCGTCGCGCGCCGCGCGTCGACGTCGCCGCCCGCGCCGCGCCGCGCCGAGCGACGCCGCGCGCGCGATGGGTGTTGACCGCGGCGACGCCGAACCGCTCCTGCGCGAGTCTCGCGACGTCGAGAGCGCGTCGGAGCGCGCGGACGCGACCGCGGCGAGGGCGGCGGTCGAACGAACGCGCGGCGCGGCGAGCGCGAGGCTGGTCGTCGGCGCGTGCGCGGTCGCGGCGTGTCTCGTCGGGGCGAGCGCGAGGGCGGATTGGAAACACCGGGAGGGCGGCGCGATCGCGGAACGCGCGGAAGTCGAGGCGTTCAGTCGGGAACTGAACGACGGAGATCCGAGTAAATTTTACGAGATTCCGATCAAGGCGAAGACGGTGAAGCAGACGCGCGCGAATCGAGCGCTGTTTTACAACTTTTTGCACGTGCCGAAGACGGGCGGGACGTTTTTTCACCAAGTGTTGCGACAGGCGGAACGCAGGGTGAATCGTAAGTCGACGGTGCAGGAGGCGTTCCTGGGCGAAGAATTATTTCCTCGCGATCGCGAGCCGTTCGCGCAGTGGAGCACGTGGCCTTTGATCGATACGACGAGAGAGAATTACGCGGCGACGCGGCGGCACTTCGCCACGGGCGAACCCGCGGAGTACTTTGGCGCGGATCGTTTGCAGAAGATGTATGAATCAGGGGCGCGGATTTTTAGCAAAGGCTCCTACGGCATGGGGTTATGCGAGGTTGTCGACGCCCCGTGCGCGTACATCACAATCTTAAGAGACCCGGTCGAGCGGTTTTTAAGTCACTACAAGTACTCGTGCTTGGCCGGGGCCGAAGATCGTCGGCTGTGGAACAAGGCGATGAAGGACAAGGGCGAGTGCGCCATGGACCTCCTAGAGTGGCACGATTACTTGGGCGGTGACGATTGGTTGCACATCCTCGCACCGGGCGGTCAAGCGGAGAACAAAGACGCTCAAGTCGCCGCGGCGATCGCGAATTTGGACAAGGCGTGCTTTAAATTTCTGTTGACGGAGAAACTCGACGACGGTTTAGAAAAGCTCGCAACTTTACCCGATTTTTCGCGGCTCAACGCGACGCTTTTTGAGAAACGCAACGAAGCGCCCGAGCTCGACGCGCGTCAGCAACGCCTCTACGACACGCACGTGGCGAACGAAGGCATGATGGCGCAGTTGCGTCGCAACCTGCGCAAGTCGCTCGCCGTGTACGCGCACGCGACGAGAACGTACGAGCGCAAGTGGCAGCATCGGCTTCTTTCGTGTTGAATTGGTTGAATTGAACCAATTTGCGCGCATCAGTGGCGCGTTAGACGCGCACGCTCGGTCGCAAATTAGAATACATCGCGGCACTGATTTTTGTAACAACAACGCGCGAATTTCGCTAAAAGTCGAATGCGTTTCGCTACGCCTCCGGCGTCGACGGAACCCATTCGCCCGGCGCTTTCCATCGCGCGCTCGTGCCCTCGGGTCGCACGAAGACGTAATTCGAAGTGTCCACTCCCATCGCCTCCTCGAGCGCGCGCGCCTCCCTCTCGAGCGCGTCGTACACGCCTCGATCCACGTTGCACCTCAACGCGCGTTGCATCGCCTTCCCCTTCGCCGCCCTCGCCGCGCACGCGCGCGTCTTGCACACGTACGCCGACCGTCCGCTCGCCCCCCTCGCGTCGCTCCCGACCACCACTCGCGTCCCTCCCTCCGTCGTCTTCACTCGAACCGCTCGAAACATGTCCGCCTTCGCCGCGATTCTCTCGCACGCCGCGCACGTTCGCGCCTTTCGCTCCCGCATCGCCGCCCTCGTCCATCCCTGTCGCGCCTTCGGTCGATTGCACGTCCGATCCCGCGGTCGCGTCTTCCGCTTCGCCACGTCCCTGTTCCTCTGCGCTCGCGCCGCTCGAGCGATCTCCTCCTCGTACGCGCGCCTCGCGCTCTCCTCCGCGTACGCGCGCTCGACCGCGTCGACCCTGCGCCGCGCGTCGTCGTCCCCCTCGCGCGCCGCGCGCAGCGCGACGCGCGCGATCGACGCCGCGACGGCGCGGTCGCGCGTCGCGTGGCGCTCCGCGAGCGCCAGCAGCGCGTCCGCGCCGCCGCACGCGTCCGCGAGCGCGCGCGCCGCCGCCGGCATCACGTCGTCGTCGCGCGTCGGCCTTTGCGC
>Ga0222716_10000564_pt1 | contig 32045 bp, 32 predicted proteins | sample C33_13DmetaG_FD_165044 | JGI IMG/M metagenome (GOLD analysis project Ga0222716, IMG submission 165044) | Estuarine water microbial communities from San Francisco Bay, California, United States - C33_13D | ecosystem: Environmental > Aquatic > Marine > Unclassified | place: USA: California... | reverse complement strand
ATGCAGGCACTGTAATTACAACTTTTTTTAGAGGATGTCCCAAATATGATTCTGTTGTTTCTTTTAAACGCTGAATTACCATTGCCGAAATTTCTTCGGGATGAAATGTTTTATCCTCATTTTTATATTTAACATTAATTAATGGTTTATTATTATTATCACCAGATACATTAAAAGACCACAATTTAACATCATGTTGTACTACTTCATCTGTATATTTTCTACCAATTAAACGCTTGGTATCATAAATAGTATTTTTAGGATTCATAGTTGACTGATTTTTAGCAGCATCACCTACAAGTTTTTCATTATCGTTAAATGATACATATGAAGGGATAATACGTGAACCCGTCTGTGTATCTGGAATAATTTCAACGCGATCATTAATCCAAATAGCCGCACAGCTTGTAGTAGTTCCAATGTCAAAACCCGCGGCAATATCTTCGTTATTAGTCATTAATTCCTGATTTTTCTTATGGTTATAATATCATAAAATATCTTTATATATTTTTATATATTTATAAAAAATAAACGCATGTGATTTATTAGATATAAAAGAGTACATAATCTCTTAAAAATATAAAAATATAAACTTTTATAAAAATCCTTTAAAAAAATTAATTATGTACTCTTTTCGTTTTAATTTATAAATTATTATAAATATAAAAAGTAAATAGAAACATTAAAAAATGGAAGTTGACCTTAATAATACATTCGCATATGATAAAATTATGTTACATATTGATTCTAATAACGGAACCTTTATGAACTCTGACGAGTTCTCTTTCTATATTAAATTTAGCGATACTATTAAAAATGCTATATCTATACAAATTATTGATATTACCGTAATAACAAATACACAATATACATCCGATGATAAATTCTATATATCTTTAAACGATTTTGATAGAGAAATTTCATATATTAAACAACCGGATAATAATATTAATGAAATAAAATATTTTGCTATGGTTCCTTATGAAGGTTACGTCGTTGATACAAATAAATATAAATCGCGTTTAATAATATCTACAAATTTTGGAAGCTTTGCCTCATCATTCAACCACACCATAAATCCTGTGATACAAACTTTAAATAGATTTGATTTATCTTTAAAAGACAAAAATAATAATATATATCAAAAATCCGATATACATAGCATTAAACTTAATATATGTATATATAGTGTTAAGAAAAATTTATCATAAAAATATATAAGAAACATATTAATATGATATTTAAAATGAAACTTAATTTTATTAATAATTATAAGACCATATACTATAATTTAAATGTTAATTTTTATCTTATTCTAAATCTTATTTTACCTATATTTAACGATGTTATTATTAATCTTCAAAGTGAAGCTACTAAACTTCTTATGAATGACGTAAAAACATTGAAAAAAATTAAAATTAATGATTTTATTAATGAATTGTCAGAATGTAAAAAGCTATTATTAAATAATGAGCAAAATATTTATATTATTCAATATAATAATATTCAAAATAAAGAATTAGAGTCTCGTTTTATACGCGAGGAGGATACGCATAAAGATAATAAAAGCGAATATGATAAAAGCGAAGATGATAAAAGCAATGATGATAAAAGCGAAGATGATACATGTGGAGATGATAAAAGCGAAGATGATACCTGTGGTGATGATAAAAGCGAAGATGATACCTGTGGTGATGATACAGGTAATTTTGAAATTAAAGAATTTATATTGAAAAAACTTGATTAGACATATTTTAATGTTAATCGCTTTTTCCATAATTTTTTAATATCATCTTCTTTATTTATAATACCATAGCATTCACTACGTAATCTCTTTTTAATTTCATTTTTAATATCATTTTTAATATACTCCTCGTATTTATTTATATAATAAAGGTTCTCGGCAGCACCAGCGTCATTGTTTAAAAATATTTTATTTTTAATATATTCCAAATATAAGAAATATATATTAGTATCTAAACTTCCTGTTATGAACCCATTTTTATTATTAATAGAGAAGCATTCATTTTTACATTGAATTATTTTTATTATATTAAAAGTATCATTATTACTCAAATTTACTATACTTATATCGTAATAATTATATAAGTTAATATTATCCTTTCTATAAAGCTTTGATAATATTTTATAATTTGATTTATCTACATAGTTGTTTAAAATATTTATAATGTCCTGCTTTGATTTAATATATTCATTTGATAATATAGTAATATATCTGGATTTTTCACTAAGTCTAAAGCAACAATTCTTATTTTTAATAGTATATAATCTTAATGGATAACTATCTATAATCGGGCATTTATTTGTTTTTATATATTCCAAAACAATATTAACCATATTATTATAATTCTCATTTAAACATAAGCATTTTTTAACTACTATATCGCTTTCTTTTGTTGGATAAACTTTATTTAAAATATTTAATCTATTGTATATTTTTTCCCATCTCCATCCAGATTGTTCTGGGCGGGCCAATTCAAAATATAAATTAAGCTTCATATATTCTAATGGTATTATCTTGTATTTATCTTTGTAATACTTTAATTTATTCTCTTTTTTATTTGTATATTTTATTATTTTATCATATATTTCAGGTTCTATAAATGTAACATCAAATATTTGCTTTCCATATACATATATTTTTAATGTTCCATCATGTTTGGCATATTTTATTTTAATAAACTTATAGTTGTGTTTTTTAATTAATTTTGCCAATTCTAATGAGTCACTATATGGATCTTTAGAATAACAATCATAATCATTAATAGTATATTTTTTATAAAATTTATATTTTTGTGGTAAACATAGATTTATAACAAGTCCCCCATATAATATTAATTTTTTTTTAATAATAAACTTTGATATAATATTTATTACCTTTTCAAATTCGTGATATAGCAATCTCAATTGTTTTTCTTCAATTTTATCAATAATATCGTTAATATTATTTGATTGCGACATTTATATTTATCTAATCTAAATAAATATATTAAAAAAAACTTATGATTAATAGTTAATTATTTTCATATTTTTAGACTTTTTTTTTACCCTTTTTTTTAGGGGCATATTTTATATTATCTTGAATAGTTTTTTTATTTAAATAAATCTTTTTACCATATTTATTTATAATAAATTTTCCATTCTTCGGACCAGTATAAACCTTGATAGACCCTCCTTCAAAACTCATTAATTCAAACTGAGTCATTTTAATTTATTCTCTATTATATAAGGATATTTTTTTAATTTAATTCTTCATATTCTCTATATTCAAATTTAGGCATTATACTACCAACTTGCGTATTTTCCATGGCTTCTTTTAATGGCGTTCCTTGAAATTCATTAGATTTTATAATCATAACCGGATTTACTACCTGTTTTGTTCCATAAGAACAAACATTCGGGCGATATAATGGATCGCCTCTATAGTGCTGTTTATAAGATATGGGATTATATATTCTATTTCCAGATATATAACTCTTATCCTTTTTAATAATATCACTATATCTAATCATTCTACCCGTTTCTTTATCAATTACTAATTCGTTCAGATTTAATCTATTCGTATTATCTGCCATTAAATCACCATTATTATTTCCGCCACCGCCTCCATTATTTCCGCCACCGCCAGCGCCTCCATTATTTCCGCCAGCGCCACCGCCTCCATTATTTCCGCCACCGCCAGCGCCAGCGCCAGCGCCACCGCCAGCGCCACCGCCAGCGCCACCGCCAGCGCCACCGCTTCCATTATTTGCTGAGCTACTATATGGTTTACTCATATTTTTGTCTTTGTCATTTAATGTAATATTGATATTTATTGCCTTATCGCTATTTTGAATAATTTCAGATATATATTCTTTTGTTTTCATGTCTAATTCTTTACTTTCAATACTATTTGGAGTATTCTTAGTCGCGTCTGTTTGAAGTGCTATAGGGGTTTCTAATGATTTTCTTTTTACTACATCTTGTCTTTTTAATCCATTTGCTATTAATCTTAACTCGTATAATACAAAATGATTATTAAATATTTCTAATAATTTTTTATCAGTCATAGTATATTCTCGAATTACATCAGCTTCAAAAAGTGAATATTTATCATGCATTAGAAATGCCTTAAACAAATAATCATTATATTGTAAATGTATATAACATTGCTTTATAGGCACCTTCATTTTAAATGGTATTTCCTTGTTAAATTGTGCTTTATACATTGGCTCTAATTTATCCATTAGCTTTACATTTGATATTTGTGTAACTAATCCAGGCTCTATATCATTTGACTGCATTTTAACAATCATTTTATATTCTGTAGAATTATATATCTGTAATTTTAATTTTTCTTCATCAATATTTTTTTCATAAAAATCTTGTAGGTTCTTTCGTAATTCATTTCCCGTCGGTTGTCTATTCAATAATGACTTATATATATCTATTATTATATATTCATTAATGCTATTCTGTGATATTGAAGACACATCATCTTTATAACTACTTTCGCTATAAGGCAAATAACTATCATCTATAGGATCATTAATGTTTTTATCTAAATCATCATTACTTTGCTTATAATATAAATATTGTGTATTAAGACTAAATTCTTGATTTGTCGATTCAAACTCATAATCTTCTAATGGCTTATATTTATATATACTATCATCCATGCTTACATTCGTTGAACCCGCAAATGACGCATCCAATCCCTTCTCTTTAATAGTATCGTTATTTATATCTCGAATTTTTTTATTTATTCTAATATTATTATCTAATTCATAATAAGGTTGAAACTTATTATTATCTACTATTATATATGAATCATATGTTAATTTACTATCACCTATAATATTCGATAGTTCTCTTCTTGTAAATGATATTAAATTTTCTCCTTCTATATTTTCATATGATTTTGCTAACACCTTCTCTTTTATTGCTTCCCTAATACTCACATTTAATATTTCTTTATAATTCAATGTTACATAACTTTCTGTTATTGAACCTAAACTTCTCCACCTTAAACCCATATCTAAATATATTTTAGTATTATCATAGGGTTTGTAAAATTTACCTTCAACATCTATATAAGTATCATAAGATATATCCTTGATGTCAAGACTAAATAATTCATCTTCATTTATTATAACAGGCGATACATATTTACTTTTTAATATTGTACGCAATTTATCATTATTAATTTTTGTTCCATTCGGCTCTCGTGTTCCTACATAAATCCATTTTAATCCTATTCCATTTTCATTTTTTGTTTCAAAATGTTCTATATTATTTCTATAGTATATATTATAAACCTCTTTATTAAAGCAAGCTAAAAATACAATAAATAGTAACATTATTAATAATATTATTACTATATTATTTTTCAAATATTTCATTTAAGTCTCTTTATAAATTATCAATAAATTAAAAAGAGTACATAATTGTTATTTTCTAAGAGATTTTATATTTTTTATAAAAATTAAATAATTTTTAAATTATGTACTCAAAAAATAATATAAGGTTATTTTATAATACTAATATAATATATTAACATAATATGTCATATAGTTCAAAAAAAAGAATGAGATTTTCGAGTGACGCCAATAATAAATGTTGTGCCGAAGATGAAACATTAGAAAATACAAATAGTGATAATATTTATACACTCAATAATCACATTTATTTCTCAGATAGCATTACACAAAATACAGCTTTTCAATTGTGTAAAAATTTAAGAGTTTTAGAATCATCTCTGCGCATGGATTCTATTAATACTAATGTTGATTCCGAAATTTATTTACACATTACAACATCGGGTGGATGCGTAAGCTCTGCCTTTTCAATAGTTGATTGTATGAATAACTTGAAAATCCCAGTAAATACAGTAATTGAAGGAGATGTATCATCGGCCGGGACACTCATCAGTATTAATGGTAATAAAAGATATATTTCGGAAAATTCATATGTTCTTATACACGAGCTGCGCTCCGGATGCTGGGGAAAACTCACATATATTGACGATACGTATAAAAATTGTATGAAAGTACAAAATCATATTAATGATATTTATCTTAAAAAAACTAAATTGAGCAAAAAAATGCTTTCTACTCTTTTAATTAAAGACCTACAATTTAATGCCGATGAAAGTATTAAAATGGGTATCGCGGATGAAATTTATAAAATATATTAATTTTTTACATTAAACTTTATTCTTTTTATATAGTAAAAATGAAGGACATATTTTTTACAGATTTATATATAAATGCTATATTATTATTTTATATATTGTTTTTTAGCATTTTAATTTCTATATATATATTATTAAACGACGATTATAATACTATAATAAGAATTATATCTATTATTATAATATTTTCATCTATCTATTTATTTTTGCAAAAAGAAACATTTCTACCATTTTTGGGTACAACATTTATCCCGAACAATTTATTTGATGGAGAAAAATATCCCGAGGGTTCTAATCTAAATTATACTATTAATATGTCTGATTATGATGATGGAACTAAAGTTATATATTGGGCATCTAATAATACTGGGAAAATAATACAAAATCCTTATGATGCTTACAAAGATTTTCATAATTCTGGAATAGCGATTGTTAAAAACGGAAAAGCAGAGATACGTATTTATTGTCCCGATAAATACAAAGTTAAAAATATGTATTTGTTGAAAAAACATTTTCATTATCGTATAGTTGACAATAAAAAAGGATTCGTAAGTCCCGTTCAAACATTTTATGTAGATTGTTAATTACTATTTTATGGTTTCTGGTATTTAATTGTTCTTTTTTTACTTAAAATTGATAAAAATATTAATATAATATTATTGCCAATATGCCACGCTACGGAACTCACCTACAATACGACATCGTTGACTTTTATGAAAAGGTCAACGATAATGTTGTTCTCACTATTCACGATAACATTCGTGACAATGAAGAAGAACTTTCAAGAATCAACGATAAGATATCACTATTGCTAAAAGCATCTTGGGATACTTATTATGACCGCGAGAATATTGGCCAAATAGAACAATTCGCAAAGTTTCATGATGAAACAAAATTGCTATATGATAGCGATTATATTATATTTGATCTGGATGAAAAATATGTTAAATCATCTGACGGACAGGATTATCGCAATTGGATATACGAAAGCGAAATTCATGATATTTATAAAAAACTTATAAAAAATAAAAAAAAAATTATCTCTGTATTGAACGATAGTTACATATCATCTGGAGTGGCTCTCGCTCTCTTGTGTAATGTGTAATTATATATCTATGTGTTTTATATATTTTATATTTTTATATTTTTATATTCAATATGCCTTGAATTAATTTGTTCTATTATACTAAAAAAATGATATAATTTTTAGTATGTAGTTATTGGAGCCCAACATGCCCCGTTATTATTCTCGCATTGAGAGTATGGTAATCAACTTCTACAAAGAAAAGGATTACAACACGACGCTTCGCATTTACGACAATCTCAAGTTCAACGAATTGGAAAGTTCTATTATCGACGACCATTTGAATATTGTATACAAAGCTCTCGAGGGTGTTGTATACAAAAAAAACAAGTCTTACTTTAAAGATTTTGCTGATATGGCCGGCGAAACCAGTATTCTTGAAGATAGTGGTTATTGTGTATATGAACTGAATGAGATGTATATCATCGCAAATGATGGTGTATCTGCGCGTGATTGGATTTATGAGTCTGAGCTCATCGAGTTTAGCAAAAAATTAAAAGAAAACAAAAAAAAGATTAAGGCTGCTATTTCCGAACTCGTTGTATCTTCGGGTGTAGAAATGGCGCTTCTCTACGCCAACTACTCCCCGCAATCTGTTTAGATTATCTTTAGTATGTGTTTATATATTTATATATTTTTATATTTTTATATTTTTATATTTTTTATATTATCATTATATTATCATTATAAATTAATTTGTTTAATTCTACTAAAAAATTGATGTGATTGATGCTATATCTAGTATATAATTATTGGAGCACAAAATGCCAATTTACGATACATGTATTGATGATATGTTGATCGACTTCTACTATCAAAAGGATAGTAGGACTACGCTTCGCATCTACGATAATATTGAAGATAACGAAAAGGAACTCGCTAATGTTAATTCTGACGCAAATGATATATATTCCGCTATTATGGAGGTTGAATGTAAAAAAGATAAAAATAACAAGTCGTACTTCAAAAATTTTGCTGATATGTCTGGTGAAAGTAGCATTCTTAGAGATAGTTTTTATTGCGTATATGAATTTTATACCATTGGTGAAATCGAAGACAGGTATATCATCGCAAAAGATGGTGTATCCTTGCGTGATTGGATTTACTTGGATGAGCTCATTGAGTTTAGCATAAAACTAAATGAAAACAAAAAAAAAATTGAGGCTGCTATTTCCGAACTCGTTGTATCTTCTGGTGTAGAAATGGCACTTCTATACGCCAACTACTCCCAGCAATCTGTTTAGATTATCTTTATATTATCTTTAGTATGTGTTTATATATTTTTATATTTTTATATTTTATTCATATATATATGTGTTGTATTAATTTGTTTAATTATAATAAAATATAGTATATAGTTATTTGGGGCAAAAATGTCATATTACTATTCTTGTCTAGAGAATATGATGTACGACTTCTATTATCAAAAAGATTACAACACGACGCTTCGCATCTACGACAATATTAAAGATAATGAAAAAGAACTCAATTGTGTTGAAGCAAACGCAAATATTGTATTTAGCGCTATCATGGATATTGAATACAAAAAAAATAAGTCTTACTTTAAAAATTTTGCTGATATGGCCGGCGAAACCAGTATTCTTGAAGATAGTGGTTATTGTGTATATGAACTAAATGAGATGTATATTATCGCAAAAGATGGTATATCCGCACGTGATTGGATTTATGAGACTGAGCTCATCGAGTTTAGCAAAAAATTAAATGAAAACAAAAAAAAGATTAAGGCGGCTATTTCTGAACTCGTTGTATCTTCTGGTGTAGAAATGGCTCTTCTCTACGCCAACTACTCCCAGCAATCTGTTTAGATTATATTTAGTATGTGTTTATATATTTTTATATTTTTTATAATTAACATAAATAATTATTGTTTCTATATATTATATATTTTTTAACTTCCTCGTGAAATAAATATGATGCCACAAATGATAGTATATGCCATATTTGATGACTATTTCCAATATAATCTGTATAATTATATAATACCTTTTCAGGTATTTTTGCCGAATATATTATAAACCCTATCATATAAATCACAAGAGATCCCGCGAAATTATAAACAATATATTTATTAACATTTTCTTTATAATTATAATTAATATATATATACCCTATTATTATTCCTAAATTATACGAACTAAAATATATCAATATATAATTATATTTTTTAATAATATCTAAATAACATAATAATATTATACCTCCAAATAAATATATACAAGAAGCTATTATATACATATTCAAATAATTACTTATACACCAAAACCAATAATACATAATTATGAAATTAGAAGAGCAAATTATCAATATTATTGTTAATAAATCTAATTTCAATAATATTATATAATTATAATAGTCATTCGGTATAAAAGTATGATATATTGTTGATATCCCAAATGTTATTATTGATATCAAATCATATAATAATAATATTATATAATTATAATATAATATATTATCACTTTGTAATATATCTATCGCATTATTAACATTCCCGATATCAGTGATACCGGGAATATCAGTGATATTCGCTATATTACACTTTTTATAATTTATTACATCATACCACAATATATATATAAATGTTATTAAACTTATTAAGTGAGACCATATATTTATAGTTTCATTATGTATCTTGAATATACTAAATAAACATTCACCAATATTTTTTTTACTTCTATAACCATATATTATATAATCCTTCTTTGCCCATCCAGGTATACTATCTTCATGAATACTATCGCTTGGAATATTATCACTCATCATTATAGATAATTAATATTATAATATTTTTTTAAAATTCTTTCATATTCTTTTTGCTCCTTTGCTATACTACTATCAACTATATTATAAATTATACCATTATATTTGCTATATAATATTGAAATATTATTATATTTTATTATCAATTTGTTCTTGAATATATCCCTTATACTATCATTTACAATAAGTTCTATAGTATTATCTATCATTTTATTATAAGCATTATAGAGTATCTTGTTATAAACTTCGTCATATCTAATATATTCGTCGTATTCATCGTATTCGTAATAACATTTGCTTTTAATCAAATCATCTAATAAATTTTCATAAAAATCAGCCTTTCTATTTTTTAATATTTCTTTAAGATTATTATGCCATTTTTTACATACTAAGCAGTTTTTATAAGATGGGTTTATTTTGATATATGAAAAATATAAGTCGTCGAACATATATTTTATTATAAAATAATCTATATATATATATTAATATTCTTATGTCCGATATATTCAATTTCCTTTGGAGCTATAACTATTTTATTTTCATAATAGCTAATATACGAAGCCCATAAACTTTCTAATGAACTTGATATTATATTATGTTTAAACATTGACATCAATATTAATCTAACTCCGTCATCCATATTATTACAGGCGTCACATTTATCTATAATATCATCTATATAATAACAATTATGTGCTTCAAATAATTTTTTATTATTATCATTATCATTTCCAATATTTCCAAAAACAACTATATTCTTTTTATCTATTTTATTTAGTGCGGTTTTATAATATTCTTCATTACAACATTGATAATCTAATGATATCATGTCGTCGTCTGTTGTATCGTCGCCGAAATATTTTAATATATCCCGATATTTATAATATGCTCCATACATCATATCTTCGTTATTGTATGCTATATCCAAAATCTTCTTTTTAATATCATCATCAAAAACCTTTTTATAATTTTTAATAGCTACGTTATTAATACTCGCATCACCAATTTCACCAATATTATCAATATCGACGAATCCATATTCATTATATTCATAAAATTTAAATACATTATTGAACATATTATTTAATTTATTATTGTCGTTTTTATTTAAAATTATTTTGACTTTATTAACATCTCTTTTCTTATATTTAATGCTCAACAGATTAGATATTTGAAATAATTGTTCCCCAATAGTTCCATTGATATTTATTGTAATATAAGAAAGTTTTCTATTCATTTATTATTATAATTATAATATAAATCTTTAAATATATAATAATTAAAAATTGATATCAATATTTTTACAATATAATATTACGCAAATAATACAGCCATGTATATCGCCGATTCATTTTTAGACTTATTGAAATATGACAATTTTGAATATATTTTAAATATTCTCGCTAACGATATTGAGGTTCACATTAATAAAATCACTAAAAAAATAAATAAGTTAAATGCTATGTTAAAACCTTTGCGTATTACATATTATCCCGAACACGAATATACTGATATTTTCTATATAAACGTCAGCTATTGTATGTCCCAATATTTATATGGAATTCTAAATGAAGAAAATGTTGTTTTCATTAATATTTATAATGATTTATACGCCCAAGAATATGGAAAAACTTTTGTTAGTAAAATATTAAATAAACCAACATATTTTGATATTTTGTTGGAAGCTAATAAATCAGTCGTTGTAACAAATAATTACGATCATAAGTTTTTAGAAGGTATTTATTTAATACCACGTAAGAAAGTATTTATTTATTCGGGAGTAAGACCTAAAAAAAATGTTAAATATTATGAATTATTGATGTGTAGTTAATATATGTATACTCGTATATACATATATTCATATTTTTTATAATTATCATTCATCTTTGTTACTACATTCTTTTCAGTATAGCAGCTTTACACAAAAAGAAAGCTTAGATTTATTTTGTTTTTGTATTTTGAGAAAAATTATCATCTTTTATTTATTAGTTATTAATCATATTCAAAAAGTCTATGTATTTATCTTCGCTATCAATTATTTTAAAATTGTATTTAGTAAATGCTGGGTGTAATTTTAAAGGCAATTTTGTACTAACAATCTTATTATTATTATATAATTTAATAATATTTTTAAATAAATCTCTTTTTATATCTTCTTGATATTTAATGTCAAAATATATTTCAACTATTTCTATTCTATCATCAATATTATTATCAAAATCAATTATTCCTTTAGATAACATATAATATACAGCAATACAAAGATATTCCTTCCCTTTTTTCTCTTTTTTTTTAAAAAAAAGTTCAACATCATATCTCGTATTTTCTACACCTTTCTTATTACTTTTAATATCTTTTCTAAAATCTCTCTTATTTAAAGCAAATAATACATTGCGTTTCTCTTCTTCTGTAATTGGCAATCTTGTCATTGGGTTCACAATATTGTCAGTTTTATTTATTCTCCATAATTTATATAGTGATGATGCTTCATATAAATAATAATAATTTTTTTGTGTTTCCACGTCTTGATAAGATATCTTAACTACCTTTTTCAATCTTGAATAAGACATTTTGCCCCATACTTCTAATGATATGGGTTCTGTATCTGATTCAGTAATTTTATTATTATAACCCGTATTATCTAATAATAAATTTAATAAATTAGCCCTTTTTGTTTTTCCATTTATAATTACATTTGAACTAGAAAATCCAGATGATAAACTTGATGATAAATCAAAGTTAGGAGGCTCTATATATATATTTTTAATTAGAATATTATCATAATTTATCAATATATTAATTAGTTTATCATTATTTAAAAAATTTCTATTCGTAAGTAGTTTATAATGTGTATTAATAAAATTAGCAATATTTATTAACATATTATATAATGGCATTTTTGATATTATTTTATTTTTAAGTGTATTTTTAGTTACATTATCTTCTGTATCGTGTATTATTGCTTTTCGAAATTCATAAATAAATATAGCATCATATATATCAAGAAAAATATGTGATAATAACATCTTTCTAATTTTTTTAAATTCTTCTTCATTTTCATAATCAAATGGATCATATGTACTTAATGCTTTTTTAAAATCATTTAAACAATATTCCATTTCGTCAGTTTTATTCATATCAGTTAATTCATAAATATCATATTCACTAATACTATTACGCATTATATTAATATATTTATGATATTCATTAAATCTACCATCTTTATTTTCTCGTATATGCTCCCTTATTTTTGTAATATTAATTTTATATTCGCCATCAACATATTCATCTTGTAATATATATTTAATTATCGCGTTCATATTTTCATCATTATAAATTAAACTATTCTTATAAAATGGTGTCATTAATATATAAAAAATATTATCCAATGTTATTGGTAGTTTTTTTATTTTTCTTGTTTTAGTAGTTTTTGCTGCGACATTTGTAGTATATGATTTAAGCAGAGGTGGTAGAGGTTTTAAAATAATTTTGCCAGTTTTTGATTTTTTATTTACAGAGAAATTCATTATATAACTCTTTTATAATTTATATCACTCTATTATAAATGAGTGAAATTATAAATTGAATTGAATAAAAAAAGAGTACATAATCTTAAAAAACTTTTGAAAATATAAAAACTTATAAAAATCTATTAAAAATAAAATTATGTACTCTTTTTATTCATTTCAATATAAAAATAAAATTATCTAATTATTTAGGCAATGAAGGGAAGCTTAAAAAACTAAATTGATCTACTACAGAAGGCGCCTCCTGTGCTTTCTTCTTAGCTTGTAATCTCGTCTGTACTCTTTCTTGAACTTCGTCTGCTCTATCAGATTTATCAGATTTAGATTTTTCCTGCTTTTTAATATTTGTTGCACGCAAATCATTTAAAGCACTTATACTACAAACTCTCTTTGTTATCTTTTTCCCGACACAATGATGATATAGTAATTTTACTATTTCTATTAATATTATTGCCGCTTTTCTAAAGTAATCATCGATATATTTATTTTGATTTTCAATAGTATCAAAATTAGGATAATTTCTTAATAAATGATACATATTATGAATTGATTCATAATTTATAGTCTTTTTCTTGAATATTCCCGAATATCTAAATAAACTACTGAAACCTATTATAATTGCCAAGTAATTGAAATATTTTTCATTAATATTAAAATGCCCATTCTTTATAATATCCGAATAATTTTGGAATTCAACAACTTTATAATAATAATCATATACAGCTCTAGAATCCGTATTTGGATATAAATCAATAGCATCTTCTATAGGCAATTCTCCCAATTTCCCCGATCCTCCAATCACACTCTCTGCCGTAACTTCCACATCTTCGCGCTGTTTTTTATTATTCATCGCCTTCACATAATTTTCTGAATATAATTTAGTCAACTCCGATAAAAACTCCTTTGTCGGTTTTAATTCATTTTTTTTAATTTCGACAATATCATTGCTCCCATCCATATCATTAAATAATATAAAATCTGTTAGCTTTTTGATACTATTTATCAAATCTTCGTATGCTTTTTCCTTATCAGTACATTTATTATTTATTAGCTTGCTAATACTATCATTAGTATTTAATTCTATTAACAAATTAACGAACTCCTCGTTACATATTATGTCTATGTTTTTCCAAAAATAATTTTTAAATACTTTTGTTTGATTCTTTATGACAAAATTAAAGATATTCGGAGTATTCCAAATATTATAATTATCAGAAACAAAATCTAAAGAGTGAGCAAAAGCATTCAAATTTCTTAATAAATATAAATCATCTCTTGTAATGTTTTTAGAATTATTATATTCTCTCTCAACTGCCAACATCCCGAGCGTAAATACATCAAACTTATAATAATGACCACCTTTCATTTTTTTTTTATTCATCGTATTTAATATATGTATTTATAAAATTATATAATGGTGTATTAGTACAATTATAATACCCAATTTCATTGTTTTCTTGGTTGCTAAATTCCTTACTATAATCTATTTTATAATAAAAATATTTGTATATTATATAAATTATCAATAAAGAAATACCTATTATTAACTCATTATATATATTATACCTTTTAGTATAATATACTAATATTACGCCCGATATCTTAAATAATAATATTAGGAATGCTATCACTAAATGTAAATTTTTATAATCCTTATCTTGCGAACAATTAAATATAACGTATATAATATTAATTATGAAAGCCGCTATTAATAAATAAAATGGTGGCGATATGGCTTTTTTAAATATAAACGATAATATTAACCAAGCAAATATCCAATACGAAAAATACAAATCAAATCTATAATTTTTCATCTATATATTATGTCAATAAAAATTGATATATTATTCAAGCAATAATACTATTGATTGACAAAATGTCTCAAAATATATCGATATGGGATCAATTACCCGAATGTTTGCTTAACAAAATATACTCTATGATAATTTATAAGCAATCTGATAAACTTTTATGTGACATAAAAAGTTATGTTAAATTTTGCGATTGTCTCAATAATATGCTAAATATTGAAAACCAAATTAATATTATATTATGGAATGTTTTATTATACGATTTATCTCTAAATAACAAGGAAAAAGAAAAAAAATATGAGCTTTTATCTATTACAAGCGAGAATTGTAAATTTTCCTATATGAAAAAAGCTGTCCGGAAAATGAGAATCAACTCGCGATACAATATACTCAATTCTCATATGTATTATAACATTCACTAAACATTCACTAAACATTCACTAAACATTCACTAAACATTCACTAAACATTCACTAAACATTCACTAAACATTATATAAATATATAATAACTTAATTATATAATGATCAAGAAACTATTTACATATTTTATATTATTTAGTATTAATATATATCTATCATTTTCTTATCCTATAGGAATTGGTCCCGGAAACTTCAATAAGTTTAATGATGGGGATAAATATAACAAAAATAACATTTGTAACTTAAATTATAATAATGTTTATTCGTCTTTTTTAAATTGGTCTAAATCTAATATTGACGAAAAACATAAAAAAAAAATTATAGACGATACCTTATGGTTAAATAGAAACCGATACATAAGTTCAGCTATTTTATTAGGTATTTATAATAGCAATGAAAAAAATAACATTCTAAATTATATATGTTTTTTACGCAAAACATCATACAACTCTTATAAACTATTAAATATTTTTTCGAATCCTAATAACAATTTAATAGACGATTCTGATTTATTTGAAAATCTTATTGTATTTTGTAACGAAAATGATTCAAATATTAATTTTGAAAATCTAAAATATATAGACAATCAAAAATATTATTTTACTTATATATATAAATATTTATTCTAAGAACGCTTTTTAATACATCTATTTGTTAAAGGATTTAATACTTTTCCTTCCGGGCATACTTTTTTAGGTTTAGATGCGGGTTTATTGGCGGGTTTTTGAGCCTTTATTTTTATACATCTATTCGTTAAAGGATTTAATACTTTTCCTTCTGGGCATACTTTTTTAGGTTTAGATGATGGTTTATTAGCGGGTTTTTGAGCCTTTATTTTTATACATCTATTCGTTAAAGGATTTAATACTTTTCCTTCCGGGCATACTTTTTTAGGTTTAGATGAGGGTTTATTGGCGGGTTTATTAGCGGGTTTATTGGCGGGTTTTTGAGCCTTTATTTTTATACATCTATTTGTTAAAGGGTTTAATACTTTTCCTTCAGGGCATACTTTTTTAGGTTTAGATGAGGGTTTATTGGCGGGTTTTTGAGCCTTTATTTTTATACATCTATTTGTTAAAGGATTTAATACTTTTCCTTCAGGGCATACCTTTACTGGTTTGCTCAATTGTATATTCTTTAATTTATTAATTTCATTTATTTTTATACATCTATTTGTCAATGGATTTAATACTTTGCCTTTAGGGCATACTTTTTGAATAATATTAGTATCCTTAGCACTTTTATAAATATTTTTAATATATATTATCTCACGAGTTCCTTGAGAAAAATTAAAGCATAGGTTATTCATAGTGCTCATAATATCTAATTTACATTTTAAAGTATTTAAGCAAAAATCATCGCTTTTTTCTAAATTCCATTTATATTTAATTAATTCGCATGGTACATCAATATTATTATCATTATATTCTTTATGTATAATGTTTGGGTCTATAGTACTTCTGGACCATCCATTATATACATATTTTTCATTATTACATTTTATCCCCGCTATTGAATGAGAACCAACAGACGGATTCCAATTATTTAATAATACAGAATCTTGGATATATTCATTATTATTATATGTTATATTATGATTTAAATCTAACAAACTTTTATGAATATCGGGATATTTATCCTTTTCTATAAGATACCATGACGGATACTTATGAAAATCATTATTGTTTTTTAATGATATTATTATAACATCTGGATCACGCATCTTGTGATTAATAGTATATATACTTTTGTATTTCAATTTATATTGTACTTTATTATTGTCTAATCCTTTTAATTCATAATTATTATATAGAGAATAATACAATTTATTATTATATTTATCATAATCTAAAAATAATACATTTACTCCCATAAGTTTATAGACTTTTCGAATATACAATGATGTCTTATAACCCATTGTTTTATATTTTTCAGGATTAAATATAAACTTCTTTTTGTCATATTTATATAATAACTTTAATATATATTCGGGTCTTATCTTATCAAAATAAAGATAATCATTATGTAAATTATCTGTTCTTAAATATTTATTTTTTAATATATATAATAATGTCTTAAAAATATTTATACGACGATTCCATTTTTTGGATTTTTCTAATAGCAATTTTCTACTATTTTCACTATATAATACAGCCATCAATATACTATTAAACCAACATGTGGGTCCATATTGTTTTATAGTAATTACTTTGTCACATTTTGTTGACATATGTTTTTACTGCTATTTCATATTTTATTACAATATTATATATTTAAAAATAATAATTATAGCATATATAATAGAGTTTGAATAAATGGTATGGGAAATATCTACGACTTCTGGTGATTATAGAATACAAAATAACAGATCAACGTCGTATAGCGGTACATATTATAATTATTTTAATATTAATGAAAATGGATTAATTGGTATAAATAATAGTGATCCTCAATATTTACTCGATGTTAATGGTAATACTCATATAGATGGAGTTATATATACTTCTAATATTATTGGTAATGTACATAATTCGGCTAATAACATATTGAATATTAATTATGAACCAGGTGAAATTAATAGCAATTTATTATATGTATATGGAAACACGTCTTTTTATGGTAAAATAGGCATCGGCATTCAAAATCCAACAAATACATTAGATGTTTTGGGAAAAATAAAGGCTACTGAAATTGAAGCGGTCGGTAGCAATATTACAAATATTAATACTTCCAATATTACAGATGGTATATTACCTGTCGCAAGAGGTGGAACCGGTATAAATAATATTAACTTCTCACAACTATTATTTGGTGGTGCTATAAATATAGAGCAAAATATTAATCTTTTTTGGAGTTCAGGTGAAAATACATTGTATTCTCCTAATTTTAAAGGTAATGGTAAATTTATTACATCTTTAAATGCTACTAATATTACCGATGGAACATTATCAGTCGGTAGAGGTGGTACTGGAAAAAATTCTTACGATGTTAAAGGCGGTATTTTAATAGGTAATTTCTTCGGTACTAATAAATATGATATATCACAATCAGGATTATTAACATGGAATAATGATAGTAACTCATTTGATGTAATTGGTGATATTAAACTTCCTCCGGGAAATAATATATATATAGGTGATACCCCTCTAAAACTCGATAATTTTGATACTTTTCCTACCGCTTCTTCAAATGTTAAAGGTATGGTAATAATTAACCCGGGCGATTTTATCTATAATAGCAGTAATCAATTAAGTTTGGCAACACAGGGCTCTTCTAAATGGGGTAAAGAAGATGATTCCATTTTTTATCCAATTGGTAATGTTTCTCAAACGCATTGCGTTGGCATTGGTACTATGCCGAACAATAATTATAGATTAGATATAAATGGAGATGTTAATACATCAAATGGGGTTTTTAGAATCAATGGTGTAGACGTAATTACAAATAATTCTAACTCTATTTCTGATAGGCTTAATAATTTTACATTAGATAATATTGCTCAACCACAAGCCATTGATGATCTTACAACAAATAATGGAGGGTGGAATAATAAATTTTTTACATTACGCAATACTACTCTTGATAATCTTGCTGAAAGTAAAGAATATTTTATTTCCCCAGCACCTTATGAATATAGATTTTTTATAGATAACACTTTAGTTATTAGTAAAAATTTAGAAGTAAGAGGAACATTTGATTTACGAAATCCCGACGCTTATACTAATATTAGTTCTCTAATATTGGAAAGAAATCATATAGAAAGTGTATTAATTGTAAATCAGACAGGTACGGGAAGCATATTTAATATGAAAAAAGGTGGTCTTACAGAATGTCGTCTAAGCAACGATGGCAATCTTGGTATTGGTAAAAGCCTTTTACTTAATTTTAATGAAAATATTGAAGATCAAAGCATTGAACCCGTAGAAAAATTACATGTAATTGGCAATATTATTTCTACGGGTTCAATTACAGCATTTTATTCTGATGAACGTTTAAAAACCTTTCTATCTAAAATTAAAAATCCATTAAATATTATTGAAAATCTTAATGGTTATCATTATAAACCTAATGAATTGGCGATAAAAAATGGTTTTACCGATGAACCAAGTATCGGTCTAAGTGCCCAAGACGTTCAAAAGGTTTTGCCCGAAATAGTTAAATTGGCTCCTTTTGACACAATAAGAAATAGTGATGGAAATATAGCTTCTAAATCTGGTGAAAATTATTTAACACTTTCTTATGAAAAATTAGCACCTCTCTTTGTAGAAGCCATTAAAGAAATAAATAAAGAACTAAAGGAACTAAAGCGCGAAAATTTAGAACTCAAAAAAGATATTGAATATATTAAAAATATAAAAAATATATAATATACATAATATATATAATATATAATTCAGTGCTTTTTATGTATTTTTTTAATAGTTTGTGTTCTCCGATATCATAGCGCCGGCTATTAGATTGTATTTGCTCCTCTCGTCCTGATTGAAATGATTAGGCAAATCATCGCTATCGTTCCAGTGTTCATCGCGATTATAAACTCGAATACTATCGCGCTGATGTTCGGATTCGGCACCGGAATATTCCTGAAAATCTGGAGGAGGCGTTGTTCCTTGCCTGTGAAAATTCTCTAAGAAATTCAATAGCGAAGGTGTGGGAGAAGGAGCACGCGATTGCTGCGGGGAATGCTGCGGGGAATGCGGTGGGGAATGTGGCGCCATATCTTGTATCTCATATATCAATATGATCTCGTCAATAATGATAATCGCCAGATCCTTCATCAAAACTTCAATGTTACTATTGATATCGCCAAATCTCTCTTTATACTTTTTCAAGGCGTTCTCAAAACCATACATATATATAAGATATTCAACATTCTGCTGATTGTTGTTCAAGTAATCACAAATAATCGAGATCTTGTTATTCTCGGCGATAGTGTAATCACTATTGTAGTTGGTCATCTTAATCATGATGTCCATGATATCCCTCTTAAACACCGACGCGAGAACAGTGTTAGTGTTCTCATCCTTGTTGATGAACGAAACAGCGAAGTTTTTGGAAGACATTCCAAATATATCAATTCAATCCCCAAATCAATTTTTATCAGTAATAGAACATTTTTATTTAAACTATATATTTTTAAATGGATTCATAATTATAGATAGAGAAACTCTTAAATTATAATGTATTGGTTATCATTACTTATATTGAAAAGTTTAATGTCGGCAATATTAATCATATATATTAAGAATGATGATACAAAATATTTAATATTTCCTATTATTGTTAATATTATTATAGGCTTCTTTTGTATTATATATTTTCTATTATTTTATAAAAAATACACCAGCGAATTATATAAGCCGAAATATTATATATATGCTTTAGTAGTATTTATTTTAATATTATTAGGGTTCTATTTAATAAAAATAACTCCTAATCCAGCATATTATAGAGCATTTGTATCTTTAGAAATAATGATTATATTAATGTATTTTTATTTTATCGGAAAAACTAAAATATCTGAAAGAGGAATAGCAGGTATAGTTATGGCCGCGTCAGGTTTAATCCTCCTATCATTTAATTAATACTTTTAGAGATACTTAATAAATAAAAAAGAGTACATAATTTTATTTTTAGATAGACTTTTTAACTTTTTATATTTTTAAAAGTTTTTTGAGATTATGTACTCTTTTTTATTTAAAATTTATCATCATTATTATATAAAATGTTATTTTTAAAAAAATATAAATTTATTACACCTTTTAAATTTAATAAATTATCAAAGCTATTTAAGCTATCTATAATATTCATACCGCTTTGCTATACATTCTCGGTATCAAAAACTATAAATATTAAAAATAATAAAATAAATAAATCAAATAAAATAAAACTTATAAATAATAAATTTAAATGTATCAATAATACAGCAACATCTATATTTGAATTATTTGTTATTTTAGATATTATGTTGCCACTTTACTTTGAATAATTTTTCCCCACGCCTTAAAGGTTTTGTTAATTATATCCTTTATTTGTTTTTTATAAGCAAGTATATAATTTTTATCAATATGTTCAGATTCATCAATTATTTCAATGATATTATCTACTTCATCTAATTCTTTTAAAATTCTATAAGGTGTATTCATTTATCTCTATCTAATGAATACATATAATCATTTTTTTTAAAATATTATTAAATAGAAAATAAATAAAATGTTTGATTTATTCTTTAAAAAATTCTATAAGGATTTTCAAGAATATACATTTAAAAATCAAGTTCTTGTTGCCGCGTCAGGTTTCGCTATAGGTATTACAACTACTGATTTTATTAAAAATATTATAGAAGATATATATAGGCCATTCATTATTTTCGCTTCTTCGCATATTATTAAATTACTACCTATATCAACAAAAGAATACCCTATTTTATTTACATTTATTTTTAAATTTTTTGACTTCTTCTCTATATTTTTTATTTGGCTATCTACAATATTTATATCATTCTTTATAATAGAATATATCTTAAACAGAAAAATAATAGGACTTTCAAGCATTATGCTTGAAAAAGAAAAAGACGAATACCGAAAGCAAAAAATAGAATCACAGAGCAAAAATAATATAATTCCTAATAAAAAAGATATAATAGAATTGAATAATCAATATTAATATTTTTCTCTCTTTTATATAGAAAGATATGGTAGATTATAAAAAAGTAGGAAGTAAAAAGATAACTGGCAAAAAAACACCTGTATCCGTATATAAAAAAAGCGGTAGCAACAAACTATATGTTAAAAGAAGTGGTAAAATGGTAAGTTATGTAACTTATAAAAAGAGTTTTACTAAAAAATTATTAGGAAATACTCTTAAAAAAGTAAAAAAAACTAAAGTTAAAAAAACTAAAGTAAAACCTCGTCGTCGCTATACTATGGGTGGCGATTGCTCGGCGGAACATATTTCAAATGAAGGTTTCATGTCAGAATATTTTAATGAAAATATTGAAAATCATGAAAAGATGACTGATGGTGGTATCAGCGAGAATTTCGGTTATGTTTTAAATGGTTTAACAGGTGGTAACAATAACAACCGCAATAACAACCGCAATAACAACCGCAATAACAACCGCAATAACAACGGCAATAACAACGGCAAATACGGAGGATATTATGAAAATGAAAATTACGAAAATATTTTGGATAATTTGGAAGGTGGTGCAAAACATAAAAAAAATTATAAATCACGATTAGGGATATATAAAAATTCTCAAAAATCTAAATATTCTCAAAAATCTAAATATTCTCAAAAATCTAAAAATTCTCAAAAATCTAACAGATATGTATAAAAAATTGATATTGTTTACAACTAATTATAAATAACAAAATATGTGTGACACAATTATTATTGACGCGAAAGATATATTATTTTGCTGTGGTCCTTGTAATTCTATTGATATAGAACCAGAACCTATATTATTTAATAATAATACTGAAAAATATTATTTATATAAACCTCATACAGGTGGCAGATATCCGGGTTATTCTTGGGTTTTAAGTAACAATAAAACATTATTAGTTAAAAATATCCGCGTTTGTTACAATTGTTTTCGCAGATACAATGAAAATGATGAGGAAAATAAAGATATTTTAAATAATGACGGAGATATGGTTCTTAATAAGTTTAATAAATTAAATAATTATTAACTCATTTAACCCCCCTGTTAAACCTATTTTTATATAAACATATATAATATTATTATATTAATGATAAGTTTCATTTCCGCTATCATCTATATAACTATTTTTAATGCTAATTATTTTCTAATTAATACAGATAAAAATACTAATTTTCAAAATAAATTAAAGAATACAACTCTTGATATTTCTAATATTTCTAATATTTCTAATATTTCTACAATCGCCAAAAATGATAAGATGATATTAAAAAATAACATATCAAATGTCCCGAGTCTTAAAAGTAAATTTTGCTATATTAAATGTAATTGCTTTTTTTCTCATTCAGTGCCTAATGATAATATTTGTGTTAAAAATTGGATTAAACCAATTGGATTCAATTAAGTTATCTTTAGTTATCTTAAGTTATCTTAAGTTATTTTATTTTTTTATTATGAATCAAATTATATTAAGAATATATATAACAATTAATATAGAAGGGTTTTAAATGCCATTAACATTATCAAGTAGTAATATAATAGTTGATTATGGCGATGAAAATTATATAGTAGATACTGCTAAAACTATAATAAACTATAATGAATATATAGAATTACCTATTGTAACCTTACAGGATAATATTAGAGATATTTATGATGAAAAACAATTCCCTACTAATCCCCCAACAGGTTTACCAGCCGTTTATACAAATAAATTACAAACCTTTAATTTTAATTTGAGTTCGGTCATTGATTCAACTGGGTATTCTACATATGCCGACGATATTAATGTATCCACTTATAATAATTCTGATACTATTGTAGGATTCTCACAATATATTCAAGGTATTTTATATGAATTTAGAACGAATCATTGTGGTGAAAGCAATGGTAGATGGTACGCCGTTTTAAATAATGATTTAACTAAAAATTGGTATATACAATATTATAATTGGGTCTTATCTAAAACATATAGCGAATATGCTTACAATAATACTGATACAACCTTATTAACAGATGGAACATTATATAGAGGCATATGGTTAGAAATTGGTTCTACCGATAAAATGATACTAACAAAATATTCGTGGAGCATGAGTGATTCAGATGCTAATAGAAATATAAGGAAACCTTTTATATGGCTCGTATGCGGAAGCAATGATAGAATTATTTGGTATCCCATACATAATGTACCAAACGATTTATTAATACCTGATACAATACCTTCTTATCCACCTAATATAACCGATATTTTTTTTAAAAATTTTGATAAGCCACCTCCTTTTAAATACTTTAGGTGGATAATAAATAGTTTATTTAGTGATACTTGGTTTGCTGTTAGTAGTTTTAAATTATATGGTTATAAATACAAGGAAGAACCTCAAATATTTGACGACGATAACTATAGGTATGTTATACTACGTAATTTAGGTAATAATCAAACTAAATATACTATAGAATTTAAAGAAACTACTTTGTGTGATTTTTTAATGGTCGCCGGAGGTGGCGGTGGTGGTACTAATTATTTATTTAATTCGTCTGTTCCAGGCTCCGGTGGAGGCGCGGGAGGTATTATATTTTTAGAAAATCAAACTATTGAAGCAGGAACTTACGATATTTACGTAGGAAATGGAGGAGATGGTGATAAATATTATAAAGATGACGCCCCTAAAAGAGGAAAAAATGGATTCAATACATCATTTAGCTATTTACAAACTGAAGCTATTGGTGGTGGTGGCGGCGCAAGTTTAGGCGGATATTCCATCGCAGGTAATGGCGGTGGCGGCGGCGGCGGCTCTTGGTTAGATGGACCTTCGCAAACAGACACTTCATATATGATAGGTGGCACTGGAACATCCACGAATATTTTAAAATTTGACGGAACTATTATAAAAACAAATTATATTCAAGGTTATTCAGGTGGAACAACATTGAATGGTTCGGCATCTACTAATGATCCTTACGCATCCGGTGGAGGAGGCGCTAATCAAATAGGATATTCAAATGATTTAGAAGCAGTTATTGATGGTAATGGTGGGAGCGGAAAATACGATAGTATAGGTGACGGAAATGGTAAAAATTTCAAAACATTTTTTAATATTACAGATAAATCCATAGGTCATCACATTAATGGTAATGTTTATTTTGGTGGTGGTGGAAGTACTGGATATTGTATACCTACTAAAAATATATCAAGTGGTGGCTATGGTGGCGGAGGTTCAAGTAACGAAGGAGATGGAGTAAATGGATTACCTAATACAGGCGGTGGCGGTTCTGGTGGCTCTTCTACAACTACTAATATTAGATATAATGGCGGTAATGGTGGTTCTGGTATATTTATCATTAGATGTTCGAAAGTTAAACAAAATGTAGATTATATGGTTCAATGGACTTATGATACAGAAAACCCCAACTCATATATTTTAGGTAATGTGGGAATCGGAACAACCGCAAATGATAAATACGCTTTAAATATTTTAGGTGATATTAATTGCGATAATTTATATAAAAATGGTAGGAAAATACAAACAGGTAAAAAAAAATTAATTGATAAAAAAAAAGAGGCTAATAAACTTTATCCTTACGAGTTATATACACCTATCCGCATGTATCCTCCTGTTAGAAACTTATTATCTCCTATATTTGCTGTTAAAAATCAATCATATGGTAATGGAGTTTATGAAACATGGGAGAGTTCTTATTTAGCATTAGTATCTGAGTGGAAAGCATTCTCGGCTTTTAAATCAAGTGATATAACAGGATATCACGGCGGATCCAATCAATATAATGATGGTACTTATGATAATACAAATTATATTAAACTTGATTACAAAGGCGACTGGCTTAAAATAAAATTACCATACCCTATCATAATGACTAAATATGGTTTTAAAACAAGAACGGGTTTTAATAATAGAGCACCGGGACAATTCATAATATATGCTTCAAATGACAATAATAATTGGACGGAATTAGTAAGAAAAACACAAACAATAGAATATGTATCCGGTGTATTTATAGAAAATATTACTAATAATATTTTTTATAATTATTATGCCGTAGTTGTTAATAAATTATTGGGGTCTGAAACCGTTTTAAACTTTGACGAATGGTATATTTATGGCAAAGAAATTAGCGTTTCTAATAATGATACATTTATATCTAATATATATAATAATCAAATTGTTAAAGAATATACTATATTATCTAACAATTCTAATAATCTTAAACTATGGTATAAATTTAATAACGAAAATATTATTGGTTTTGATAGTAATACCGGAAATCCTATAAAACATCACCTTATCAATTTATATACATTATCAACATATGGTATTGTTAATAAATGTGCCCTATTTAATAATAATTCTATGTTAATATCTAAAAATATTAATTTTAACTCTTTAGTAGGTCAGGCTTTTACTATATCTTTGTGGGTTAAAATATTGCCAGGAATATCACAATATGGGCAAATACTCCATTTTAATGATTTGTCAAATGGCGACGGACTTAACATAAGACGTAGCAATTCAGATAATATAGAGTTTTTTCTTTGTCAAGGTGGAACTCAAAATAAACTATTTACATTAACTTCGCCTATATATATATTAAATATTTGGGTCCATTACACTTTGACATATAATAATACTGGCGCAAATTTATATATAAATGGTCAGTTATTTCAAACTATTTCTATAGCAACTACTAATACATTACAAAATATCAATATTATTTTTGGTAATAAAAGCGATGGATCCCAGCAATTTTACGGCAATATTGAGGATTTCAGATTGTATAACAGAGTTTTAAATAATACTGAAATTAATGCTATAGCTTACAATAAAATATTATCAAACAATAATTATATTTTACAAACTAAGCCGACAAATATTAAATATCCTTATCTTGAATGCGACGATAATAATCTGGTAGCCTGGTATAAATTAAATGGTGACAACAAAGATTCTTCACGCAATAATTTTAAATTAAATAATTATTTTGGAGGTATGCTCTTTAATCTACACTCTGATAATCCGCTATATACAAGTGTAGCTATATCTACCGCCGAAGCTAATAGAAATTGGGCTTTAACTGACAATATTAATAAAAATGTACCTATATCATTCGCATTTTGGTTTAAAGTTACCGGAAAATCGTATTACACTATTATGGGTTACGGAAATTATCCATCTCCTTCTATACAATTTGATTATACATATTCTAATAAAACTTTGACTATATACACCGCTTTAAACAATCAATGGAATGTTTCGCCATCATTTAGCCCTATATATGATAATATATGGTATCACCTTGTATATACATTATCTAATGAAAATCCAGTAATTACTAAACTATATATAAATGGTAAATTTATTGTTGCAGGTATAGGCCTTAAAAATTGTACTTTAAGATCTTTCAATAATTTAGCCGTCGCTAATAGTGGTGATAATGGCAGAGGTTTTGAAGGTCATTTGGCTGATTTAAGAATTTATGACAAAGTTCTAAATAATAGCGAAATTAAATTGCTATATAATGGTCAAATTCATAATGATTATAAACTATTAACTTTCAACTACAATTATATTTATGATATGCAAATAAAAGCCGAAAGTATTACTGGTTTTTCAGGGTGGCTTTTAGTTAAATATAAACCGGTATCCCCTTATTGGTGGTCTGGAAATGATAATTTACAAGGAAAATTTAAATTAAATGAATATACTCGTCTCTCAACCGAAGAATGGGCTATGACTTGGGATGATAACTATTATAATGAAATTTTATTTGTTAAAGGTGAGGATTTTACATCGTGGCTTCATATTAATTCTACACACCTTGATTTATATAATTGGCAAGATAAACCCGCTATCGGTGGAAATAAATTAACAAACGGATTGTTTAAATATTATAGAGATGCAGATAATGGAGAATTTGGTGGACAATCGCAATCACCTTATATTTTCGATCACCAAGTATCCAATTATAACAATGCTACAGGACATTTAATATATCAAGAATATTCGGAAAGAGGTTTTAATAATGTTCCTGGAAATAATTGGCCTGAAAGCAATTATGTTAAATATAAACCCGAAGATTATAATTATTATATTTTTGTTCGCAATTCATCCGATAATAATACTATAACACCCGATCATACAGAATATAAATTAACAATACCTAAAAAACTAAATTGTGATATTTTATTGGTAGGCGGTGGAGGAGGTGGTGGAAAATATGGTGGTGGTGGGGGCGGTGGTGATGTTCAATATTTTAATAATATATTTTTAGAACCCGCTGAATATACTATTAAAGTAGGTAGAGGAGGTAATGGTAGCAGGTTATATGATAACAATCAGAACTCAACTAATGGCAGTAACACAGAATTATATATTAATAACACATTATTATATATAGCTGCTGGAGGTGGTGGAGGTACTTCGTGGAATGGCGGAGATTATGGAGGAATAGACCCGGTAATAAATTATTCAGCATTAAATAATAATTCAAGTGGTGGAGGTGGAGGCGGTGCCGCTTCATATACAACTATTAATAGTGGCAACTCAATCGTTTCTACATATTCTGGTAATGGTGGTTCTGGTGGAACTAATAGCAATAATATTAATGGTGATATTATATGTGTCGCGGCAGGTGGCGGTGGTGGCGGTGGAGTTTTAGGAGAAAATGGTGAAAACGCATATATGATAACGTCTTCTATTAAAGATAGTATATCGGGTAATGGAGGGAATGGAACTCAATGTGATATAACAGGGATGCCAAAATTTTATGGCGGTGGAGGAGGTGGAGGGGGATCATCTATGTTTGGAAATGTTAATGCCATAAAAAGATATATTGTTAAAGATGGTATAGGTGGTTTAGGTGGCAGTGGTAATGGTGGTATAATTGGCAATAATAACAATAATAAATATTCTAATTTTGCTACATTTAATACAGGCGGTGGAGGTGGTGGTGGTGGAGGTGGTATTAATAATAATAATGGCGGAAATGGTGGTTCAGGTATATTAATAATTAAGTATAAAGCAGAATACGAGATAATATCTCAAAATTTGTTAGAATGGACTTATAATACATATAATAATGTTGTGAAATATAATGGGAATGTTGGTATTGGAACTACTATAGCTGAATCATCCCTTGATGTCAATGGTACTATTACCGGATTTTCTAAAAATTTTAAAATACAACACCCTATTATAAGCGATAAAATACTATATCATGGAAGTATTGAAGGACCGCGATATGATAATATTTATAGAGGTAAAACAACCATTAAAAATGGTGAAGCTAAAGTTATTATAGATTATGAATGTAACGACACCGGAGGTATGACTTATGGAACATTTAATCTATTAAATAAAAACCCGCAACTATATTTACAAAATAATAATACATATGATAATGTTAAAGGAAAAATAATTGACGGGATTGTAACTATTGAAAGTAATAATATTAAAGATAATATCGAAGTTGAATGGTTAGTTGTTGCCGAAAGATGCGATAAATCTTTAATAAAATCTATTATTACTGATGAATATGGAAGCCTCGTTTGCGAACACTCAAAAAATATTCCGTGTGGAACTTATAATAATAATGTTGAAACTCCTCAACTGGGATTATTTTGGGAAAATGTAGGTACGATTTTTCCTATTAAAGGAATTCTATTAGTTAATAAAGAATTATCTATAGCATTAGAGACAAAAACTAACTTTACAGAAGAAGAATGGTTGTTTTTTAATATACAAGGGTTACGTTTAAATCATTGCGTTAAATCACAAAATAATTATTTTAAACCCATCAAATGTTAATAGTGCGTTTTCATTATTTTTATTATATAAAATATATAGAGTATTATATATGCCTGTTACAATAGATAGCAGCAATATTATCATTGACAGAGGCGCGAGTAATGTTTATGTTGATATTGTAAAAACAAAAGGTTATATTAAAAAAAATAATGTGGCTATATGTATCCCCGAATTAGAAGAAGAACATTCCTATAATGATAGTATATATAATTATAATATTTTTACATATAACAAAGATATTTACCCTTCCTTAAATATAGATAATAGTAACCTCATAGTTCATTGGAAGTTTGATAATCATAATCTATTTCATAATTATTCTATGAATCCTGCTTCTATTAATGTTAATCAGCGGAACATATCTAATATATATAGCAATGGTGTAATTGATTTAAACAATAAATATATCGGCGTAGGCTCTTTATTTAAATCCGATCAAAATGATATTTATGGTTATAACATAACTCCCGCAAATTGGATGTCCGAATTACTGGAAAAAGAAGCAACTTTTACATTTTGGATAAAGCAAACTTATAGTTATTCAACAAATATAGTACAAACTATATTTAGTCACGATAGTACATTCGCAATTAAGCAAGAAAATGGTAATTTTAGAGTGTATATAGCAACTGGCAATTATTCATATTATGATAATGTAGCCAGTTTTTTATTTACATATAATACTTGGGTACATATAGCTATTGTTATAAATTTAAATGCTAATACTAATATTAATAATGTTATAAATATTTACAGAAATGGTGAGCTATTAAATAGCACATTAAATACTTATGATAATACATATTCTGGTATTATAGGTTCGGGATTTCCTAATAATAATAATATATTTAGATTTTTATCAGGTTCTGAAACAAACTTAAATTCGGGTTTTAAAGGTAACATAGATGATTTTAGAATTTATAATAAATGTTTAAGTGGCGCAGAAATATACGATCTTTATAATAACTATAAATCAACAAAATATAATATAAAATTTGAAAATGATACATATTGTGATATGTTAATAGTCGCTGGAGGTGGTGGCGGAAGTAGAAGAATGGGTGGTGGCGGCGGAGCTGGTGCTTTGATTTTTGATAATTTTACATTTAGAAAAAATAAAGAATATATTTTAAAAATTGGCAAAGGAGGTCTCGGTGTAGATACTCCGGGAAATATAGGAGGCGAGATTACAACAAGTATGAAAACAGGCGAAAATGGAGGCGATTCTGAAATTATAAATGAGGACATTTGTATATATAGAGCAGCTGGTGGTGGTGGAGGACAAGGCGGCGGAACATTATCCGGACAAAATGCTGCGAGCGGTGGTTCAGGTGGAGGTTCCGGAGGCAAGGATTATCTACATGGAGGTTTATTGTCTAATAACAATATTGTTAATGGCAATTCAATATCCGTATATAGAAATTACTATGACTCTGGAGATGCTCCAAAATATAATAGTTCTAAGGTTTTTGGCAACGAAGGAGGGATAGGAAATGGAGATAATCCTCGGGGAGGAGGTGGTGGAGGAGGTGCTGGTTCAAGAGGTTTTGATAGTTTTGATCTAAATCCAAATAATAACAATATTATAAAAGGTGGTGATGGTATTCATTCTGTTGATAATATAGATTTCAAATCTTTTTTTTCTATTAAAAATACAAATATAGGACATCATTATAGAGACAAAGTTTATTTTTCTGGAGGAGGAGGTGGTGGTAATTGGGATGGTTCTATATATTAT
>Ga0222716_10000559_pt1 | contig 32192 bp, 55 predicted proteins | sample C33_13DmetaG_FD_165044 | JGI IMG/M metagenome (GOLD analysis project Ga0222716, IMG submission 165044) | Estuarine water microbial communities from San Francisco Bay, California, United States - C33_13D | ecosystem: Environmental > Aquatic > Marine > Unclassified | place: USA: California... | reverse complement strand
AACATGTATAGAGTAACATATCTTTAATATTGCAATTATCTTTTTTTCAACTTATAGTTGAATCCCTTTTTAATTTAAATAAAAAGTTTTATGTTTAAGAAAATAGGCTTAGGGATTTTAGGGTTAGTAAAATTAGATCCTGTAAAATATGCTTTGTATCAAGTTGGGAAGTTAATAGTGATACATGGTTCAAAGGCTTTGGCAAAAAGTACTAAAAACTCTCTCGATGATAAGATTGTAGCTAAAATTGAGGTTGCTTTAGGAACTAAAAAAGAAGGAAAGAAATGCAAGTAAGCGTAATTAAGAATTTTAAATTTAAAGAATTTATTTCGTCAAATACGGCTTTTAATAGAGGGATAGACAACTTTCCTAAAGATTTTGTTATTATTTCTAATTTACTTCATACTGCATTTTGTATGCAGCAAATTAGAGATTTGTTAAAGCAACCTATTAGAATCACTAGTGGTTATAGATGTGAAGAATTAAATAGGGCCTTAGGAGGCTCTAAAACCTCTCAACATTGCAAAGGAGAGGCAGTTGATTTTATATGCCCTAAATATGGCTCTTTAGCAAGAATATGCGAAGCTATTATAGAATCAGGTATTGAGTTTGACCAATTAATTAAAGAGCCTGGCTGGATACATATAAGCTTTTCTCAAGAGAATAATAGGAGAGAAATTTTTAATAAGAATAAAGCTGGATTAAAGAAAGGATTATATTCCTAGGTTTAATTCTAATTGTACAGCCTGTCTTTTTTTATTTATTAAATATTTTTGATTTCTAATTTTCTTATTTAATTTTTTAAGGAATAATTCTTTGGGAGATTCGGGCACTTTTTTCGATATAAATAACTCTTTTAATTGTTCTTTCCTCTTTTCACAAAGTTGCTTCTTATATTCCTTTTCAGCATAAATTCTTCTAGCCCTTATTTCTTCTGTAGTTTTAAAATATAATGTAGTCATTTAACACCTTCTATTAATTTTTAAAAATTGATGAATCTACATATTTTAAAGCATCACCATTTTGTTTAACTGCCTCTAAACAAATTTCTTCAGTTTGGTTTTCAACGTATCGTAAAGCATCACCATCCTCCTTAACTGCTTCTAAACAAATTTCTTCGGTTTGGTTTTTAACGTATCGTAAAGCATCACCATTTTGTTTAACTGCCTCTAAACAAATTTCTTCGGTTTGGTTCTTAACGCATAGTAAAGCATCACCATTTTGTTTAACTGCCTCTAAACAAATTTCTTCAGTTTGGTTTTCAACGTATCGTAAAGCATCACCATGCTTTTTAACTGCTTCTAAACAAATTTCTTCAGTTTGGTTCTTAACGTATTGTAAAGCATAACCCTCCTCCTTAACTGCTTCTAAACAAATTTCTTCGGTTTGGTTTTTAATGTATCGTAAAGCATAACCATTCTCCTTAACTGCCTCTAAACAAATTTCTTCGGTTTGGTTTTTAACGTATCGTAAAGCATAACCATTCTCCTTAACTGCCTCTAAATGTCTATTTAAAACTAATTCTTTTAATCCTTCTATCGTTAAATCTTTATTCATTTTAATACCTTCCATTGTTTTAAAAAATTAATAGCTTCTTCTGTGCTTCTTACAACTTCGTAAGGAATGTCGCAGTCATCACAAAATTTCTTAAATGCTTTTTGTTCTGGTGTTAAATATCCTTTTTTAGGTAATTTAAATTCTAAGAATCCAAATTCTGCCCCTTTATTAGAATGCCATATAAATTGGTAATCTGGCACACCTTTTAACGTACCCATTCTTTTAAAATTTACGGCTTCTTTTTTAGGTCGCGACCCTCCATTAGGTATATGAAAAAACCTTAGATCTTTTGCTTTTAATTGATTTAGTGCAATTAAATTATTTATCTCATTTACAAATTGTTTGCAAATTTGATCCTCTCTCATGCCGAACAATTGTTATTTATATTTATAGTGAACTCATTCATTTTTCTAAATGCTAAAATATTTTCTTCATTTATTGCAGAGTTTGATAATTCTTTTTTACTCATTTTAGACAACTTATGAGTGTATTTATCTTTAAATACTGCTTTAATCTCTCCAAACTCATAATCAATATACAAAAACTTAAATTCTTTATTCATTGTTTTTATAGAATTGTTTCCAAAATACACGCTCTGCTTCTAATTGCTTTTCTTTTTCAACTATAAGTTGTTCTGTTCCTCTTTTGTCAATAGATTTACATTGAGTACAAATTAGTAATATGAAGATTATAATAATTCCATAAAAGAAGAAATTACTTGTTTTCATAATTAAAACACTAATTCTTCGAATGGTTCAGATTCTTCTTTTTTTGCTGATAATGTATCTTTAACAAATTGATTAGGTAGATCAGAGTTATTTTTAGTTTTAGGAGAGCTATCTAGAAGCTTTATAGCACTCTGAAAACCTTTTAATATGATTTCTGTACTGTAACGATCTGCTCCTGTTGATTTATCTTGCCATTTGCGAGTTTCTAACATTCCTTCGGCATATACTTTAACACCTTTTTTAAGGTAGGTTTCAATAAAAGGTATTACTTTCTCATTAAAAACAACTACTCGATGCCATTCAGTTTTAATTTTTTTCTCACCTGTGTGTTTATCTTTCCAAGATTCGGAAGTTGCGATTGATATATTGGCAACTTTTTTACCGTCTTGAGTTTGTCTTATTTCAGGATCATTTCCTAAATTTCCCACTAGAATTACTTTATTTACGCTGCTCATTTTTTACCTATTTAATTAATTAATATACATATCCATCTCCATCTCCATCTCCATATCCATATCCATCTATTTGCCTATATATCTTGAATATATATCGGTTTTATTGCCTTGTTGTTGGCTACTAAGTAGCTCTCTCATGTTAGTGTCAAATTCGTCTATGTTCATAGTTTTTTACCTATAAAAAGTTAATAATTCTTCAAAAGCCTTTGGCTCGATATAGCAATCTTTAATATGATTATCTAAACCAAATTCTAATATTACGTTAATTAAATTACGCATTTCATCTTTAGTGGTAGTACTCTTATTACTTATTGAGCGTGGCACTTCTTTATCCATTACTTTATGTACATGTCTTGCTCTAAACTTAAACCAGTCGCTAACTTCTTCTTGAGTAAAATTATTACCTTGTTCTTGCATCCATTTCTTAACGGAATTAATCAGCATCCAATAAGAGCGCAATTGTTGATTAGACTTCTTAGGTGAATATTTTTCTATTTTTACTACAAAGTCATTTTTAATATTTTCAAAGTCATTAACCTTTGATATTAGGTTGCACTTAATAGCGTGCCAATTACTTTTGTTTTCTTGTTTAAAAATCAATTCTAACATTCTTTATTTAATATCTCGTTAATAAAAGAATTTAACTCTTTTAATCTTTCGTATAAGAGCTTTATATATTCTTCATCTCTTTCAACTCTGATTATAACAATATTTGTATCGGGGTCGAAATTTTCATTAAAACTTATAAAGTCACACCATTTGCGACCAGTTACTAAAAGCTCGCCCTGTATTTGTGGTTTATATTTCTTATTGTATTCACCTGTACACAATGCTTTCATATGAAGTTTGTGCATTTGTCTTTTGATTTCTATCAGTCCATCTTTACCAACTAATCCGTCAGTAGAAGCACCAAAAAAACCATCATCATGTTTAATAAAGCCAACTTCTTCAACTATATTTAAAGTTTTTTCTTGATAAAGTTGCCGTGCCCAAGGTTCTATGTCGTTGCCGTTTTGCATCGTTAGATTTTTATACGTCTCTTCATCTTGAAACATATATTTACTAGAAGCTAATTCATAACCATACTCTTGAAACGATTCTTTTTTAGTAAATTTTCCTTCTGGTGTTATAATTCTATTAAATTGACTACTAGATGCGATACCTGCGCGGATTTTAAACCATTCAGGGCTATTTTGATCTATATTTATTATTTCTGGCATTTTTTTAACCATTCAAGAGTTGTTTTATTATCTTTAAAGAAGTAGGAGTGCGCTTCTGCACCAAGGGTTAGCAATCCTGCTATTTCAGTTCCGTGATTTTTCTCTAGTTCTTTTGCGGCATCGCTTAAAAAGCAAGCCCATCCTGCTAAACAATGAGTAGTTCCGCACGAATCATGCCAAGAGCTGATATCTAATTTATCATTATCTTTTAGCACTATATCAGTTACCTGTTGTAATAACCCCTCTTGAATTTTATAATCTATCTTAGCCCCTGCAAGATTAGCCCCTGCAAGATAAGCCCATTCAAGATGAGCCCCTTCAAGATTAGCCCCTGCAAGATTAGCCCCTGCAAGATTAGCCATTTCAAGATGAGCCCCTGCAAGATTAGCCCCTGCAAGATCAGCCATTTCAAGATTAGCCCCTTTTTTAACCGCCACCTCTATTAACTCTTTTAGAGATAAGTTTTTATTCTCGATGATTATTTGATCTGTTTCCCAGTTTCTTATTTCTGGCATTGCTCTAATCTCGCCTTAACGCTATTAAATTTATTTTGTGGTAACTGAATAAGACTACCAAGTTTAAATGCATTACAAATATCTTCTGTAGATTTATTTGAAGTACTAATTAATTCTTGAAGTTGCTGAAATTGCTCTTGTGTGATAGTTTCCGCAGGCTCTTGTATCTCTTCTTGCTCTGGCAGGTCTTCACCAGCATAAATATATAAACCTAAACCATGTCTTGCAGCAGCTTTTGTCAAGCCTCTTTGAATAGATTTATTAACATCAAAAGAACTGATATTTTCTACAGCAATAGATTTATTGCTATAATCCAGAATAGGAAGATATTCAATATGCTCTATCTCGTTAATAGTTACACTTACTTTAACCCAAGCCGTCTTCCCATCATCCCAATAAATACGACCTTGTTCAGTCTCATATATTTTGTAATTAGCATCATGATGATTTTTCTTTAATTCTCCCCAAGCCCAAGCCCAAGATAAATAAGAAAGATTTTGTTTCTTTTCAATTTTTTTTGAGACATCAATACTATTAAGAGCTGTAAAATAATTATTGTTTTCCATGTTACACCTCACCATTGTAATAGTTGGCAACATGATCCTCTTCATATTGAGTATCTTCTAACGCTAAAGCTGTTACTTCTAACTCATCCTCAAATTTATTGATTATTTTTTGCAACTCTTCTCTAGCATGTATATTTTCACCAAATCTAGCTTCTATATCATCTATTTGATCAATAACTGTTGATAATATATCAATACTTTGTGACTTAGCTATCATAGATCTTTGCATTTGTTCCTTTAACATACCACTACACCATTTTCATTAATATCTCTATTAAGTTGTATTTCAACCCCTACAAATTTACTAGTTATTGGTAAAGGCAATTCTTCACCGAAAGTTTCAAAGTTCATTTTACGAATAAAGGTAGGATGAACAATTATTTTCTTAGGTTTTTCTTTAGTTTGTTTAATATAAGATTCGCACTTAATATTAAGTATATCAACGCTTAGAGTATTAATACTCATAATTTCATGCTGAGATGAATTTATGATATTTATTTTATGTTTGATCTTGTTTGAGAGTTTGTTAAAATTCATGTTATGTACCTTTTCTTACGTTATTATATATAGTCAAAGTTGTGTTGACTACTTATTTTATAACTGATAAAAAATACAGATCAACAATAAAAATACAATTTGTGCGAGAATATGAAAAAAAAATTTATTACAGCTAGATTAAAAGATGGTAGGATGAAGGATTTAGAGGATTTATATAATAATTATGGGGTAGGTACTAGTTGGTTAGTTATTACAAGTTTAATTCATTATTTACAGAAAAGAATGGGAGTTGAATTAAACTTACCAAAGAAATGTAGCAAGACTCCTATAGTAAGTGTTGCGCTTCCACCTGATGTTAAACATGCTGTGGATCTTTATTTATGTAAATGTGAAAGCGTAGAGCAAGAAAATCAAACAACACTTATAGAAAAAGCTCTAGAAGAATATATAAGAGAAAGACAAAACAATTAATTTATTCTTTATTTAAAAGAGCTTTAAGTAAAATACTGGAGTTTTGCAGCATTAAGTCTTTGATCTCTTTTGGATTATTTACCATATAGTCTATTACTGCTTCTTGTAATGTTTCTTTGCTTAAAGATATATCTTGTACAACTTCCTTAGCCTCAGTATATCCATTTAAGAAATATGATACACCTTCTTTCAATTTGAATAATTGAGCAAAGTGATAAAGTATAGCAAGATTTATTTTATTTTCTCCTGATTCATATTTTTGAATTTGTTGATATGATACACGTAATCTTTCAGGGATTTTATTAGCCAATTCAGTTTGAGTTAATTTTTTTTTCTTTCTAAGTTGTCTTAATTTAGATCCTGCAAATATATCCACAGGGTCACGTTGTATAATATTTTTGTTAGTCATTTTTTTTTATAAATAGTTAATAAAATTATTTTGCATTTAAATAAAATGCGGGGGAATTGTTGGTTAAACAATTCCTTAATTTAAGTAAGTCTTCCGAGATTAATTCTCTGTTGGAAATACTTAAATTATCTTGATTATTTGCTAAATATTTGTCCACTTGGTCGAGTAAATGTTTATCTATTAGATAATAATCTTTATTGTCTGGATGTCCGAAATACCAAATCTTATCTAAAATTTCTAGAGTCTGGTTTTTAATTGATATATGCAAAGGATTATTAGGGTCAGCTTTTATTAATTGTAAAATTCTAAAGTCCATATCGCGTATTTGTTAAGTTGTATTTTTATTGTTACAAGTAAAAATAGAGGTAGTCAAGTATTTTTTTTGTTACAAGAACAACGTTGCAAAAAAACATTATTAAATAGCAATGAGAAATTTGGTTGGGAAACTAGGATTCGAACCTAGGTTGACGGAGTCAAAGTCCGTTGTCCTGCCGCTAGACGATTTCCCAATAATTGCAGTTATACAACTAAATTTATTTTTTACAATTTTTACGAGAATTTAGTTGCGTGTTTAGAAATGGGGGGTATGGTTGTAAGTAGTTACATCATCTAAGTTATTATTGTTATTATTATGGGGTCAAGATTCTTGATGTAACCGTCTTTGCCCCACCATTCATAGGTTGCATTATGTCAGTTAAAATAGATTTTACAGAAGAAGATTTAGAAGATTTCGTCTTCAAAAGATTAAAAAAAGAATTAAATATTAAGCCTGTCGTCAGGCAGTTTCAAACACCCGCAGGAGTTTTAGATGTCTTGGGTAGGAGTCTTGATAATCCAGCGGTTTATTTGGTTATAGAGTTAAAGAAAAATACTATAGATACTGATGCTATATGCCAGTGCTTGAGATATACTAAGTTCTTAAATGAGCATATGTCAAAGAAGGGTACTAGGTGTTTTGTTCCTTTGTTGATAGGTAGGGATTTAGAAAATTCTAAGAATGTAATTAGGTTGGTTGAAGAGTATGATAGAAATGATTCTTATGATATAGAATGTGCTTATGGAAAGGTTTTTTATCAACTTTATGGTTATAATTTAGAGAATGGAGCTGCTTTATCTTGGTTTAGCACATATCAAAGAGAATATTATGATGAGGTTCAAAAAAGTTATAATACAAGTACAGCTTGTTTAGCAAGTAAAACAGAGTTAATTGTTGCGTATCAAAGTTATATAAATATTCAAAAACGTTATGAAAATTATATTGAAGGCATAATTGGTATGCTTAATGACAAAAAACTCAAGAAATCGCAGATTAGAGCCATTCTCACCGAAGGGCAATCTATCCGTAACGGTAAACGTCCGACACGGAAAGTATCCGACACGGATAAATCACCCAACATAGTAATATAGAACTAATAAATAAATATACCTATAAGTAAAATAGACTTATTATAAAAAACTATGACAAAAATAATTAAAACTAAAAATGAGTTTTCTATTATTCCTTGTGAATTATTAAGAGATAAAAATATTTCATTAAGAGCAAAAGCAGTTTATTGTTATTTGTACTCTAAACCTAACAACTGGACTTTTTATAAAAAAGCTATCCTTAAGGAAATCAAGGAAGGGGATCATATTTTAACGGAAAGTTTAAAGGAGTTGGAACAATCGGGTTGGATAGAAAAAAAACAACGCAGAGTAACGGGGGGAGTGTTTGGAGGACTAGATATTTATATTCATGATACACGGTCAAGTAGCAAGAAAGAAGATAATTCTCCCCTTACCCCTCCTACGGGTAAACCCTCCGAGTTGTGTGATGATTTTCATTTCCAAATGGCAAATTCATTAGGAGATTTTATCGAAACTTCAAAGCAAATGAATGTTAAGTCTACACAGAGGAAGGCTTGGGCTAATGATATACGGCTTTTAATGACCAGAGATATCTCAATGAGAGAGGATGTCAAAGGGGATGTTATTAAGGCAATACAAGCTGTAATTGATCATACAGGAAAGAAATATTTCCCTGTGGTTCAGAGTGGTTCAGCTTTTAGGGAAAAATTTTCTAAGGTTGAAGAGGCGGTTAAGCGTATGAAGCCAGAAAAAAAGAAGGAAACCCCACAAGAAAAAGCGGCAAGGAGATTAAGGGAATACGAGGAGGAGCAACGTTTAATGAATGAGGTAACAGTATGAATCTGCAATTTAAGACAGTGATTGAAGCAATAGTTTCTCTTGAGATGAATTTTAATCTAGAGGCAAAAGAAAGCTACGATAGAATGATATTTAAATTCCTTACTGCACAAGGGGTTACGGACGATTCTTTCTCAAAAGCAACGCTTGATATCATGGCAAAATATGATAAATTGTTTGCACTACCTCCAGTTGCAATGTGGTTAAAGCATTGTAATTCGGGAGGATTGGAAATTGAAGAAGTTGCTCGTAAGGAGGTTGTAAAAATGGTTGGAATTTTCATTCCTTATTTTTCTGGTGGTGTTATTTTTGATAACCCTACGACTAATGCAGCTATGGAGGTTTACGGAGGATTAAAAAAGCTTAAATGGGCTTTAGATCCTGACAATAAAAATAAGCCTGATTTTTCTTTCTTGAAGAGAGATTTAAAAGACATTTGGTTAGGGTGTTATGATGAAGGGAAAGAGGCTTATGAGCCGCAGTTTGATTCAACTAGCAACAAAGAGATTCGTTATGAAGGCGATAAAGAAAGGTGTTTAGCTTTGATTAAAAAAGGGCAGATGTTGATTGAAGAAGAAAAAAAGGATAATCCTATGAAGGGGGTTGTTAAGAATTTAGCTAATTATTTTAAGGTTTGAGGTTAAACAGATGATTAAAACACCCCGTAAATCGATTTTAAGTATGTTTTTAAAAGGAAATGAGAAGAATATGATAACTGGTAAGCAAATAAGTAAAGATGTTGTTAAAAGTAGCCCTTTTTTATATTTTAATTTAACTAACTAAGGAGGTGAATCATGAATAAAGAAACTTTTGTCATATCTGATACTCATTTCGGACATGCTAATATAATTAAATTTGTTGATAAGAATAACAATAATATAAGGCCTTTTTCTGATGTAGAAGAGATGGATAGTTATATGATTGAAAAATGGAATTCTGTTGTTAAAGACGGGGATAGAGTATATCATTTAGGAGATGTTGTAATAAATAGGAGATGTTTACCTATTCTGGATAAATTGAATGGAAAAAAAGTATTGATAAAAGGAAATCACGATATTTTTCGTTTAAGGGATTATGTAAAGTATTTTGATGATATTAGAGCATATAAAGTTATTCCTGAGTATGGAATCATAATGTCTCATATTCCTATACATCCAGAGTCATTAAAGAGATGGAAATTAAATATTCACGGTCATTTACATAATAACAAGTTAGATGATCCTAAATATAAAAATGTTTCTGTGGAATGTATAAATTATACTCCTTTGAATTTAAAAGAACTAACTAACGAGGTGAAAGATGTTTAAATGGTTTAATAAGCGGAGACAGAATTTAGATGAGTCTATGTATAATATAGAAAATATACATCCTAAAATAAAAGAAATAGCTGATAATCTTGCAGTAGAAGCCCGTTCTTATGAAAGAGTGAATGTATCCAATTTTTTGATACAATATAAGGTTGGTAATTTTGTTGTTATTTGGAATATTCCTCCTTGGCAGGATTGGTTATCAATTAATACTTCTGGTACTTCATTAATTTTTTTAGAGAAAAAATGCGAAGATGGGGAGTGTAAAAAAATCTCCTTAAATAAAGATGAAAAATATTATTTATGGGAGGTAATGGCACGTATAAATAGAGAGGATGAAATAAAAGATGAAAGAGAAAAAGAATTGTTATTAAGGTAGTATTAAAATGACTGATAGGGTTAAATTTATATTTAACGAGGGTAATCAATCTTCTCAAATGATTTTATATATTGATTATGGTTGGAGGAGTTCAGACGGTCGGATATGGGCCGTCACCTCTGATGAAAAAATATATGTAATTCCAGATGAGGGGATGCCAATTAGGGCAGATATAAGAGTTGTTTCAACTAACTAACGAGGTAAAAAATGTTTTCCAACAATAATTTAAAGAAAAAGAGATATTTAATTTTTAAATATGGAAATTATGATGCGAATGGTGGGATGGAAGATTTGGTAGCTACCTTTGACTCATTAGAAGAAGTTCGAGAATATATAAATGATTTAACTTTCAGTTGTTGTGATGCATACCCCGTAATAGAGGTTTTTGATTTAGATGTTTTTGATATGGTGGAGTTGCCTGAAATAAAAGCGAAGATAGATGCTTACGAAGAAAAAGAGAGCCGCTATTAAGATGACTGATAATATAGAATTTAGATGCGGAAGTGATGTAAATTACCCTGAGATGGTCTTGTATATCGAGTATATGTGGGAAACTGATGATGGTCGTTTATGGGGTGAGACTATAGATGGCAAGATATATGTTCTACATGATAACGAATTACCTACCAGAGCGGATATTAGAGTTGTTGGAGGGTATCAAGCATGACAACAATACAACTTATACTAGCATTCACGATGTTATTTAGCCACTTTACAAATAAAGCGGGAAATGATAAAAATGAACTAAGAATTGAAAGGCAGGCGAAGGAGATTCGAAGCTTGGAGATTAGGAGACAAATTATTGAAGAGTTGAAGGATGCACAAAACCCCTGAGCAGAATCTATGGTCTAATGTACTTTTGGTTATGGCCTTAGATGCGCGTAGAAATATAGAAAAAGATAATAAATATGGCGCTAAGAGGGCGTATGAATGGTCGAGGTCAGAAGATTGCAGATTAATATGCGAATATGCAGGTATTGCTCATAGAGTTATACGAGAAGGGTTTAAAAGAATTCTGATTGAAAGCAAGTTGTAGTTGTGCCTAATAAACTAGTAGAAGCTATGTGGCGGCCTAAGAAAGAGGGGCAGTTACATATAACGGTAAAAAGTAATATAATTTCAGATCATTTAATTATTTGCAAAGGTAGATTTGATAGGGGGCAGATAGTTATATTTTGTGACTATCTAGAGTTGTTTTATAAGAAAGAATACGATAGAATCCTTAAGACATATGAAGACCTCTTTTATCTTTCTAAGCATCCGGTTATGAGAAATGAAAAGTTCAATGTTTTGAATTTAAAGATTGATTTAGACGTAGATTTTAGGGGGGTATGGTTAGAGTGGATGAAAAAACGAATAAAAGATATCTCATGAATCAGAAAGTAATTAACGTAATACATGAATACAACCAAGAAGATAGGGTTGATTATTATTTGGAGCGTTGGGAGGAACATGCTGCTATACTAGAGTATGACTTAGGATTGCCCAGATGGAAGGCTGAGCTTGAAGCAAGGATTGGATTACGAAAGGAGTTGACAAGTTGTAACAATAAAAATACAATACAACTTAGTTAATTAATAACGTAAGATAATGTATAATAATAAAAATTTAGAATACCGTATAAATCAATTAGAGAAGGTATTACAAGAAGTGGCTGATAATACAGAAGATAAGAAATTGTTATCTATAATTGAAAAAGGAATTATTATTAAAAACGATAGAAAAGATAAGTGATTAATTTTTTATAAAGATTATTATGAGTTTTACAAAGAGTGTTAAAAAAGCAGAGGATTTAGATAGTGATATTGTAGAGCATGACTCGCTTAAATTTGGTGACATGGTTGAGGTAATAGTTGATGGCGAGAAGACTATAGGAAAGTTTGAATGTATTAGAGATACAGACTTAGGTTTGTTTGTGTATCTTGAAGACAATGTTATTCACATAAGATCTTTAAAAGATTGTTCTAAAATTACTAATTGACAAATAATATACAATAGTTTCTATTTGTTCTAGATTTAAACATAGAAATCTTAAAAAAAGATCGCTTAAACACTCCCTGAAGCGATCTTTTTTTTTATTCTAATGATGCTAGAATTCTTGACTACCCGTATAAATGGTATATATTAAATAGGTGAAAAGGTGGAGTCAAAGTTGCCACCATATCCTTTCTTTCCATCTTTTCATTTATAACTAATTTTTCCAAGAAATAATATTTGATAATATTACATTGTTTTTATAATACGATATGTGGTGGTGGTAACATAATATAACAAAAACGCATAATGATATGACTAAAGAGTATAAAAAGCCTAATCTTAATAAAGTGATATTAGATACTTATCAATCTGGCTACACTAAAGGGTATGAGGAAGGGTTTAAAGTAATTAGAGATTTTATAAATACTTCTAAGAAATCTGGCACATTACTTACTGTTAAAGTTATAGCTAATAGTGTAGATACTTATCTTGAGGATGTTGAGAAGAGAAGAAGGAGTTAATAGAAGGTTACATAGTGATAAAAACACGCAATAGTTGAATTTTAAAATTAATACAATATATTCTTCTATGAAAACTGGAAGAGGGTAAAGAGCTTGCAGGCAATTTGCCCGCTTTCATTATTAATATAGGGATTGAGGAATGTCGGTTAAGAAGAAGAATAAAGGGGGGCGACCAGTCAAATATACAAAAGAAACTTTCGATGAGATTTGCAAGAGAATAGCTAATGGCGAATCTTTAAGAAAGATCACTAGAGATGATGATTTTCCAGAGATGATAACTGTCTATAGATGGTTTAGACAATACCCTGAATTATGTACTCAGTACGCAACCGCAAAGCAAGACAGAGCGGACACTTACACGGATGAAATCATTGAAATAGCAGATGATTTAAAGACCTCTTCTAGTGAAGAAATACAGAAAGCAAAACTAAGAGTTGATGTTAGAAAATGGATAGCTTCTAAACATCACCCTAGGAATTATGGAGATAGAGTGGGGCAAGATGATGATAAGAAAGTTGAGCCTGTTATTATTCAGATTAATGAGAAATGAAGTTAATTAAAGACTTCTTAAGAGTTTACAAAGAGGCTAAGGAAGTTGATCCGAGCAATATTGTTAGAGTGATGCTCTCTATCTTACGTTATAATCTTCACGTTAGTTTACGGGGTCCTATAGGTTATATTGCCTGGGGTGTTAATAAAGAACCCTACTTTGTAAGTGGCGGGATGGCAGGATGTTCTAAATATAACTTTGGTTATGTAAGTGGTAACCGCCGTTTAAGAATATTTCACAAAGGAAAAGTACGTTTGAGTAATCGCCATAAGATATGGCACATGTTATGGACAGAAATCAAATACAGAACTATACATAGAAAGGTATATAAAGAGCGTAATAGTTCGCAATATTCTAACAATACTTTTCAAGAGAGGGCTTCAGCAGCTGTAGATAAAGCGGTTGATGATTTTTTAAGAGATTACCCAAAAGAGAAAAGGGATGCCCAACCTTAAACTAGATCTTCATCCCAGACAGATGAAGTGTTTCACTAGTAAGGCTACTGAGATATTATATGGCGGTAGTGCTGGAGGTGGAAAATCACATACGATGCGAGTAGCCGCTATTTATTACGCTTTAGCTGTACCTACTATTCAGATATATTTATTCAGGAGGTTATCAGACGATTTAAAGAAAAATCATTTAGATGGTTCAAGTGGGTTTATTTCCCTTCTAGCAGGTATGTTGGATAGTAAGCACTGCAAGATCAATTATACCACTGGTCAAATAACATTTAGTAATGGCTCTAAAATACATTTGTCTCATTGCCAACATGAGAAGGATGTTATTAAATATCTAGGTGCGGAATTGAATATTCTCCTTATAGACGAGTTGACTCATTTTACATGGGATATTTACAAATATCTAAGAGGACGTGTAAGGTTAGGAGGGTTAAAGGTGCCTAAAGGCTTAAAAGGAACCTTACCAAGGATTATATGTAGTTCTAACCCTGGCGGTGTTGGTCATGAGTTCGTAAAGAGTATGTTTATTGATAACTTAGAGCCAGAAGCTTTATATCAGATGCCTAAAGAAGATGGTGGAATGATAAGGCAGTTCATCCCTGCCAAGCTAGCTGATAATCCTACAATGACAGAAAACGACCCTCATTATGCGGATAAATTAATAGGTTTGGGTGGCGCACTAGCTAAAGCAATGCTGGATGGTGATTGGAATGCGATAGAGGGAGCGTACTTCGACACATTTGATAAGAAGAAACATGTTATTCAACCATTCATTATCCCTGATGCTTGGACTAAGATTAGAGCATTTGATTGGGGTTACTCAGCACCTTTTGGTGTGCTATGGGGGGCGGTAAGTGATGGAAGTATTATATATGTTAATGGCCAACCTAGAGTATTTCCTAGGGATAGTATAATTATCTACCGCGAATATTACGGAACTACGGGGAAGCCAAATGAAGGTTTGAAGCTAAATGCTAATGAGATAGCTCATAATATACTAAAGTATGAAGAGAATGAAACTATTCATACTTATTTTGCCGATCCTGCTATATTTAGTAAAGGGGCAAGTGGAACAGGTGAGTCAATAGCAGAGTTAATGCAGAAGATGGGTTGTTTATGGAGACCTGCTGATAACCAAAGGATATTGGGTTGGCAACAGGTGAGATTTAGATTACAGGGGAGAGATGATGAGCCTTTGATTTACTTCTTTGATTCATGTAAGCATTTGATAAGAACAATACCAATTATGCAGTATGACAAAACACGTGCAGAGGACTTGGATACTAAGCTGGAAGACCATGCTTGTTTTGCTGCTAATACCCTGGTTGATACTGATAAAGGGCTTATACCAATTCAAGATGTTAATCCTTTAATACATAAAATAAGAATAAAAGGGAAATGGAGTAACAACTATAAAGCAGGGATGACAAGGAATAATGCTAAAACTATTAAGTTAAAATTCTCTAATGGTATTGATATTATATGCACTCCTAATCATAAAATACTTGACTCTACTGATACGTGGCGTTATGCAAAAGATTTAATACACGCAGAGGTTGCATGGAAATACAAGTCATTAGTGAGAGTATCCAAAGATAGAAAGAAAAGAATTATTATTTATGTGGTCATTACTTTCAAAAGAAAGGTATTAGATTGCATCAATTGGTTTGGAAAGATTCTTACGGGGAGGTGCCTAAAGGGTATCTTATACATCATAAAGATCACAACAAGAGTAATAACAGGCTCGATAATCTGGAATGCATTACGCACAAACAACATTATCATGAGCATAGAGATATCCTTAAGCAACATTCACAACAAAACATTAAGAAGGCTCAAAAAGCAGCTATCAAGTGGCACAAAAGCGAAGAAGGTAGAGAGTGGCATAGAGTCAATTGGCAAAATACAATGGCTAAAAATATGGTTAAAAACATTAAGAAAAACTGCCAAGTATGTAACAAAGAGTATTACACGGTTAAAGTTGCCGAGCATCGTAGTAAATACTGTCACGACAACTGCAAAGCCAGTGCATTGCGTAAGCGTAGAAGAATCGCAAAGGCAGCCAGTATATTGTCTAAACGTTCCTGATGAGCGTAGATTTACTATTCACGAAGGTCTAATAGTACATAATTGTGACACACTTCGGTATCTCTGTATGGCTCGCCAAATCACCCTAGACATACCACAAACTCCATCAGGAGCTGCTGAGCAGTGGTACAAAGATTTTAACCCTCACAATGTATTAAAGCAGGCTAGGCAGAAGAAAGAGGAGAATTATGAGTAGCCTAGATATAGCCTAGCGGTTTACTATTGAGAACTTTGTATTTATTGGAGTTTTATCTTGCTTATGATAGAAGGTTGTAGTTTTAGGTAAATTCAACTTTTACTTGCATTTTTTATATCTATATAGATAATAACCGCAAACTGCTTCATTTAGAAGGAGAGTAATCGGAGTTAATTTGAGGGAGTTAGCTACATGAATGACAAAGGAGAAAGAGGAGTTTACGCCTTTTAAAGGTGAAGCGGGTCAAGTTACACGTTGGACTAGAGAGATTGAGAACTCAGAGAATTACGAACAAAATTACTTTAAAGAAGGTCGTAAATACAATGCTATTTATAAAGATCAGGCTGTAGGCGGCACTTTTTCAAGTGGTCGTTACAATATATTTTGGGCTAACACCCAAACGCTAGCACCATTGGTTTTTGCTAAACTTCCAGAGATGAATATCACCAGGCGGTTTTTAAATGATGACCGTCCAGCAAGGATATTATCCGAAACATTAGAGAGGAATATTAATTACTTCCTAGAAAAGGAAGGGGCAGAAACTGAATTTAAGAAAGCAAGTCAAGATCGTTTAGTTGTAGGGCGTGGTATTTGTCGTGTTATAATGGAGACTGATATTGTAACTACCAAGGAAAAGAGTGACGAAGGTGAAGAAGTTGATGTAGAGAATATCGATGCTAAAAGAATAAGGGTAGAATACGTAAACTGGGAGAATGTTTTGTGGTCTCCTGCTACGGATTGGAAGGATGTTCGTTGGGTAGCATTTAGACATAAGAAAACTAGAGAAGAATTAGTAGAGCAGTTCGGAGACGTTGGAAAAGACGTGACTCTTGATATGACGTTACTTGAGAATGAGAATAAAAACTCATCTTTATTAGATGATGACTTATTGAAAGTAGCTGAAGTGTGGGAGATATGGGATAAGATTAACAAGAGAGTTATATTCTTAACACCTGGATTAAATGGTAAATTACTAAGTGATGATGAAGATCCTTATAATTTAGAAGGATTTTTTCCTATTCCTAAGCCTTTGGGTTCTGATGATACTACGGACAGTTTAATTCCTATACCTTTGTATAGAATGTATAAGTCTCAAGCTGAAGAGCTTAATATGGTTGATGTAAGGATTAAGTCTTTAATTGAGCAATGTAAGGCAACTGGTGTTTATGCTTCTTTTATGAACAGTCAGGATGTTGATAATTTATTTAATGGAGCTGATGGAGAATATACACCATTAGAGCTAACAGGAACAGGGGCTAATATTAAAGATGCTATTTTTAATAAGCCGCTAGTTGAAATAATAACTACAATTAGGCAATTATATGAGCAAAAAACACAAATTATTAATAATATTCGCGATATTACTGGCCTTTCTGATATTGTAAGAGGAACAAGTTTTGCTTCTGAAACTGCAACTGCACAACAATTAAAGGGTAATTTTGCTATAAGTAGAATACAGCCTTTACAGCGTGAGAATGAGATAATGGTGCGTGATGTTATAAGGTTGTTCTCTGAGTTAATTGCAGAGAATTTTTCCATTGAAGAGTTGGCTAAGTTAACTGGATTAGAGGTGGTTGATCTTGAGTCTATAGAGGCGAATGCAAGAAGAGAAGCTAACGTTCTTATACAAAGAGCTGTTACCCCACAAACTGAGGAAGAGCAATTAGCGTTAGAGCAGAAGACACCTGAGCAAAGAGAGCAAGAGTTAGTTCAATTACAGGAAGCTGCTGATCAGTTTGTTAAGAATTCATTAGAAGACCCTATTAACAAGCTTAAAGGTTATGCGGTAACTCCTGATGAATTGCAGGCAATAGAGGATATTATGCAAGATGATAAGTTGCGTGATTTTTCTATTGATATTGAGACAGAGAGTACAGCAAGAATTGATCAAAGCCAAGAAAAGCAAGATAGATTGGAATTTACGCAGGTTGTAAGTCAATTTGCTACTAATATAGCTCCACTTGTACAAACTGGTATAATACAGCCAGTAGCAGGAAGAGAGATGCTTTCTTTTATTATGAAGCCTTTCAAGGTTGGTCGTAATTTAGAAGAGTATTTACTAGCGGAAGAGGAGGTTAATCCTGAGCCTGAGCAGCCATCAGTAGAAGAACAAGCTTTAGTGGCTGAGAACACTAGAAAAGATCAAGAATTACAGCTTAAAGTTAAGGAAGTTGATATCAAGCAACAAGAGGTTGATGTGAAGAAGGCTCAAGTTTTATCTAAGCAACAACAGTTTGAAGACAATCTTGAATTTGAAGATGTGAATAAAGCTGAGGATAGAAGGGCACAAATTGCAACTGAGTTTGTACAAGATGCGACAGAGAATGTTACTAACTTAATAAGACAGAGTAATTTAGTATGAGATCTAGATTAGTTAAAAATATGGAAGGTATGTATGAATGGGTTCCTGTTGGTCATTCTTCTACTTTTAAAAGTAATAGAAAAATGCCTGCTGGTGGTGAGGATCTTACTATGGATGGTTATATCGATAAGTACGGAGGGATTAAGAGTGTGATAGATGATTCGGTTCATACTACTAAAGCATCTTATGAGAACCATCTTAAAGCTAATGGTAAAATTATTAAGGACTGGTAATGGCTACAAATCAAGAAAGTAAGTTTATATCAGCTTTAAATTTTACTGCCCAAAAAGGTAAGACTTACAACGAAGCTATGCAAAATATGTTTCAGCTTGTTTCTGGTGGTGATAACACTTGGAATGGTGACGCAATTAATTATTTAAAGGATTATTTGGGTAGTTCTCAGAATAATATTAATGCTTTACTAAATGAATTTGCTGTTAATTTAGGGTTTAATAATTGGGATTCTTGTAATAATATGGGAGATCCTTTGCTTTACTCTTCCAATCTTAAATTATGGCTAGATTCAGGTGATTCTACTACTTTTACCTATGGCACATCTAATAAAATCTCTCAATGGGATGACAAAAGCGGCAATGGAAATAATCTTTCTCAACCTACATCCGTTTACCAACCATCTTATGTTAATGATGCTATTAATAATCTACCTGGGATAATGTTTGATGGTACGGATGATAATCTAACAACATCTTTTGTAGATATTAACAATTCTACAATTATTATAGTCTATAAGCTTTCATCAATAGCACCGCCATTTTATTTGTTTGATGGTATTAATGAGCTCGAAAGACATGCTTTATGGAATCTTGGCATGTTTTCTGGATCGGGTAGTTATAATGCCCCTGTATGGGATCTTTCTCCTCAAATAATAACGGCTTCTTTTAATGGAGCAAATTCTGTTTTATATTATGGTGGTGTTCAAATAGGTCCAAACAATACCGGATCCAATATACTAAGTGGTATTACTTTAGGAGCACGTGTAGGAGCAATTGAAGCTTTGGAGGGCTATATAGGAGAGTTCATAGTTTATAATCGTGTATTAGATAACAATGAAAGGCAAATTATTGAGCGTTATTTATCTAAAAAATGGGGCATTTAATGATTAAAGGTTACAAAATATTTGATAATTTAGAGCAATTTTATAATTGGCAAGGTAAAAATGGAAGTCCTGATGTAGGTACTGTAAATTATATTTTAGGGTTTTCCACAAATAATTCTCAAGGTACTTTTAGGTATACTTACCCACACCCACACAATACCGCTACATTTGATCTAGATGTATATGGAATGCCAGAGAATATTCAAGGCAATGATTTAAGGGTTTGTGCTGCTGTTGATAGTCGTTGCCCAATCGAAAAGTTACCAAGTGGATTAATCACTAAAGAACAAGCACAGGCAGAAGGTTTTTTTGTTTCAAAGGAATAAAAAAGTTATGACAATTGTTCTTGCATTTTTTTTCTTACAAAAATTTCTAAAAACAGGCAAGGGAATTATTTCTTTTTTTAGGTAAAAGTTTGTTTTAGTTTCTATTCGTTGAGTGGAAGATTTCTAATTACTTGACATACACGTATTACTAGAATATATAAGAATTAAGGGGGTTATTAATTTAATTTAATAGCTATGAGAGAAGAAGAGAGCTTGAGGGAGCAATCATCTATTGAATCAGTTGTCAAAGACTATGTAGACAGTTTTAATGAAAGTGAGCCAGAGGCTGTAGAAGAAACTACAATAGAATCTGATGAGCAAGTAGTTGTAGAAAATGCAAAATCTGATGAGGTAGAAGACGAGATAAGGGCTGAGGAGTCAACTAATAAAACCGTAGAAGATGCGGATGTTGAGTCAAAGCCAGAAATAGAGGGGGAGGTCGAAGATCTGGATAAGGAGCTTAGCGGCTTTGTTCCAGAGTATAAAGACCTCGCTAAATCTATAGAAGATCAAGAACTTAGACAAAAGATTATTGATGCAGGCAAGAAACAGCGTGCAGCAATTGATCGTAAAATGTCTGAGCTTGGAGATCAAAAAAAGCAGAATAGTGTCAAATTAGAGCAATATGAGCAATTAGAAGCTTTGTTTGCTAAAGATGCTAAAGAAGCAATAAGAACCTTGGCCAATGGTGCTAAGGTAAACTTAAATGAGCTTATAGATGAGCCGACTGCTCAAAAGGATGATAGTCTAATTGACGATGATGACTACCGTACAGAAGAGGAGATAGCAAGAGATAAGCGTTTAGAAGCATTAGAACAAAAAGTAAAACTTAGAGAAGAAGAACTCGAGAGAAAGCAAAGGGAGCGGGTCCAAGAGGATGCTGTTGCTTTTGTTAATGCTAAGGACGAAAATGGAAACTTGAAATATCCTCATGTTGCAAGAGTTGGCGCAAAGATGGGTGAGTTGATTTTAAACTCATCTATGACTTATGAAGAAGCTTATAACGCAGCAGTTTATTCAGATCATGAACTAAGAAGTCAGTATGAAGCGGATATTTTAAGTAAAGCTGAGGCTAAAAGAAAAGCGGAGGTTGTAAAAGCTAAGAAATTAAACAAAATTGCTCCGAAGTCTACTAGCCTTAAAGCTAAAGTTAGTGATCCTTATAAATCTACTGTTGATGCAGTTTCTCAATTTTACGGATGATCTAGTGCCTGTTTAATAAAATTAATAGGTAATTAAAATGGCAAATCCTAATTCAAAAGTAGGTCAATTATTGACCACTACACTTGATGGCTTCAAAAAGGAAATCACCGATAATGTAATTAACAATCACCCCCTTCTAGTTAAAATGAAGGAAAAAGGGAATATCGTAAAAGAAAGCGGAGGTGCTTCTTTTCAACATAAACTATCTTATGCATCTAATGGAACTGTACAGTCTCAAGGTGAGTATGATAATTATGATATTACACCTCAAGATGTTCTTACAACTGCTGAATTTGCTCAGAAGATTGTGACTGGTACTTTTACTATGTCTAATTTAGAGATGAAGCAAAATGCAGGACAAGAGCGTTTAGTTTCTTTATTGTTAGAGAAGAAGAAAGTTTTAGAATCTTCTTTAAAAAATAAAATCGGAACTGATATTTATGGTGATGGAACTGGAACTGGAGGTCTAGATATAGGAGGTTTACAGCTTTTAATAGCTGATGATCCAACTACTGGAACTGTTGGTGGTATTAACAGAGCATCTTACACTTTTTGGAGAAACCAATTATGGGATTTCTCAGTGGAATCTGTAACTGCATCTGCTACTACAATTCAGAACGCAATGAATACTTTGTATTCTCGTTGTCAGGTTCAGCAAGGTGAATTACCAGATGTTATTGCAGCTGGTGAAAGTTACTTTGGTTTCTATGAGGATTCTTTACAGACTATCCAAAGATTAAATGATACATCTATGGGTAAACTAGGATTTAATGCTTTAGCTTATAAAGGGGCTACAGTTTTCTATGATCCAGAATGTGCTAATACTCGTATGTATTTTATTAATTCATCTCACATCTTTTTAAAGCACTTAGGTGATTTATTTGAAGTTGGTGAAACTACTCGTCCTGTAAATCAGGGTGTTTGGGTTACTCCACTTACTTTCACTGGAAACATGACTGTTGATAACAGCCGTGTTCACGGAGTGATGATAGCATAATTAATTTATATATAGGTAAAAAACATGTCTGATTTTGTTATTCAAAACCCAGGAGTTTATAATCAAGCAATTGATGAAAACTCTACAATTGAGAACGTTCCTTTAGGAACTGTTGTTCAAGCTAAAGATCGTGCGTCTACTGACTACGGTGTTGGTGAATTCATTTATCTAAAAGGAGTTGCTTCTACTGTTGTGGGAAGCGTTGTTCTTATAGATCAAGATGACTTCTCAACATCTTTAGCAGTTGCTAATGACGTTGGTTACTTGGCTGTAGCTATGTCTGCAAGTGTTGCTAGTGAGTTCGGTTGGTACCAAATTACAGGTAAAGCTGTGATTAAAGGTCTAGCTTCATTAGCTGACAATGCAAGCTTATATCTAACTGCAACTGCTGGTTCTCTTGATGATGCTGTAGTAGCTGGTGATAGAATTAAAGGGTATGCTCAAACTGCGTCTGCTCTTGATACTCCATCTACTGGACTTGCTGAAGCTGATATCAGAAATCCATTTGTTGATAATGGAGAAGCTGCTTAATGCTTTTATGGGGGGGTGTTTCACCCCTCCTTTTATTAATTTTTAAGAAAAGAAAATGACAAATTTAGTTGCTTTAGAAAATCATAATATAGTTGCCAAAGGAAAGTTATTAATTGGTTTTTATGATAAGGTTGTTGAAAAGAAAGTTAAGAACAAAGGAACTGGCGTATATGACGTTAAGAAAGAGACTGTTCTTTTTGTAAATATAGTAAATGGAAATGACAAGCATTCTGTTATTGATAGGAAGGCGGGAGAAAGAAAACATATTAATCGTTATGGCGAAGTCCATTATGTTGATGAAACTAAATTATATGCAGAAGCTTACGGGAAATATATAGCTGCTAAGAATCTTGTTTCTATAGATAATAAAGAAGCTAGATTAAAAGAGTTAGAATTAGAAGCTAAGATTGAGGCTTTAGAAGCTAAGAAAGTTGCTAAAAAAGAAGCAAAGAAATTTAAGCCAGTAAAATTAGAAGAATCTAAATTGGAGGTTAAAGAAGACTAATGACTTTATTAACTCTTGCTCAAGATATTTTAGAAGAAACTAAAAACGCCTCTGTTCCTTTAGCTATTATTGGCAATACTGATTCAACAGCTAAACAGGCTTTACAGGCGTTAACGGTATCTATAACAGAGCTTTCAAGGTCTAATGATTGGCAAGAGTTAATGAAAGAAGGGACTGTAACTACTGTTGCGTCTACAGAAGGTTATGCTTTAGCAAGTGATTTTGATAGATTTATTAATAATACTTTTTGGAATTCGACTCAAAGTAGAAAAGTTATAGGGGCGCAGTCTCCCCAAGAATGGATGGTTTTAAAGAACGGTACATTAAATGGTACTGCTGCTTTTGATTATTATAGAATAAGGGATAATGAAATTTTATTGTATCCTATTCCTTTAGCTGTGGAGAGTTTTGTATATGAATATATATCTAATTTAATTGTAAACGATTCTGGTGGAACTGGTCAAACAGGCTGGGAAGCTGATACTGATGTTCCTGTAATTGATGCTCATTTAGTAAGATTAGACGCAACTTGGAGATTGTTAAAAATACAAGGGCGCACTTACGAAGAGGAGTTAAGAATAGCTAATGAAGCTTTGGGGGAAAGAATAGCAATTAATGGCTCTAAGAAGACTATAAGACATTTTACATCACTTGATGATGATAATGTTATTAGAGCTTATCCGGAAGTAGTACCAACACCGTCTTAATATGGTTTTTTTAGTTGATAGACAATATAAAGGAGTAGTACAAGAGAGGCAGGGGACTGCTGCTCGTGTTAATGTTACTTCTCCGGTAGGAGGTTTAAACACTCGTGATGCTGAGAGTGGGATGGAAGCAACAGATGCGATTTTAATGGAAAATTGGTTTCCAGGGCAGGGGTCTGTATCAACTAGAAAAGGTTTTTCTTCATATGCTACAGGATTAACTGGTAATGTAGAAACATTAATGGAATTTAATGCAGGTGCTACAAGAAAATTTTTATGTGCTAATTCAGATGAGATTAATGATATAACTAATCCCGCAAGTATATCTAATTTAAAGACAGGTCAATCTAACGCTAGATGGCAATATATTAATTTTAACGGCAATATGTTAATGGTTAATGGTGCGGACACGCCATTAACATATGATGGCTCTACAATTTCTAATAGCACTATCCACGGTAGTCACTTAACACCTAGTAATTTAAATGGGGTGAATGTTCATAAAAATAGAGTTTATGCTTGGGATTCTAATACGCAAGATTTTTGGTATGGAGCAACTAATGCAATTGGAGGGACATTTACTAAGTTTCAGCTTTCCAGGGTTGCTCAATTTGGAGGAGATTTAGTAACGATGCAGACTTGGAATTTAGATGGAGGTGATGGAGTAGATGATTATGCTTTATTTCTTATGTCTAGTGGTGATGCGATATTGTATCAGGGTAGTGATCCAGGTGATGCTACTAATTGGTCGCTAGTTGGTACGTATAAAATTGGCGCACCTTTAGCAATAAGAGGAGCTAAAAAAGTTGCGGGGGATGTTTTTATTATAACCGATCAGGATGTCTTGCCATTTTCCACAATTTTTAAGGGAGATGGTGCAGTAAGTGCACAATCTAAATTATCAGGTGCTATTATTAAAGCGGCTAATTTATATTCTGCTAATTATGGCTGGGAAGTGGAGCTTTATCCTAAAGGTGGTTGGTTATTATTTAATGTGCCAGTAGCAACTAATGTTACATATATTCAATATATAATTAATACAATTACGGGTGCAGCAACTAAATTTACTGGTATGAATGCTAGAACGTGGGGCATTTATAATGATAAGTTGTATTTTGGGGAAAATGGGGAAGTTTTTCTAGCTGATAATGGTTTTGATGATAATGGAAACTTTATTCAATGCGATGTTTCGTCTGCTTTTAGTAATTTAGGTTCGCCCTTGCAAAAAACAATTAATTCGTTTAGAAATACAGTACAGGCTGATGGTAATGTTGTATTTAATACAACTGTAAGTTTTGATTATGGTTTGTTGAGTACAACACAAACTACATCAACCACTTCAAGTGGTACACAGTGGGATACTGCACAATGGGATACTTTCCAATGGGCAGATGAGAATACCACTAAGAATGATTTAGTTTTATCATCGGGTTCAGGCGTAGACGTTTCAATGAGAATGAAAGTTTCTCTTAAGGGTCAACAAGTATTTTGGTTTAGAACGGATTATTCGTTTAGTTTAAATAATATTGTTTGATTTTTAAGAGAAGAAAATGGGATTTGGAAGTTTTATAAAGAAAGCCGTTGACCCAATTAATATGGCTTTATCAGGTGTTGGGTTTTTAGGGGACAAGTTTCTTGATAAGGGCACTATTTTAGGTAGTGATTTTTTAGGCACTGGAATGGGTTTAGGGTTAGTTGGAGGAAAAGATGCACAAGGTAGGCCATTACAGGCTACACCTGAGCAAATAACAGCTGCTAATGTATTTAGTAAATTAACTCCTGAGCAGCAAAAGGATATATTGATTAATAACCCCAATATAGTAACGCCAGGAGGGAAACAATTTTTTGATCCTTTAACAAATACTTTAAAATTAGAAGAGTCACCTTTTCAATCTGCTCAAAGACAAAAACAAGAGAAGTTAGCGGCAGATTTATCAGGTAGTTTAAGTGGTGTTTTACCAACTGTTGACCCTGCTTCTTTGGCGCAAACTACATTCTCTCAAGCATCGCAATTATTAGATCCTGAATTTAAGTTGCAAAGAAGGCAATTAGAGCAACAATTGGCTGATCAAGGGTTGCCTATTGGTAGTGAAGCTTCTAATGAAGCTATTAATCGCTTAGAAGCATCACAAGGAACTCAAAGAAGACAATTAGCTTTATCTAGTGTATTACAAGGTATTCAAACAGGAGAGGCGCAAAGAGCTGCAAGATTTAATGAAATATCTTCTTTATTAGGTACTCAACAAGTAGGTGGTATTGGTTTTGGTCAATTTCAGCCCCAAAAATCAGGTTTAGATTTATTAGGTGTTGCTGAGGCAGAGAAGAATAGAGCATTTCAGTTTGAGCAAGGTAGGAAGCAGAGGAGCCAGCAGAAAAGAGATGCTATTTTTGGTGCAGTAGGGGAATTAGGAGGGGCTGCTATAGGTGCTTTTGCTTCTGATTTGAGGTTAAAAGAAAACATAGTTGAAGTCGGTATTTCGCCTACTGGATTATCTATAATTGATTTTGATTATATCGATAAATCCATTGGTCAAGGGCGTTACCGTGGGGTTTCAGCGCAAGAAGTAGAGAAGGTTAAGCCTGAGGCTATAACTTATGTGAACGGCTATAGAGCGGTTAATTATGATATGATTGACGTTGATTTTATAGAGGTTTAAATGAGTAGAGATAGATTAGGGGGAATTGATAGAAGAATTTTGCAGCAGGAATTACAGAGAGCTACAGGGATCTCTGATATTGCAACTAGTGGTAGAGGTTTTGACCCTAGGGGTGGTGCTCCTGTATTGGCTGCACAATTGGCTACTGCTGGAATAGGTGCATTTGCACAGAATAAAGCAAGAAAACAACTTGCAACACAAGAATTAGCTTCACAAGAGGATTTTACTAGAGCTAATCCAGAGTTTGGAAATATTGCTAGTCAGTTAAGTCCAGAAGCTAGAGAAAATGTTACTTTAAAGAAAGCTTTATTGCAGACTCAAAGTAGATTTGCTCCTACTTCTGATGCTGCATTAGGTGGTTCAACTGGTGTGTTGGTTCAAAGATTTATGGATTCAACAGGGGCTAGTTTTCCAGATGCTTTGGCTGCTGTGCAAGGTTTATCTAGAAGAGGTTTGGAAATTGGAGAAGGGGGGCAAGTTACTCCTAGGGCGGGATTGGCTGAGTCTCAAGAAAAGCTTAGAACCGCAGAAACAAGAGGAGCTGGTTTAGGTAAGAAAGAGGCTGAAGTAAGAACAACATTACGTTCTTTGAAGTCTAAGTTACCTGAGTTAGAGAGAACGGTAAAAGATTTAAGTAGGTTAGGGAGGAAGGCTACATTTACAAAAGCTGGTCTTGCAAGAGATACTCTTTTAAGAGAAACAGGAAGACCAATTTCTAAAGGAGGAATAGCGAGAGCTGAGTATATTGCGAGAGTTGATAATCAGATCTTACCATTATTAAGGGATACTTTTGGTGCTGCATTTACAGAAAGAGAGGGAGAGACGTTGAAAGCTACATTAGGCGCACCTAATAGGTCTCCTAAAGAGAAAGAAGCGGTATTAAACGCTTTTATTAAACAGAAAAGAGCAACAATACAATCAACTGCAAGAGAGTTAGGAAAAAGAGCTAACGAAGAGATATTTTCTGATGCTGCTCCGGTGCAAGAAGTTGAGCAATTAACTCCAACTGATTTACAGAACCTAAGTATAGAGGAATTACAAGCCCTTAAACAAAGGATAGGTAGGTAATGGTTAGTTTAGCTGAAATAGACGCTGAAATAGCAAGAAGAGGTCAAGCGGCGCAACCGCAAGGATTGACTATTGCTGATATAGATGCGGAAATAGCTAGAAGGCAGCAACCTCAGGTTGCACCACAGCCTGAAGTACAGCAAACACCTTTCTTAGAGAAAGCAAAAAAAACATTAGAGACTGTTGGGCAACTTGGAATTCCTGAAGGTGGCACGGGGCTAATTCCTTCTTCAATTGAAGTCGCTCAAAATATTCCTGTAGGTTTAGGTAAGGCTTTTGTTGGCGGAGTTCAAACAGGATCAGATATATTAGGAGCTTTAGGAATTGAAGGGGCCAAAGAGTTCTCTAGGCGTTTAGGAGAGGTAACGGCACAAGAATTAAAGCAAGAGAGAACTGTACCCGAAACAGTAGGTCAGGCAATAGGTCAAGCAATCCCTTTTGCGGGACTTGGGGCTGGACTAGGTTTGGTTAAAGGGTCAGCTGTTGCGAGTGGTGCAGCTGCTGCCGCACAACCATTAGAGGATTCAGGAATTAGAGAAAGAGTCAAAGAAGGTGTTGTAGGTGCAGGTTTAGGTGCTGCGGGTGGTGCGGCGTTTAAAGGTGTAGGGGTGGCTGCAAAAGGGGTTGGAAAATTAGCAAAATCTATAATAAAACCATCTCCCGTAAGGTCTGCGGAGGATATTTTGGCCGCAAGATTACCTGCGGAGCAAACAAGAAGTTTATTATCTGAATTAAAATCTGCTCCTGATGATTCTATAATATTACTACCTGATATAGCGGGTGATTCTATTAAGGGTTTAACTAGAGCTATTGGGAAAATAGATCCCGCAAGAGATATTGTTGATGATGCTTTAAGCAAGAGGTCAAAAGGTGCTTTAAAACGAGTATCAGATTTATTGAGACGTGACGTTTCTTCTGTTGATACATATTTCGGCAACTTAGATAATATCAGTAAGGTAAGAAGTGATCTAGCTCAACCTTTATATAAAAAAGCTTTTATTGAAGGGGCGGAAATTAATAGAGAGAATTTAAATAAACTTCTTCTTGATAAAAGAATTGTTGATGCAATTGAAAAATCAAAAGTTGATTTTGGCGTTAGATTAGAAGCCCCTAGTAATTCCTTAGAGGTATTAGACGGAGCTAAGAAAGTAATTGATGATGTTATAGGAAAAGCTATTAGAGAGGGTAAAAATAATAAAGCAGCATCATTTCTAAAATTAAAAAATCAATTAGTTGGAGAATTAGACAAAGCTAGCCCTTCATACAAACAAGCTAGGGATATATTTAGTGATTTTTCTTCTGTTCAAAAATCTCAAGAGCAAGGTTTAAATTTTAACACATTGCAACCGGAGCAATTATCTAAATTATTTAAAACATTAAGCGTTGCTGAAAAAGATGCTTTTAGAGTTGGTGTTGTAGAGAAGTTAAGGCGTATAGCTGAGGAGACGGGGAGGACAGCGAGTCCAGCTACAAGAGTCCTTAAAAATCAAAATGTTGAAGATAGGCTAAAAATTATTATGGGTACTAAGTTTAGTGCATTTAGAAAAAGAATGCAGGAAGAAATAGATGCTAATGAGACTTATTTTAAAGTTTTAGGTGGCTCTAGAACGGATATAAATCTTGCTTCACAAGATCAATTAGTTGATGGAGCTGTAAGAGCAGGTAGTGCTTTATCTACAGGGGGTAAAAGTGAGCTTTTAAGAGCTTTAGCAATTACTTTAAGAAACAAAGCAGAGGGTATTAATGACAACACTGCAAAGGCTGTAGCAAATATATTAGTAAACAGAGGGGCTAGTATAAACGCACTTGAAAATATTGTTGCTAGGCAATCGGGTGCACAAAAAAGAATTGTTGGGGAATTGGTTGATAGTCTTAAACAATTGCCGGCAGTATCAATAGTTAATTTAACAAAAGAGGGTAAATAATATGCCAAGAAATGGCTCGGGAACACAAACAAGGCTTTATAATTGGGTAAGTGACAAAGCTAACTCAACACCTGTCACGGCTTCTAGAATGGATGCTGAGATGGACGATATGACTACATCATTATCTAATTCTATAGCAAAAGATGGGCAAACTACAATTACTGCTAATATCCCATTTAATAGCAACAAAATTACAGGTTTAACTAATGGAAGTGATAGGACTGATTCTATAGCATTAGGGCAAGTGCAGGATGGCACTTATACAACGCTCGGAACTGCGGGTGGTAGTGCTGATGTTTACACTGCAAGCCCTTTACCTTTAATTACCGCTTATGCAACAGGTTCTAGGTACATAATAAAGATACAAGCAGATAATACAGGAGCGTCTACATTAAATATTAGTGGAGTTGGAGCTAAAAATATTAAAAAATACAATGGTGCGGGTGTTAAAGTAGATGTAGAGGCAGGAGATTTACAGCAAGATCAATATTATGACATCTTTTATGATGGAACTGATATTGTAGTTTTAAATCCTCAGAAGCCTACTTTTGATTCTGGTAATCTTACCGCTGCCACTGCTACCGCTAATGGTGTAATTGAGTTAGCTACACAAGCAGAAGTTGATGCCGGAACTGATACTACGAGGGCCGTTACTCCTGCTACTTTAAAAGCAGGCTTATCTGGTCATATTGTTCAGATAGTTAATACTCAAACAGGCACAGTAGCTTCTGGCTCAGGTACTATCCCTATTGATAATACTATTCCTCAAAATACTGAGGGTAACGAATTTATGACTTTAGCTATAACGCCAACTAGTGCAAGTAATAAATTACTTATAAATGTTAATTTTATTGGTGGAGAAGTCGCTAATTTGAGTAATCATTATACAGTAGCTTTGTTTCAAGATTTTACCGCAAATGCACTAGCCTCTACTATTGGTGATAGTTTTGGTACTGGAGCCTCATCAGTTAATTCTACTCATTATATGACCGCTGGTACGGCTTCGAGCACTACTTTTAAGGTTAGAGCGGGTTTAGACAGTGGCTCACTGTATATGAATGGGTTTACAGGTATAGGGCAAATATACGGAGGTGTTGCAGTCTCTTCAATAACAATAACAGAAATACAGGTTTAGTAATATGAGTAATGTAGTAAAAGCTATTCAAGCAATATATCCTAATATAAATGGTGGTTTTGTATATTGGGAGTCTAAACAAGATGGTTCTCCTTTAGATCATCCTCAAGATGGTTTAATATGGGAAAATACAAAATATAGTAAGCCTTCTTGGGATGATATAGAAGCTCAATTTAATGTAATTGATATTAATGAGTTAAAAACTCAATATTATGCTGAATTAAAGACTTTAAGAGAGTGTGATTGTATTAAGCCATATATTTATAATGGAACATCTTTTAAAGCCACTGAAGCAGCTCAAAATAAATTATCTAATGTCAGTGATCTTTTTGATACTAATATTACTTCGATTAATTGGTTTGATATTAATAATAACTCTGTTTCTCTTACTAAAGATGATATTCATAACATTAAAGTAGGTATTTATAATAGATCCTTTGCTTTATACGATAAAGAAATAGCTCTTTCTAATATAATTAGTGCTATTAATGATTTAACTCAACTACAGGCTTATGATGTTGAAGCGGAATGGAATAAATAGCTTAAAGAAAGCAACAAAATTTACTCAAGAACTTATAGTTCAGTCACAAGGTAGAAAATGGATACTTAAAAAATCATTTGATTTTTATTATATTAATAAATTTGGTAAGAAATTAAATAAAGTAACTATTCCAAAAGGTTTTATAACTGATTTTGCCTCCACTCCGAGGGTTTTATATTCTATTTTTCCACCTATAGGAATTTATAATAAAGCTACTCTTGTTCATGACTATCTTTATTCTAAAAAGTGCGAGTTAGATGTTAGCCGTTTTAATGCTGATTTATACTTTTTACAAGCAATGGAAGTTTTGGGGGTTAAAAAATGGAAAAGAATTATAATGTTTGCTACAGTCAGGTTGTTTGGAAAATCTTATTTTAAAGTAAGATGATTAAAAATTTTACATAGAGAATTAAAATGTTAGAGAGTTATAGCTTAATAGAATACTTAGTTACTGCCTTATTGTCTTTATTCCTTTGGGTTTTAAGGGATAAAACTAACCTCTTGCAAAAAGATAGAGACTTATTGCGTCAACAATTAAATTCATTATGTGAAGACTTGAAAACAACGCAACAGAATTATGTTTCTACAAAAAATCTAGAATCATTTGTAAATCATTTTGATAGTAAGATTCAGAATATAGAAAGTAATATGAATATTAGGATTGAAATTTTAGAAAAGAACATCTCTGAAAAATTAGATATATATTTAAAACTTTTAGATTCTAAGCTTTAAATATATATCTAACCTGTTGAAGATCCTTTTTATAACTTGCAACATCTTCAATATAAGCAATTCTCCATTTTGCAACAAGGTTATAATATTTTAATCTTTTATTTATATCTTTAGTTTTTTTATCTATTTTGTTGAAGTCAGTATAAATAAGGTCTGTATAGAGTAACATGTATAGAGTAACATATCTTTAATATTGCAATTATCTTTCTTTCAACTTATAGTTGAATCCCTTTTTAATTTAAATAAAAAGTTTTATGTTTAAGAAAATAGGCTTAGGGATTTTAGGGTTAGTAAAATTAGATCCTGT